>Ga0209137_1003923_pt1 | contig 12115 bp, 13 predicted proteins | sample SaaInl5LU_22_DNA_FD_184642 | JGI IMG/M metagenome (GOLD analysis project Ga0209137, IMG submission 184642) | Marine microbial communities from expanding oxygen minimum zones in the Saanich Inlet - ESP_105LU_22_DNA (SPAdes) (version 2) | ecosystem: Environmental > Aquatic > Marine > Intertidal... | reverse complement strand
GGTTCGACTCAAGAGCTTGAGGATGATTTAGCAGAAGTATCAAAAAAAGTACTGAATTTATGTAATCAAACTGAAGACATCTTCCGTCAATTGCAGGTGTTTTCTTTAGAAAACCGTAATTCAGTTATTCGTGATATTGCGTTGCAAGCAGCTGAAAATGTGGGCGACTTATTTGCGGATGCGATTGTCTCCGGTCAGATTACAGAGCATGCGCTGTTTGATTCACAATATAAAGAAGTCCCCAACACCAATCCACAAAAATATACCACGTTGTTTGATAAATTTACGGATCAAGTCTTACCCACTATTCAAGAATCAATTTTACAAGGTCATACGTATATTATTTATGCAGGCGCAGTTGATCGTAAAGGGTATTTTCCAACACATAATAAAAAGTTCAGTAAAGCAATGACGGGAAATTACGACCAAGATTTAGCCAATAGTCGTACCAAACGTATTTTTGATGATTATACCGGTGCGCGTTGTGGGTCTAATACGCAGAGCTTTTTATTGCAGACTTATAAGCGCGATACAGGCGAAGTCATGCATGATTTGTCCGCGCCGATTTATGTCAACGGTAAGCATTGGGGCGGTTTCCGCATCGGTTACCAAGCTCAACAATAATCCTATTAGACTATTGGGTATCTAGGCTATTAATTTAGCTTAGATTCCTTTAAACTCCTCGCCATTAAAATTTTCTATTTACGAACCCCTTAGGAGTAGTACAATGTCATCAGACTCTAATTACAAAGACCCATTCAATGTTTGGTATTTTCTTGCAGCCGTTGCGGTTTTGCTAGCTATGCCTTTATTGAACGCAATTTGCGGTTGGTTCGTATTCTATATCTCTAAGTAAAACAACTATAAAAGGGTGAATTTTGTCAGGCGAATATATCAAATCGATTATTAAAACTATTCCGGATTACCCTAAACCGGGTATCATGTTTCGAGACGTTACCAGCGTCCTAGAGGATCACAATGCGTTCATGCAATGTATTACTCTGCTAGCTGAACATTTCAAAGACCATAAATTTGATAAAATCGCAGGCACGGAAGCACGAGGTTTTCTTTTTGGTGCCCCTTTAGCTTTGGCATTAGGTATTGGTTTTATTCCGGTGCGTAAGCCTGGTAAATTGCCACGTGAAACCATTTCCGAAGAGTATGAACTCGAATATGGCACTGATAATTTGGAAATTCATACCGATGCAGTCGATCCTGGTGAGCGTGTCTTAATGCTTGATGATCTACTCGCTACCGGTGGAACTATGATTGCCACTGCGAACCTAATCAAGCGTCTTGGTGGTATTGTTGAGCATGCTGGATTTGTTATTTCATTGCCTGATATTGGTGGTGATATCCGACTAAAAGAGGCCGGGATTACACCATACGCAATCTGCGAATTTGAAGGCGATTAATTTATTATGAGCTATCAAGTACTGGCAAGGAAGTGGCGCCCAAGTAAGTTTTCTGAGCTTGTTGGGCAAGAACATGTCGTTACAGCGATATCTAATGCGTTAGATAATAATCGTTTACACCATGCGTATTTGTTTACCGGTACTCGAGGGGTAGGTAAAACGACGATTGCTCGAATATTCGCCAAAAGCTTGAACTGTGAATCAGGCTTAAGCGCCAACCCTTGTGGTCAATGCGGTACTTGTAAAGATATCGAACAAGGTCGATTTGTTGACTTACTCGAAATCGATGCCGCGTCTCGCACCAAAGTGGATGATACTCGAGAACTTCTCGACAATGTGCAGTATCGTCCTACGCAGGGTGATTACAAAGTTTATCTGATTGATGAAGTGCATATGTTATCTAAGCATAGTTTTAATGCCCTTTTAAAAACATTGGAAGAGCCACCTCCGCATGTGAAGTTTTTGTTGGCGACTACTGATCCACAAAAGCTTCCGGTAACGATTTTATCCCGTTGTTTGCAGTTTAATCTCAAAGCATTATCCAGAGAACAAATTCAACAGCAATTATCTTATGTGTTAACGCAAGAGCAAATTAACCACGAGCCTGCAGCGTTAGCTCAGCTGGCTAGAGCGGCTAATGGGTCGATGCGTGATGCCCTGAGCTTGACAGATCAAGCCATCGCCCAAGGTAACAATCAAATCAGTGCGAGTATTGTCACAGATATGCTCGGCTTGATGGATAAAAACCAAATTTTAAAAATGCTGCACAGCCTCATTGAAGGCCACAAAGAAGCAGTATTTGAGCAAGTCGAAGCACTCGCTCAAACCGCACCTAATTATGCTAATGTGCTAGATGAATTAATGAGTTTGTTGCATCAAATTGCAATGACTCAAGTCGTCCCTGAAGCATGCAAGTTAGAAACTATATCAGCCCGCGCGATTTATAAATTAGCGGGTGCTATTTCCAAAGAACAAGTTCAATTGTTGTATCAAATGGCACTGCAAGGTAAACAAGATTTACCACACAGCATGGATAGCCGCAGTGGATTTGAAATGGTGTTGTTACGCATGTTAGCGTTTACGCCGGCAATTGAAGTAGAAGATTTTGTAGAAATTATCAAATCTGATATGCACAATCATATGGTTGAAGTGGGTGAAATGGTGTCGTTTGCGCCAGCACCAGTAACAGCTCCAGTTGAATCTGCGGCAGTAATCGAACCAATCTCCGTGATTGTCGAAGAACCACAAGAAAATCCTGAAGAAAAAGTTGATTTTTCAGAAGTCATGAACGATATGTTTGCAGAGCCAGAGCCAGAGCCAGAAATAGAATCGTCACCTAAAATTGGATCTGACCCTCTTTTATCTGAATTAGTTGATATCATGGATGAGGCTGCAGAAATGCATCCACATCAGTTTGATGGCAGTGATTTGCCACCTGAAGCATATATGGATAATGATGATTATTCAGAAGTACCTATAGATGTTCAAGTACAGCAGGATAGTCAACCACAAGTCAAAGCGGTCTTACATGATACCCTTGATGATTTGTTATCGTTGCGTGATGAATTGTCGGCACCTGACACTGCGCCGCAAAAAGTGGAGCCAAAAACTGAATTTACAGATCCAACAGCTCCAAAAATTCCAACGCCTACTGAGCCTGAAGTTGCAGCTGAAATTAAGCCTGAAGTTACACCCAAAGAACAGCCAACTTCAGAGCTAAGAGTCGAACCACTACCTCCTGTAGTGCCTTCTACTTCAGCTGATGAGAGTGAAGAATCTTTGTTACCGTTGGCACAGCCAGAGCGTGATCCATCCAAAATGGGGTTAGTTCATCATGGAGACATGCCTGCGGTAAACTTTCAACAAGTACAAGCTGAACAACTGACTGCAATTTTACCTAATGGTGATAAGTTAACGAGTGCAGCACAAATTGATGAATGGGCAAATACCATTTCTAAGCTTAATCTTGGCGGTTTAAATAAACAATTAGCGTTACATTCTGCTTTTCAACGGAATGCCAAGACTGTTAGATTATTACTAGATGAACAAAAAAGTCACTTGCAGAGTGATGCTGCGATTGAGGTAGTGTGTACAGCTTTATCAAATCATTTTGGTGAGCCAATCAATGTGAATGTCACATGCGGTCACCCTGCGCACACGCCGTTTTCATTACAAATGCAGATTAATCAAATTAGAAAAGCACACGCTGAAGCCATTTTCAATTCTGATCCTGAACTACAAAAGCTCAAAAACACATTTGGTGCTTCAGTGGTCGATGGCTCATTAAAACCAAAACCTTAGAAAGGAAGAATCATTATGTTTAAAGGTGGTATGGGAAATATCATGAAGCAAGCGCAGCAAATGCAAGAGCGCATGCAAAAGTCACAAGAAGAACTAGCGACTATCGAAGTCATTGGTGAAGCCGGTGCTGGTATGGTCAAAGTCACTATGACCTGTAATCATAACGTCAAGCGCGTGCATATTGATGAATCGTTAATGGACGATGATAAAGACATGATTGAAGATCTAGTTGCAGCTGCATGTAATGATGCGGTTCGTCGTGTAGCAGAAACGACTAAAGAAAAAATGGGTGATGTGACTGGTGGGATGAATTTACCACCGGGCTTTAAGATGCCGTTTTAAGTTGCTCTTCATAATTAATTGATATCAATTAATTTATACCTAGCGCCAGTGTTTATTGCAGAATATTCACTGGCGTTGTTGATTATAGTCAGATAAATTATTCGCCACTACTTGCTCGTGATACGCATTTTTTGACGATATAATCATATCCATGCACGGCCGAATCATTCTCGCTGATCAGCAGTACCGTATAGTCATCCAAAATAACCGATTTTTCGTTGTCAGATTTGATACAGGCGCTGCGCGGATAAGCTTCAAAATAGAAGATAAACTGCGCGATAACATTTTCAATTAGCCGTTGTTGTTCGGTTACACCTATGTTTATCATATCATCATTGCTCTCAATATTATTAACAGCTTCATCACTTAAATCATCACCAATTCTCAATGAAAATCCATTCTGATCACTGAGTACATCTTGTCCAATATAGGGCAACATGACATTGATTAAATGCATTAAGACTATTGGGATTAGGATAATGCGCATTAACATGGTCAGTATTGCTCGGTGTTTATCTTCCCAATGGATCTCTAATGGGATCCCAATTAAACGAATAGGAATGGATATAAGCAACCAAAGATTGGCTAAAATTAATATCAACATAAACATCACTAGACTAGATAATGCAATCCAGAAGGGCATAAGTACGAGCGTTGTAAAACCTAGAGTAAATATAAATGGCATCGGCTCGACACCGGTGATCAGATTTATTTTTAGCGCAGCAAACGCAAGTGCAAGATTGGCAGTGCTAGCATAAGTAATAAGCGTGAAGCTTTTGCCTAAAGTCGTCGACCAAATTCGCTGAAATACATTGATTAGTTCGCGAATTAAACCCACAAAAGCGATGAGGGCCACAAGTGGTAAATAACTGTCATCCGTGAATGCAGTCAATAACAATAAGGTACTGGCTGTAAAATAACACCACTGCGAAGGATTATATTGTTTAGCCCATTGCATCACATGTAATGTGTTGATGCGAGTTGAAAATTGCGCAAAACGAATTTGCTGTTGACGCACAAAATCATGCATTTTAGTTCGAAACGACGTTCGACGATCGGGAGTTTCCTGATCGGTTTGTGGTGTAGGTAATGGTATAAAGTATTTTCATTATTATTGTATGGGATATCTCAATAAGTAGGGTAGCATAATTACTCGCCTGATATAAAAACCTTCTTTGTGATAACAGTCATTCCAAAACAGTGCAGTCATTCCAAAATTAGAGTAAGATATTTCAATTATTACAGCAATAATTATATTGCGATTGGACTTAGCACTATCATGAAATACAGCCCTCTTATTACTGAATTAATCGAAAGCTTTAAATGCTTACCAGGTGTTGGAGCTAAGTCAGCTCAGCGTATGGCGTTTCTTTTACTTGAGCGTAATCGACCTGGCGCAATGCGCCTAAGTCATGCATTACATGATGCGATGGAACAAGTAACGCATTGTGAATCTTGTCGAACTTTTACCGAAAGTCAGTTATGCGGTATTTGCGCTAGTCCATCGCGGCAACAGTCTCAAACATTATGTATTGTTGAATCTCCGCAAGACATTTTAGCAATTGAACAAACTGCAGAATTTGGCGGGCAATACTTTGTGTTAATGGGGCATTTATCACCGATTGATGGGATTGGGCCGAGTGAAATAGGCTTAGATATTTTAGCCAAACGCTTAGCAGAACAACATATTCAAGAAGTGATTCTTGCCACAAACCCGACCGTAGAAGGTGAAGCAACTGCGCATTACATCGGGCAGATGTGTCAAAAGCATGAAATCGTTGCGACCCGTATTGCTCATGGTGTGCCTGTGGGTGGTGAATTAGAATATATCGATGGCAATACGCTAACGCACGCTTTTTCAGGACGTCGTGCAATTTAGCTGCAAATGGGGGGGCTATATTCGATAGCTTGTTAATAAGTTTTCACATTTATTAACTATCCCCCTTGAAAAAAATAGTTACAACCTTACATATCTTATCATAAAACATTACCTTATTTTGTTTCTGGAGATATGCAAGCATGACTGATACTGTCGATACACAAACTCAAACTCAAACTCACGGTTTCCAAACTGAAGTAAAGCAACTACTACAGTTGATGATCCATTCTTTATATTCAAATAAAGAAATTTTCCTACGCGAGCTTGTTTCTAACGCCGCTGATGCTGCGGACAAACTTCGCTTTAAAGCATTATCTAATGACGCTTTGTATGAAAATGACGGTGATTTACACGTCAAGGTTTCATGCAACAAAGAAGCCGGCACGATTACCATTAGTGATAATGGTATTGGCATGAACAAAGATGAAGTTATTGCTAATTTAGGCACTATTGCTAAATCAGGCACCTCTGATTTCTTTTCGCATTTATCTGGCGACCAAGCAAAAGATTCTCAGTTGATTGGCCAATTTGGTGTTGGTTTTTACTCTGCATTTATTGTAGCAGATAACGTCACGGTTAAAACGCGTGCAGCAGGCGCTCCAGCCTCTGAGGGCGTAATGTGGGAATCTCAAGGTGAAGGTGAGTTCACCACGACCGACATCGTAAAAGATAACCGCGGTACTGAAATTACATTACATATACGTGAAGACGATAATGAGTTTTGTGACGATTGGAAACTACGTTCAATTATCACTAAATACTCTGACCATATTAGTATTCCTGTGCAAATGTTCACAGCAGAAGTGCCTGAATCAGATGGTCCAGATGGTGAAAAAATTCCAGGTCAGCCAGCCAAGTGGGAGCCAATTAATAAGGCTACTGCGTTATGGACACGCGAAAAATCTGAGATTTCTGATGAAGAGTATACGGAGTTTTATAAGCATGTATCACATGACTTTATTGATCCGTTAACCTGGTCGCATAATCGTGTTGAAGGTAAAACTGAATACACAAGTTTACTGTATATACCCTCTAAAGCCCCTTTTGACATGTATAACCGTGATCAAAAGCATGGTCTTAAATTGTTTGTACAGCGTGTCTTTATTATGGATGATGCAGAGCAATTCATGCCGACGTATTTACGTTTTGTTAAAGGCCTGTTAGATTCAAATGATTTACCGTTGAATGTTTCTCGCGAAATATTACAAGACAACAAGATCACGCAAGCAATGCGTAATGGTTGTACTAAGAAAGTGCTGCAAATGCTTGAAAAAATGGCCAAGAAAGACGCAGAAACCTATCAAGGATTTTGGTCTGAGTTTGGTAACGTATTAAAAGAAGGTCCAGCAGAGGATTTTGCCAATAAAGAAAAAATTGCCAGCTTATTACGTTTCGCATCGACTCATAATGATTCGGACATTGAAAATGTATCACTTGCTGACTACATCTCGCGTATGCAAGAGACCCAAGACAAAATTTATTATGTGACTGCTGATTCTTATCAAGCCGCCAAATCGAGTCCACATTTAGAAATCTTCCGCAAAAAAGGTATCGAAGTGTTATTAATGTCAGAGCGTATTGATGAATGGTTGATGTCTCACTTGAGTGAATTTGAAGAAAAATCATTTCAATCGATTGCCCAAGGTAACTTAGATGAGTTAGATTCAGAAGACGATAAGTCAGCTAAAGAAGAAGCTGAAAAGGCTGTAGAAGGTGTCTTAGCTCGAGTGAAAGCAGCATTAGGTGATAAAGTTAAAGAAGTCAAATTTACACACCGTTTAACAGAATCTCCCGCTTGTATCGTGGCGGATGATAATGGCATGACCACACAAATGGTGAAGTTAATGCAAGCAGCGGGTCAACCTGTACCAGAAGTCAAATATAAGTTAGAACTTAATCCTGAGCATGCACTAGTGAAACATTTAGCTGATGTACAAGACGAAGACCAGTTTAAGCGTTGGAGTGGCGTGCTGTTTGATCAAGCGGCATTATCTGAACAAGGTAGCTTAAAAGATCCAGCTGCATTTGTACAAAACCTAAATAGCCTGTTATTAAGCTTATCAAAATAGCTTAACGAGTAGTCAATCATAAAGGCAGCATTTAGATGCTGCCTTTTTGTTTATGGCGAGTCGTCTATTCTTTGCGCTATTAGTCGTAAAGATCCGATGGTATTACCAATTTAGGTTGAAACAGATTCAATTAATAGGTAACTTAGCCATAGACAAAATTATTAACATTTTAAATATGGAGGATGCACAATGCGCATCATTTTATTAGGTGCACCAGGTGCCGGAAAAGGAACTCAAGCTCAATTTTTAATGGGTAAGTTTGGTATCCCACAAATTTCTACGGGTGATATGCTGCGTGGTGCGATTAAAGCAGGTACCGAGATGGGTATAGCAGCTAAGAAAGTCATGGATGCGGGTCAATTAGTTTCTGATGATATTATCATTGGTTTAGTAAAAGAGCGTATAGCACAAGCCGATTGTGCTAGTGGTTTTTTACTAGACGGTTTTCCGCGTACTATTCCACAAGCCGATGCGATGAAAGATGCCGGTGTTAAGGTTGATTATTGCTTAGAATTTGATGTCCCTGATGATGTCATTGTTGAGCGTATGGGGGGGCGTCGTGTTCATCCTGCCTCAGGTCGTGTTTATCATATCGTTTATAACCCGCCTAAAGTGGAAGGTAAAGATGATGAAACGGGTGATGATTTAAGTATTCGTGATGATGATAAAGAGTCTACAGTGCGTGATCGCTTAGGCATTTATCATACTCAAACTAAGCCGTTAGTTGATTATTATCAAGCTGAAGCTGCTGCTGGTCATTGTGGTTATCATAAATTTGACGGCACTCAACCGGTAGATAACGTCAGTGCACAGTTGGCTGAATTATTAGGTTAATTGCTTTAACCAATATTATTAAAAACGTTACTTCTGCACAGGACTAGCGTTTTTACTATCCCAATGAGAAGCTAACATTTATGCCATCAACCCCCGAGCTGTCCGTAAAATCTTTCGCCCAATTAAGTAATTTTGAACTGTATGCGATGTTGAAACTACGCAGTGATGTGTTTGTGGTAGAACAAAACTGTGTATATCCTGATTTGGATGATAAAGACCTGCATGCTGATACACAGCATCTCTTGTCCTTTAACGGTGATGTGTTGGTAGGCTACGCACGTTGTTTAGCTCCTGGGCTTTCGTATACTGATGCTGCAAGTGTTGGTCGTGTGGTTGTTGCCGGAGCTGCACGAGGACATGGCTTAGCAACGACCATTATGCAAGCAGCGTTAACGACTTGTCATCAACAGTGGCCTGAGAACGATATAGTGATTGGTGCGCAAACCTATCTGCAAGATTTTTATACCCGTCTGGGCTTTAGCCCCATCTCACCAGCCTATGATGAAGATGGGATCATGCACATTGATATGCGCTTTGGTGAATGATAAAACGCAGCTAAGATCCTTTAACACGCGGCTCAAAACCTAACACTGTGGCATTAATACAGTAGCGCGGCTTGCCGTTAGGACCATCATCAAAGACATGACCTAAATGTATCCTACTGGTTTTCGCTTTTAGTGCAATTCTGCGCATCCCTAAACTATTATCTTCATGATATGTAACACTATCACCTATAGCCTGAGTAAATGACAACCAGCCAGTGCCAGAGTTAAATTGATAATCGGTATCAAATAATGGTTCACCACTGAGCGTATCAGTAAATACACCGGCTCCGACATTTTTGAACTGTTCGTATTGCTTACAAAATTGTGAATCTGTGCCTTTATTAAACGCAACATTAAACGCTTCAGAATCACCCAGTTTAAATGCACCTAGCAGTTGATAGAATTTTTTTGGAGCGACATAGCCTTGCACTCCATGAACTTCTATACCATCTTGCATAAATAACAATGTAGGTGTCGCCCAAGTAGGAGAACTGACACTTAAACCTTGCAATTGTTGTGCTCCTCGAAAATGCATAGGAATACTACCGGCATAAGATGTGGCTACATCTGCTTTAAACTTTTCACAATATGGACAATCAGGGGAATCGATGACGACAATGTGCTGACCTTGCAATAATTCTGTGTTATCTATTGCGACGACGCGTTCAATCGAACCATCAAAACGAACGCCGGTGGAATGGTCTGGGCAGTAACCATTCGGGTTTTTGGCGATATAGTCTTGGTGATATGCTTCGGCGGGATAAAACGTGTCTAAGGGCTTGATATGGGTTGTGATTGAGCCATAGTTGTTTTGGGTTAATATTTGTTGGTAAAGCTGAGTTAGATATTGTGCCGTTTGTGCATGCTCAGGTTGGGAATATAAGATGGTCGAACGATATTGCGTACCAATATCATTACCTTGGCCATTAGCTTGCGTTGGATTATGCATTTCGTAAAACGCAATGATTAAATCTTGGACACTGATCAGCATCGGATTAAAGCTAACTTGAATCACTTCAGCATAATTATCTGGATTAAAACGCTGCTGTGCTTGGGTGATATTACGATAGGTTGCATCGAATCCTCGACCATCAGCATAGCCGGATACGACATCAATGACCCCTGGCAGCGCAGCGAAATTTTTCTCTGCGCCCCAAAAACAGCCTAACCCGAATATAATTTGTTCAGATTTAACTGTTTTAGGTAATTCAGCGCTATCGATTAATGCGCGCATCTTAGCTGCATTGGCGCTGTTACTCGCTGCCTCTGAACTATTCATAGGCACAAACGCAAATATCGGCACATTGTTGGGATTCAATTTACCCCAATTTAAGGATACGCCTGTCACGACTATTACGCTGATGATCACGAACCAAGAAAATTTTGACATAGTATGACTCCAGAGAATAAGGGTGTTGTGTAATAGATAGACCTTTAATATACGTGTTTTCTTTCATTGCAGGTCAATTAATATTATGAATAACCTTACATGCAGACTATTAAAATGGTCTAAATACCACTATGCTATGCCTCTCGAATTACAACGTTAAAATATAACGTATTAAAAAATAACAAAGGTATAGCACTGCTCCTACCATACAAAGGAAATATTATGATCATTCCAATTACGGGTTTTTACGTCAGTATTGCAGGACTTATTTTACTGTATTTATCGTTCTTAGTTGTGCAAGTGCGTATTCGTGATAAAGAGATTATCTCAGACGGTAAAGACGGTAATCCCATCTTGTTCAGAAATGTACGTATGTTTGGTAATTTTGTTGAATATACGCCTATCGCTTTATTGTTATTAGCGGTTGCCGAACTCAATGATGTGCATGAATACGTGTTACACGGTAGTGCGATGTTATTAATATTTGGCCGTTTAGCTCATGCTTATGGTATTCGTCATTTTGCGGGTGAAAATTGGCAGCGTATGGTTGGCATGATTGCCACATACTTATCTATACTCGTTTTGTCTTTGTGTAATTTGTATTTGTTGTACTAATCGAACTTAACTAGTGAACCTATAAAAAAGGCAGCTCACCAGCTGCCTTTATCACACACATAGGTTGAAAATTTTAACTAGTTTTCGAGTAAACGAGAACCTATTTCAATCTTACGAGGTTTTTTAGCCTCAGGAATAACGCGTTCTAAATCAATGTTTAATAAGCCATTCTGCATATCAGCATTTAGTACTTTGACATGATCGCCAAGCTGGAATTTACGTTCAAAGTTTCGTTCAGAAATACCTTTGTGTAAATATTGTTTCGCTGATTCGTTAGTACTATTGTCAGTATTAACGGTAGGTTTATTCCCGGTTACTACCAGTGTATTTTCTTGTACCACAATCTCAACATCGGATTCACTGAAGCCGGCGATTGCCATGGTTATACGGTATTTGTCTTCGCTTACCAACTCAATGTTGTATGGCGGATAGGTGGTTTGTTTTTCATTTTTGGCTGCGGCATCTAGCATAGAAGCAAGGTGGTCAGAACCAATGAAAGAACGGTAAAGTGGAGATAGATCGATAGTACGCATAGTCATATCCTAATAAATTTAAGCAATATGTTAATTTAAGTGCCCCGATAATTCGGCGGCGGTTGTATCGGCCTCTATTGAGCACCGATAAAATAGATATAGGACTGACTAAACGCTTTTCAAGGGATAAAAAATAAAAATTTAATTTTATTTGTGACGCTCGCGTAGAACGCTGACTACATCTTGCATCGA
>Ga0209137_1003919_pt1 | contig 12126 bp, 11 predicted proteins | sample SaaInl5LU_22_DNA_FD_184642 | JGI IMG/M metagenome (GOLD analysis project Ga0209137, IMG submission 184642) | Marine microbial communities from expanding oxygen minimum zones in the Saanich Inlet - ESP_105LU_22_DNA (SPAdes) (version 2) | ecosystem: Environmental > Aquatic > Marine > Intertidal... | reverse complement strand
CATCAAAAATATGTATGGGCTCACTTCTATTGCTCAATGCCATTGTGCTTTCAATTTGTGTGTGTTCATAATTTTTCATAGTAAGTTTGTTATCATGATTTGTATATGAAATGTTTACGTTTGGTGTTGTTGCATCATAAATAGAATCAGTAGTAGAAGTAGAATTATACAAAAAAATAGAACTTTGAGATGGATCTACTAAAAACATAATACCATTGTTATCACTTGTACGGGCCAAAATATTGCGCTGATTTTGTAATGTTGTTTCCACATTTAATGTATACAAACTATTACCACTTATATCCAATGTTGCTTGTCCTTGCTGTTTGTTTAATGCCAAGTAATTTCCACTTCCATCTTTGTGAGCTTTATAATAAATCTGATGGCTTGCATCAAAAATAAGACTACCCAATAGTGAAATATTGTTTGATATATCTAAACCACTCGCGTCAATCATTTTTGTTACATTTACATTTCCGTTTACATTCATATCACCATCTACGTCCAAACCACCTACATTGAATTTGTTGGCTTGTTTCCTTACAGTAAAAGTATCTGTAACAATGGAATTCACAGTAATATTATTCATTTTTTCTAGTTTATTCAAGCCTCCGACTTTTTTCCAAGACATGTTATTATATATATAGAGTATGTATTTTTCAATATTATTTATTTAACGGCATTATATTCTTTTTTTGTTGCCCTCATTCGTTTTGTATTTCTATTTTTTTTCCCTATTTGTTTAGAAATTTGCGTTTTTTTTTGACATTCAAATAGAAAATCTTTTATTTGTGGTAATTCTTGTAATATGAGTCGTAAAATAGAACGATAAAATACTCGGAATTTATTGGATTGTTTTCGCATCATTGATACTGAGAACCATTTTAATTCTATCTTCTCAAATAATTTGGTTTTTTTCAATAATTGATTATCCATTTTTTCATACAAATATTTATGATTATTTTCAAAATATACAGGAAGATTCTCATCATATTCTGTCAAAAATATATGGACAAAATATTTATTGGTTTCACTTAAATCAAATTTTACATCATATGTACCACCAGCATTTTCTATTTTTTTGCGCAATTGTTGTTCATTCCCGAAGAATCCTGTTAACTCTTCACAACCTTCACGTATTGCTCCATCAAACGTTGATTCGCCTGTTTCTCTTCCTCCGCCAAAGTCAGAATACCCTTGGATTTTATTTTCTACTGATACCTCTTTACCAAATAGAAAAAATAATTCACCATTATGAATACATACTGGCAATACACTTACACCAACCATATATAATATCTAAATATTATTTGTAGATATTATATTTTTCGTTATATTATTTTGCATTTTGCATTTTACGGTAATTTGATTATTTTAACATCCTTGTTGATGGGCGTTGATGTTTCATAACTTTCTTCTTCTAATTCAAAATCGTGAAATATGTTTTGTGTCTTGTTTTTATGTATTAAAGCTTGCAACTTATCGTTATCCACATGAGGTATTTTTTCATAGAATGCTGTGACTTTTGGATTGGCCTTGATTTTATTGGGTTCAAATCCTGATAAATAAAGACCATTCAATGATTCTATTCTTGATAAAGCCACATAGGACTGGCCGTATGTAAATACAGAGCTACCTATATCCATTTGCGCTACCTTCAATGTTGTACCTTGGATTTTATGTATGGTTAATGCCCATGCATGTTGAAGCGGATATTGACTTATGCTTATTGTTGGGTATGTTTCACTTTGCCACACATGTTTAGTCATGATCATGGTTACATTATTGGAAAATCGGACTTTCGGTGCATTTTCTGAACCAACAAAATCAATAATAACCCCTTGTGAACCATTGCATATTTTTCGCTCCATATCCAAATTAACATTGCACATTACCATTGTATTTAACTTTAAACTCAGTGTTTCCAAGGCTGGACTGCTACTGATTAGTTGATTTATTTCATTATCAATATCTCTTTGTTGCAAGCATCTACAAAGGTCTATCTTTTCCTTTTCAATCGCCTTACCACTTTCTGCATATACTAAAGTAGCTGTTGATTTTGTGAGCTCAAATGTTTTTTCACTATCATCTAATGCGTCAAACATTTGTTTGTTTAAATTATCCACACGAGATCGTGTTGGGAATAATTTCGTCAAATAAATACCGTTGTTTTCTTCCATGTTGTATTCGCGATTTACATATTGTTTTAATATTTCAATCGTCGGTGTTGATAGACTTCCTTTGCGTACTTCATTCAATATTTCAATATATTGTGTGTCTTTTTGTCGGAAGATTTTTGTCAACAAAACGTGATTTTCTAATGGAAATACCTCATTATAATTGGGAGATTCAAAGCAAAATTCGCCGCTTTCTTCGTCGCCTGTTGTTTCAACAGGTGGTAATTGATAGAAGTCGCATGTTACAATGACTTGAATATTACCAAAAGGTCGTGGGTCATTGCGAATTTTCTTCGCGATTGCATTCAAGACATCAAACATTTTTCGTGACATCATGGACCCTTCGTCTATTACCAATATTTTGACGGATTTCCAGTTTTTCTTTGCATTTTTATTTTTACAGGCTTGTTCTATGATAGATTCATTTGTACCTTTACAAAGACGTATTCCTGACCACGAATGTATAGTTTTCGCATTTAATCCTAATAATAATGATGCACAACCAGTCAAAGCAGTAATTTGTATTTTTTTGTCGTTTTCCTTTGCATAATGTACAAAATCGCGTATTAATTTAGACTTTCCTGTACCACCTGGTCCTGAAATCAACAAATTATTTCCTTGTTTGAAAAGTTCAAGTGCATAAGCTTGTTCGTCTGATAATTCCATTACTGACTATTATGGTAAATATATTAGTGTATATTTTTTATTTCAATTTTTAATATACAATTTATATATAAGATGAATCTTTTATCTTTTTTGTTGCCAAAAGAAAAATCCTCTTTCAAGAAGAGAACACAGAAAAAATTTAACAAACGAAAATCCAATAATCAAAGAAATAGACACACACGAAATAGACACACAAGACACACAAAAAATAGACACACAAAAAATAGACACACAAAAAATAGAGGGGGTAGCAAAGTTGCCGGTGGATGAGGACTGCAATCTGAATAAAGAGAGAACCTATGTATAATCAAAAGAATGACGAATCAATAACTGGGAATATTTATTATGATAATTATTTCGTGTTGATTCTGACATTTTGATACTCTATACATTATCTTGGGTTTCCCATATTACATGGATTGGCGTTTCATATTCTGAATATAGCATAGCATTACTTGTAGATTTTTCTAATGCCAACAAATTATCTAATGCCTGTTTTCGCCGTGTTAATGGGAACATTTTTTGATTCAATTTCCGCGATTGATATTTCCATGCCCATTCAAATTTTAATGCTTCATTCCATGTTGGGAATCCTGTAACATGACATACTCTATGCCATTTCTCACCTTGTTTTACTTTCATACTCGTTGCTTTGGCTCCACCTTTTATTTCCATATTATGTTGTCTTAGGCGATGGTCTAAATCTATTGTTGCACCTATATATGTGCAATGGTTTGTTGACTCTAACAAATATACGTAATATGATGTCATTATATAATAAAGAATTGTTTTATTATATACTTGTTTATCTTAAAGGGTTTAAGGTTTTCTTTAAGGATTTGTTTAATCATATGTAATCTTCAAACAAAGTGATATATCATGTCCATTTAAATCCATCACTTGTCCGTATTCATTGACTAATTGAATGTTTAAACGTCCAAGATCCATTTTACCTTGATAAGTTCTTACAGACGTAGTTAAATATCCATTTACTACATTTGCAGGTAATATTGTATTGAATCCATATTGATTTCTATCTAGCGATATTCTTGACAAAATATTTTTGTTGATAATAGAGTCACTCATAGGTGATATGAAAGTATTAATATTCCCTTGTGTGATTAACTCATCTACAACTAAATATAAGTAGCGTGGAAAAGGCAACAATGCAAATGATTCTGATGTAATGGTGGCTGTTTCAATAATATAGGTTTGTTTTCTAAATCCCAATAAATAACCCAATTTATTTCGCAAATATTTCTTGGTATAAGAAGAGTTATACACATTGAAATCTATTGTATATGTAGCTTTTGTTGTTATTGTGATGTTGTTATTAACAATGTCAAATTCTACTTTATGTCCTCCGAATGCTGTTTTTATTGCTTCATTCAATGCAGTTTTAATTCCTTCAATATTATATTGTCCGTCTGCTAATGTTATTACTGTTTCTGTATTTGCAGAATCAACTATCTTTATGCTATTATTTTCTAATGATGAACTAACATTGTTAAATGTCATGGGTACTTCCACATTGGTTACACACAATGAATGTACGTCATTTATTTTTTCAGGCAATGAAATCACGTTTTTGGTATCATTATAATCGTCGCGAAATCTGGTATCAATGTTTACATATTTGGTTTTGGTTTCTTTTTTGACGTCTGTTATTAACATGTGACTTCCATATTGAGACATTTTGGGTCCTATTAATAATTCTTTGTTATCAAAATATTCACTCATATATATATTTATCAACTATAAAAATCATAATGTTTCAAACAAATACAACATTATAATTTATTGATATTATTGATATTATTGATATTATTGATATTATGCAATTCCACGCATTTTATTCAAATTATTATTACATTCACATGGTTCATATGTTGTATCTTTTATATAATTACTTGGTACACTGAGTCCAGGTGCTTTCATAATTGGGAAACATGTTCTTTGATATGCCATATTTGAAGCTCTGTCATTTTGACATTTTAATTTATTCTCACAATTACTAACGCGGAGATTCATATTAAATACATTTTGGGTATTTGGAATGGTTACAATATTGTAGTTCTCATTTGTATTTTCAATAGTATTCACTAAATAGTACTGTTTATAATCTACATAATCTTTATTATTAAGGATTATTGGTAATTGTGATGGTATTATATTTGATATTTTCTTATGCTTAATATAATCACTTTGAGACATTATATACAATAACTATATTTTATGTTTTTCATAGAATTATGATTTGTTATTACCAATAACATGAGTTCTCACATAAAAATGAATTTTTTGTCAATGATTCTGGTTTATCTTCATTCAAAACATTCGTCCAATATGAATTGTATAATGGTGTTATATTTGCATTGGTTCTCCAACGATTACCCATAATACCAAAATATAATTGCAACGCACCACCCACATAAATTACATTTCTATTCATGTTGTAAATATAATCACTTATTATCATACCAAATCCACCACAACTTACTAATGCTATGGTAAAATCAAAATCCTTTGCAATATTGTCTAGGTCTTCTTTCATCTTTTGTAAATGCACTTTATAACATTGATTGTCGCTATTTCCACCATTTTGTTGTGGCGGTTTATATAAGTGAAATGATGTAGTCGTATCAAATATGGGTTTGTCATATATGTTGTGTAGGGCTAGGGCGATTTGTTGTTTGGTAGTTTCCATATGTGATGTAATGACTAATACTCTTTGGTTCTGGAATATTTCATTGAATCTGTAGTTCTCATTTTTCATAAAATAATAAGGTTCTAGTGCTTGTGCGCATATTTTTGGTGTGTCCGGACATAACTTGAATATCAGTTCATAAAAATGTGTGGCTTGAAAATACATACCATGTGACCATATTCCCAACATAGTACTATTTTTACATGCATTTGTATATTCTTTTACATAATCTCTCACATCATCTAGACTATTAAAACAAATACCAGCTGTATGTAACATTTCATGCAATAATACATTTGGAATGTTTTGCTTTTTTAATATTTTCCCACACAAATTGGGTTCATTACCTGATAAACGTCCAACGAAAAATGTTTCTTTGTTTTTTAGCTTTTCTATTATATAATCTTGTAATTTTATGAAACTTTCTTCTTTGGTTTTATAATCAAAAGGTTTTGTTAAATCCATGATTAGAGTATTTGTATAAATAATAAGTTTATGTTTATGTTTATATTTATGTTTATATTTATGTTTATGTTTATGTTTATGTTTATGTTTACACTTATGTTTACACTTATGTTTATATTTATGTTTACATAATATACGTTTTTTCATTTGTTATTGGTTAAATTTTCTTTTGTTGATATAATTGTTCGCATATAAAAGAAAATGACCAATTTGCTCCATTCAGATTCACTAGTTCTCCTTTGTCGTTCATTAATTTCACAGTCATGCGATTTATATTTACAGGTCCAAAGTATGTGCGCTCTTGGTTTTGTAATGTACCACCATAATCCACATAAAATGTGTTATTTTGTTGACCAGCTATTTTCAATGGCAATAAAGCAAATACATTTTTTGCAAAGGGTCCTTTGGAATAATATTGTACGGTACGTGCATTTAATGATGTATTTGTGGATATAATTGCCTCATTTTGAACTGTACTCCTTGAACTCAATATTTGTTGAGCTGAATAAAGCTCTTTTTGTGTCATATTTTGTCCGTTTTTCTTTATTGTATCTATTATGGGTTCTCCTGTGATTGCATGCGCCCGCAATGTTGCTCTTGTCGCGTAATTCGGTAATTCCATATTGCTTTCTTTTTGTGTGGTTGTTACTACACCGTCATTTAAATGATTTTGATTATAATCATCCAATATGATCAAGAAATAACTATACAAATTAACACTTACTACATTGTCACCCGTTATTACATAATTGTTATTTGTTGCATTGTAATAATCACTTAAATAATATTCTGTACTTATTCGGAAACCTAATGTCCAGCCTAATGTGGCATCCCATGTTGTACTTGTTACCACGTTATTTCCGATTGCAAATGTTACAAAACTATTTGGATCATAGAACACTACACGATAATCATTTGATGTATATGATTTGTTTATGTTCAAATATAGGGTTGTAACATCATTTGTTACGGATATATTACTATTAAGTGCTATTGCATTGCCATTTGGTGATAATGTAGTTGCGAGTAAACTATTAATAGAATTGATTAATTGTGATCTAGTATAAGAACCCGTTGGTAATGCTAATGTTATTCCGTTTGATTGATTATAGTCATCAAAACTACTATTATGTAAACCATATGAAGTGTGATAACTATTGACATTAGATGATTCTGGATAAATATAAATTTTGTTGTTATTGTTAGTGAGTGTAAGTTTGGTGTTGCTGATTGTATTTCCTGTTATTGTGTAATAATTTTGGCTATTTTGGCCATTTAGATTGGACATATTATAAGATGCATCATTCAATTCCAATATATCTTTCCAGTTTGATTCTTTGAATTCTACTTGATAGTTATTTTCTGTTAATGCTAATTGCATCACAAGTGTAATATTAAATGTTCCACTATTATTGATTGTTATTTGACTGCCAGAGAACTCTGGTTTACTTGCCAACAATGCTGTGAAATACTGATTTAATTGACTAATATTATCCAATTTATAGAATTGAGGATATTGTGTATTTGCCACATTGAAGCTACTATCAAATACAAAGTTATAACTCAAATCACTAGACAACCCATTATTTGCTTTTGGTTTAATACTAAGAAAGGTGGCATTTTTCTCTAGCATATATCCAGATGCTTTTATTGAAAAGGTGTTTGTTATCACATTATTAGATGACAAGTCTATTGTTGGATTATTGGTGGAATCATTCAATGTAAAATAAGTATCAGAATTACTACTGGTATAGTTTGTGTCATAAAGTGTGTTACTAACATCTACAACGAAATCACTTATATTGAATATTTTATTAATGTCTATGCGAAATTCAAATTCTGTATTGTTATTTATGAAAGCTCTCGTGTTAATAAGATTGAAAATGCCGTTTGGATTTTTATTGTCAATAGTTGATGCATTGTAATTTCCAATAATTGTATTCAGGTTCTCAATATATGTATCTGTTGTGTACGTGTTTGAAGGAATTGTCAATGTGATTTCATTTCCATCAAAAATAGTATTTGTTTCGTTATCTAATAAAGAGAACTCTATTGTTTGAGTATTTGCAATATTAATGGTGTCTATAGATGCATCGCTTTCCCCTACTATTGACCCCAATTCATTTTTGAAACTGTCAAATGCATAAAGAGAACCTACATTGACAAATATTGGACGTTCTTTTGTTGTTTTGGGAAATATGATGACGGTTTTTTGATTTACAATATTGTTATTATTAAAACGATTGAGTCTCAAGTCAATATAATAATGACTATATTGTGTACCAATTTCTGAGTTGTTCTCTTCTTCTACTTCAAATTTACTATTACTTAAACGTTCGTGATTTTGTAAAACTTCATCTATGTGATTTGTCAAAGATGAACGACTATATACACCATTTGTTAGATTGACCGTGAAATCATTATTAACAGTGAATCCTGATGGTATATTGAGAACTTGGGTTCCTGAGATATAATCATCGGGCAAATATTGGACTAATGATTCATTGTTTGTGCTTACATATGTGAGTATTCTTATAAAATTATTACTATTGTCAATTATATTTACATTTAGATTGGCGTTTGTATTGATTTGGGTTGTTTGCAATGTTCTCAAATTTGAATAGAGTCTATAACCATAATATTTATTGCGATTCAATCCTAAATATGAATTGATTTGGGTTTCGGTTTCACTTGTTTGAAATTCTACCACATATGTATTTTCATTGTAATTTCTTTTTATGTCTATGTTGATTGTCGCTTTTGAATTGAAGTAATCATATGTTATTTTCGTGTTTCCAAAATTCGTATCACTATAAGAACTCAGACTTTGTAAACTATTATTTACAGCATTTATCAATTCTGTTGCACTATAGTTTCCTATGGCGATTTCCACTTTATAGTCATGATTACCATCATTGTTGCCCGGTACGTTGCCCTTTATATAGAAGAAATTACTACCATAATTGCTATTGATTGTATACCATGTATAAGGTATTTGAATGCTATATAGACGTAAACTGACAACATCGCGTAATGGGTCAGATAAATTGAAAGTGTAATCACTTGTTAAGGATGATTTGTCGTCTCTATATTGACTATCTATAGATACAATACGCTTTGTTGTTTGTTGAAGTAATGGATTCAATGAACCTTTTGAGTATTCTAAATCAACGTTGTAACCTACATGTTCTTCTTGGTTTTGGCTTTGTTCTTGCATTGGTTCTTCTACATTGGATTCTATATCTACAAAAAAACGATCATATATGTTTGAAAAAAAATCGGCTAGTTTATTTCCTGAATCATTGTCCATATTGGAATATTTGAAAATGAGTGAATTAATACGTGCCTCTAATTCGCGGTCACTTGGATTATTAATATCCAATATTTTGTATAATTCTTCGTCACTGTAATTATTCACATTATATGGGTCATTTTGATTACTGTTCATATAATCAATATACAGATTTGTTTTTAGTTGTTTTTGTATTGTGTTGTTTTACAGAATTTGAAGAGGCTTTTGTTTTTCTTGATTTTGATACCGTATTTTGAACATATTTTGTATGAATTTCAAAATGTTGACTACCTTCAAACACTTATACAGGATTTTTAATGGAAACAATTGTAATCCCTGACCGCGTTTCATATGTGTATTTCCTTTGAAACATAATATGTCTAATGCCTTCATGATTAGTTCTTCTTGTGGGTTCATGGCTTCTCTATTTATATAATGTTTACCTGTATATACATAGCGATTGTAGTTGTTGTTTTTATATACACGATACTTGTTTATTACTGGATGGTTTCTAACCATTCCTATACCCATGATTTTATTTTTGTCATTGTTCATTTCTAATACGAAGACTGCTGAATCAATAGGAATTTGGTTTGTCATTACCAAAGGACAGCAATATATACAGGCCAATTTTTTGTGATTTTTTATATAGGTTTTGTTTTCGCTATATGTGGCGTTGTTGAACCTTGATGTCACTAAAAAGCTCCGCATATTTGTCTTGAAATCATTGAAATAGACTGGATTTTGCATTATGATTATGTGTTGATTATGTAATATTACATGTATTACATAATAGCATTCAATTTTTTGTTTTCCTATTATTTTTGTATGTCTTTTTTAATCTCTTCTTTGTTTTTCTATTATTTATTCTTCTCTTCTTTGTTTTTCTACCACCTCTTAATTTATCATCTTCGGCCAATCGGTCGTCTTCCTCTAACAATCTCTTTAGAGGGGCTATCTCTTCTAAATTTTCTTGTATCTGTTCATACAACCATTCAATCCTGCTTTCCAGGAGCTCGCGCCTCACTCTACTAATATCACCACGTTTTTTATTGTCCGACTGTTCATATGTTAATTTTGGTTTATTATCTAATTCTTTCTTTATGTTTTTTATGTCTTTTTCCCATTTCTTTATTTCTTTCTCATATTCTTTTATATATTTTTCAAGTCTTGGTCTTCCTATTTGGCGTCTATGGTCATATTGTCTATCTTTATTACTTGTATAACCTAGACGCGATACGGTCTGATCCCATGGATTTAACCTATATTTATGTTTCTCTCTTGGATACAACGTATGATAATCTTCAACAAAACTACCATCCTCTTCTCTTCCACTATCACTTCTTAATAAAGTGTTCCAAGTTACTCTTTTTCTAGTTTTACTCATTATATATATACTATTTATTATTCTTGTATGTCTTTTTTGTTTCGCGGTATGAACTTGTTTATTCTCCAATAAAATGGACTGTTCATATTATATACCATTTTTATTGAGTCATTGTTTTCTAATATACTCTTTACTTTTTCTGTTTCCACATTGTTATTCCATCTTAGTTTTATTAATACGCGCTTTTGTTCTTCATCTTTATATGGGTATTCTAAAATTTGTTCTATATATCCCCAATCTGCTTTTACAAATGTCTGAAATATGAATTTTTTTGTTATTGTTGTTGACATTCTTGGTATACAAAGCATATTAAATGGTTGTTGTAATAATTCGGTCATTGATTTTTGTGTTATTGTCTATTATGATATTTACTTTTCATATACTTTTGTCTTTCAATTTTTCATATTTCTTGTCCGTAAAACACATGATGCCATGATTCTGCTATGAAGTTTATAAATAGTGATACATGGGTAAGGCATATTTCAACATATTCGTTTGATTGCATTGTTATATATTTAGTTTCTATTTTATTTCTATGTTTGTAATTAATATAAATTTATATTTTATATTAATAGAATGGCAGGAGAAGAATATAAAATGAAAGGACTAGGTGAAATAAAGTCTGTATTTGATGATTTTGTTAAAAAATATAAAGAGTTTTGTATTAAAAAAATATTAACACCTGACTCCGAGATTACTGTTGATAATAATAGTGAAAAGATAGATGAATTTGTTAATCGTGAAATTATTGTAGATAGTAGTGACAATTGTTTGGACGGGTTAGATCGTGTAGATAAAATTATTGAAAAATTATTTGTGAGTGAAGAAACTTTTATAGAAGCAATGGATGCTGATATAGCGCAATTTAATAGATTATATAATTGCTGGAAATATGGAAATCTTGATGTTTCTGGTATTATTATAGAAAAAAAAGCACAAAATAGTGATAGTAGTACTTCTGCTACTGCTACTGCTACTGCTCCTGCTCCTGCTACTGCTACTGCTCCTGCTACTGCTACTGGTAATGGAGGTGGAGGTGGAGGTCGTGGAGGTCGTAGAGGTCGTGGAGGTAGAGGTAGAGGTAGAGGTAGAGGTTGAGGTAGAGGTAGAGGTTGAGGTAGAGGTAGAGGTTGAGGTTTTTAAAAAAAATCTCACAATAATCATATCAAAATATGTTCTGATATAATTCTTATTTCTTTCGTGTTCCTCGTATTTTTGATTCTTTTGGTGTTTGTAATACAGGTAATGATGTTGATGTTATTTTCTGTGTTTGATTATGTCGTTGTCTTTGTTTAGGTAATCCTTTTTTTATTGCTGCTTTTGTTTGTGGCGGTGAATCTGTTGTTTTAATTTTTGGTAATTCTATTGCTGGTGCTGGTGCTGGTGCTGGTGCTGGTGCTGGTGCTGGTGCTGGTGCTGGTGCTGGTAGATC
>Ga0209137_1003917_pt1 | contig 12127 bp, 10 predicted proteins | sample SaaInl5LU_22_DNA_FD_184642 | JGI IMG/M metagenome (GOLD analysis project Ga0209137, IMG submission 184642) | Marine microbial communities from expanding oxygen minimum zones in the Saanich Inlet - ESP_105LU_22_DNA (SPAdes) (version 2) | ecosystem: Environmental > Aquatic > Marine > Intertidal... | reverse complement strand
AAAACCCATTCTTTTGTGAGCGGATTGAAACGTCTGTGAGGTTGCTCGTATTCGGCAGTGGTGTTCATAACTGTGTTCTCTTTGAATTTGCGACCACATGCATATTTGAAGGCTGAGCAAGTCTTGGCAAGTCTTGCTTTCTCTCAAATTAGTTGGCGGCACTTATTTTACTTCTTGGAAAATCACGAAATACTCCGGCTTCCCACTCGGCCTGACGCATGGAAGAATTCAGAAAAATGCGAAAATGACTATCCCCGTCGGCCGCTCACTTTGATTTCTTCCAAGTAGATTTTTGATCAAAAACTGCTTCGAACCAGAGTGAATTTTTAACGTCCTATGCTGATGAACTTTGCCGAGCGTTTGTTCTGAAACCAGCGGGCGAGTTGCCGGTTTGACTTTGAAAAGCTGCATAAAAAGTTGATTGAGACCCGAACCCACAGTCCAGCGCAATAGTGAGTATTTTTTTGTCCGTTTCAGCCAGGAGCACTTGTGCCTGAAAGACCCGCATGTCCGTTATATACTCCTTGATTGTCCGCTTTAGGATTTTCTTGAACAAAGACATGGCCGTGTTTTGTGTGGTTTCAGCGGCAGCTGCCACGTCTGAAAGAGATATCTGACTGGCGAAATGTTCAGCTATAAACTGAAGCATCTTTGCGACTTGGTCGATGGCGTCGCCACCAAATGATAGATCACTCTTTGCTTCTTGCGGCTTTAGTAAAACATTCCACCCATCTATCGCGAGGCGGTGTATGCGTGCCTGTAGCTCGAGAACGTGTAACCTTTGCCACTCTGGTTCAGTTTTCTCGATTTCTTTCGACCATCTAGCTGCCATTTCGTTATCACCTGCGATCTCTGACTTACTCGAAACAACTTCTCCTTGAAGGACCGCTTTTACAAAATCCTTTGGAAGAGGCCATCGGAGAAACTCGGCTAAATCAACGTATGCATTAGTGATTTTCCCTTGACCCTCGATCTTCAGAGGGCGGTGGGGTCGGGCGGCCCAAAATACACAAAAATGGCCTCGTTTCAAAAGAAACTTTTCACCTGAAAATGAGTACGTCATGTCGCAGTCGGTCAAGAAGTTTATTTCGATTGAAGGATGAAAGTGAAATGGAACGTCCAAGCGGTTTGGTGTGATATGTTCTAGCACGACAAACTGTTTGCGATGGTCGAACGCGATGACAGCATAAGCTGCAATATCTGTTCCCCGCTTGCTATGATCTGTCATGCCAAGTTTCCTGAAGTTGCTACTAGGCACTTATTTGATGTCAAAACTTCTACTTCGATAGGGTTAGGTTTCATCAAAATGTCCCTTTCGAAAGGCGGCAGGCGAGTTCTTGGTTTGAGATTGAAACGCATCATAAAATGCAGACAAGGACCCGAACCCGCAGTCCATTGCGACTGTCACAATCCTACGGTCAGTTTCAGCCAACAGCATTTTAGCATGATCAATACGTACATCGGTGATGTGTTGTTTGATCGTTCGACCAAACACGCTTTTGAACAAGGAGATGGCGTAGTTGACAGAGATCTCTCCAGCTTCCGCGACCTGACCTTCAGTCAGGCTATCGGAAAAATTCCTGCAAACAAAAAGTATCATTTTTTCAAATTGAAGAATGGCGTTGCCGCCCAAGATCTTTGTTGGAGGGACCGACATTGGTTCGAGCAATATGTTCCAGCCCTCTAGCGCAAGTCGGTATAATCGCGACTCTATTTCAAGTGCATGTAAGCTCTGGCGGCCATCAGTGACATCAACCTTTTCGATGGCCCAGCGTTCGGTTAAAAACTGGTCACTCGCTGTCTGAGATTTGTTGCAGATCACACCGCCCCCGAGAAGCACATTCCGAAACTCTGGGGGCAATGGCCAACGCAGAAACTCCGAAAGTGATATCTGCGCATTCGTGATAAGCCCTTTGCCTGAAACCGATTTGGTTCGGTGGGGGTGAGCAGCCCAAAAGACACAAAGCCTGTTTCTTTCTACGAAAACTTTCTTCCCTGAAAAGGAATAGGCCATGTCGCAGTCAGTTAAATAATTGACCTCAATTGTTGGGTGAAAGTGATAGGGCTGGGCCTCCGGTGATGGCGCATGATGTTGGAGATAAATCTCATGTTCATCTTTTGCCGTTGGGCCAGTTACAAACTCCGGCTCCAAAGATCGTTGAGTTGCCCTGCGTTCCATAAAGTAGCTCCTATCGTGCCTGCAATTATAGCAACGGCCCGATGGATCACGCAACAGTTCGATGAGATACAGGAACAAAACTCCGAAAAGCCGGAAGAACAGAGCCGACTTCCTGATCATCTTGAGAGCCGACTTCCTGATCATCTTGGGAGTTATAAAATTCCATGGGAGGAAACTAAATTGAACTATTATCACTTAACGCGAGGACTACTGATGTCGTCCGCCGCAGCCATATCTATGGCGGGTCAAGTCGTTGCTGAAGGATTTCCGCAAGAGACTAGCCTGTCTGGGTTGGAGTATGAACTCATCGGGCGCGAAGATATCTACACATACGGCGCGCTTGAAAGTTACTCCGAAGCACCCTTCCTGACTGAGTTGGTCGGTACAGGAGCACTTCCACCTCTCGCAGATCGCCTTCCTGCAGAGCCAATTATTTTTAAAACGGGCGTCATGGTTGATGGCGTTGGCGAATATGGCGGTGTTTTCCGTCATGTTATTGGCGGTCGGCCAGAAGGCTGGAACTGGGCTGCGGGTCAACACCAAGGCTGGGGCGGCATCAATATGGCGATCCAGGAATGTCTCGTCCGTCAGGGTCCACGGTGGCAGATACGAGGTGAAGATCAATCAGGCCCATTGCCTAACCTTGCCCGTTCTTGGACATGGAACGCGGACGCGACAGAAGTGACGATGAACCTCATCGAAGGCGCTAAATGGTCTGATGGTGATATGTTCGATACCGAGGACGTGCGCTTCTGGTGGGAAGATAACGTACAAGATGCCAACGTTACATCTCGTATGGCCGCAGGCTCGTTCGGTGGTGCGGATACTACAATGGAAGTGATTGACGACTTTACGTTCAAATTCACTTTTTCATCACCACAAAGCGAAACGGTGCTTGAGAGCCTAGCCTACATCCAAGGGTGCCCAGGCCCGAGCCACGTTTTGAAAGAGTCACATCCAACATACAATTCCGATTCTACATACGAAGCTTACACAGGTGCTCTTCCGGCTGACGAACTGTCGCCCGTCGTTCTTGGCGCTTGGGTTCCCGTCGTTCACAGACCCGACGAGTTAGTGGTTTTGCGCCGCAATCCGTTCTACTTCAAGGTTGACGAAAGTGGTCAACAACTACCGTATTTCAATGAAATGCACTTCCGTCTGTCAACTTGGGGTGATCGTACAACTCAAACGGTTGCTGGAACTGGTGACTTTTCCAATATGGAAGATCCGGCGAACTTCGTTGAAGCACTGAAGCAATCGCAATCAGATGATAGCCCAGTGCGTGCTGCCTTTGGACCCCGTGTTCTTGGTTGGCGGATGGATCTCAACTACGACGTAAACACAGCTGAAGACGAATATGGCCAAGCACTACGTGCCATCTTCCGCGAAACCGATTTCCGTTTGGGTCTAAGCCATGCGCTTGATCGTGACGCAATTGGTCAAGCAGTTGCACGTGGACCGTTTGCACACCCGTACACTGGTGGATTCCAAACAGGATCACCGTACTTCGATGCTGCAAACACTGCGTATCAAGAGTTTGATCAAGACATCGCGAATGCTCTTTTCGATGGTCTTGGTTTGATTGACACCGACGGCAATGGCGTTCGCAACCTTCCGGGTGGCGAGGATATTGTGCTCGACGTTCAGCTCAAGAGCAATCGCAACGAAGACCGTAAACAGCTTGATGCTATGGCATCGCAATTGGCTGAAGTTGGCATTCGTGTTCAGCCGCGTGCGATTGACGAAACGAACTTTGACACAGTTGAAGCAAGTGGGGCATTTGATGCAAAGTTCGGGCGCATCAATTTCATCCTACCAACGTTTGAAACGTGCCGGTCATTGCCAGCAGGCGATGCATGTCCTCTCTTCAACCAATCCGGAGACCGGATGCCGTTTGAGCAAGGCATTGCTGATGCTTACGAAGCATTTGTAAGCTCTGACAACCCAGCTGACAAAGCGGAAGCGGCACAAACAATGCAAACTTTGTTGACTGAAAACGCCTACTCTATTGGTACAGTTCAGTTCCCAGCTGCATTGTTGATCAACAAGCGCATTCGCAATGCTCATCCGGGAACACCAGTGTTCATGTACGAATGGGCCGAGGACGCCGTAATCCGCGAACGTTTGTGGACTGCTGCTGACCAACAAGAAGCGGAACTTCTCCCTGGTACAGTCGCCGAATACTAATTCTGCCTATACTTTAAACTTGGGCGCGGCCTGAGAGGGCCGCGCCTTCTTACACTTTGGGGGAATTATGGGCTTCTTATTATTTATCGGGCGACGAGTGGTAATATCCATTCCTCTGCTGATCGCTATCTCTATAGCCTCATTTGCCATTATCGTAGCTGTACCCGGTGACTACGTAGATTCTTGGATCGGCCAAACAATGGCTCAAACCGGCCAGACGCGCACGGAGTTGATGCCGCGTGCTGACGCTCTGAGAGCCGAGCTTGGATTGGACCAACCGCTGCCAGTACAATACTGGATTTGGATCAAAAATATTGTTCTCAGTGGAGATTTTGGTCAGTCCTTTGCCCAAAGCCGTCCCGTGTCCGAAGTTATTGGAACGCGTCTTCCCAGAAGTATGGCCATTGCGATCGTCAGCCTTGTACTTGGCCAAACGCTTGGTGTTCTCCTTGGTATTTATGCCGCAGTGAACCAGTATCGTTGGGGCGATACCGTCGCCACCGTGGTCGCCTTTATGGGCATAGTCATTCCTAAATTTATCATTGCCTTGATCATGTTGTACCTGCTCGCATTCGTTTGGCACTCACCCTACCTAGGTTCGCTTTATTCCCCCGAATTCCTTGTTCAAGAAAGCATGTCTTTGGCAAAGCTGTGGGACTTATTCCTTCACGTATGGCCAATACTGCTGATCTCTGTTTGGGCTGGCATGGCTTACACAACACGCATGATGCGCGGTAACCTTCTTGACGTCATGAACGCTCAATACATTGAGACAGCACGGGCCAAGGGATTGTCGCGCCGAAAGGTGCTTTTTAAGCACGCCGTTCCAAATGCGCTGCACCCTGTTGTCATGAACATGGGGGGACGATTTGATTATATGATCAAGGGTGAGCTTGAAATTGCCATTGTATTGGGTGTGCCAACACTTGGGCCGCTGATCCTGAGTTCTGTTGCTCAGCGAGATATGTATGTCGTTTCTGCAATCTTTCTCCTCGTCGCAGTTTTGCTCGTTGTCGGTAACCTACTTGCAGACATTGTGCTTGCTTTGATTGATCCACGTGTGCGTCGCGCCACCGTTTCGGGGGGAAAATAGGATGTCAGATATTTCTCCGACTCATGATTTGAATGCTGATGCTGTTTCCGAGCATTCTTTGTCTTATTGGCAACTTGTTCGAAAGAGATTTCGGCGCAATCGCTATGGTATGTTCGGACTCATTGGGTGTTTAATCGTTATTACGCTTGGGGTCTTCTCAGGGTTCTTTGCACCTTACGAGACGGCAACAAAGGATCGCAGCGCGATCTATTCACCTCCGCAAGCTGTGCATTTCTTTGCCCCTGAAGGCGGGCTCGCCCGGCCATATGTGTTGGGCTTCGAAGAAATTATGGACCCGAACACCTTCGAAATCACGTTTGAACCTTCAGTCGATAAGCGTGTTCCGATTCAGTTTTTTGTCAAAGCTGAGCCTTGGAGCGTCCTTGGAATCACCTTTGAAACTCGGCTTTTCGGTGGTGCGAATGGGGAATTTGTTCATTTGATTGGCACTGACGGTGTTGGCCGCGATGTCCTATCGCGGATGATTCATGGGAGTCGCATTACGCTCATGATGGGTTTCATGGTGATGTCAGCAGCTTTGGTGATTGGCACCGTGGTAGGCGTTTCATCGGGTTACTTTGGTGGAGTTTTTGATCTTGTTGCGCAGCGCGTCATCGAGTTTGTTAAATCCTTTCCTGATCTACCGCTTTATTTGGCACTCGTAGCCATTTTACCTCGACGAGCAGATCCGATGACGATCTTTATATTGTTCGCATCAATTTTGGTTTTGCTTCAATGGGCGAACCTAGCCCGCGAACTACGCGGCAAAGTGATATCTATTCGGTCTGTGGAATACGTCCGGGCGGCCGTCGCAGTAGGTGCGAGTGACAAGCGGATCATGCTTCGTCACATTATACCTAACGTGTCATCTCATATGATCGTTTGGGCGACGTATACCCTGCCCGAAGTGATCTTATTGGAGAGTTTCCTTTCCTTTTTGGGAGTCGGTGTGCAGGCCCCGATGGTGTCATGGGGTGTGATGCTGAACCAAGTACGGGATTTTCAGTCATTCGCTTCGGCTCCGTGGCTCATGGCTCCGGTCGGAATAATCATTTTATCCGTGCTTGCTTTTAATGCCCTTGGCGATGGCCTGCGCGACGCAATGGATCCATATTCAAATGACTAAAGATGACATTTTAGAAGTCAGAGACGTTCAGGTCTCGTTTCGCACCGCACTTGGAACAACCCATGCCGTAAAAAACGTCAGCTATTCTGTCGCACGTGGGGAAACGCTTGCTGTAGTGGGGGAGTCCGGTTCGGGAAAATCAGTGACGGCTCGTGCTGTTATGGGAATGCTTGCGCCAAACGCGATTGTGGGAGAGCAAGCAAAGATATTCTTCGATGGTGAAGATATCTCTGAGTGGCCTGAAATCAAGCTGCAGGAAATTCGCGGTGACCGCATATCGATGATCTTCCAAGAACCTCTGACCAGCCTCAATCCCGTCTACCGGATTGGGGATCAGGTGGCAGAGATTATCTCGACACATCGGCCCATGAAGAAAGCCGATTTGAAAGATGAGGTCATACGCCTTCTAACGGAAGTTCAGTTACCTGAACCTGCTTCACGCTATTCGCAATATCCCCATGAGATGTCAGGTGGTCAACGGCAGCGCGTCATGATTGCGATGGCGTTGGCCAATAATCCCGATCTTCTGATAGCAGATGAACCAACGACTGCTTTGGACGTTACTGTCCAAGCTGAGATTCTTGGCCTGTTAAGGGATCTGCAGAAGAAGCATGGCATGGCTGTTGTGTTGATCACGCACGATCTCACTGTCGTGGAAAACGTTTCTGACAAAGTGGTTGTGATGCGTCGCGGTGAGGTTGTTGAACGCGGCGCAACCGCCGAAGTCTTTAAGAATCCACAGCACGAATATACGCGTCACCTGATCAACTCAGAACCCAAGGGCCTTCCAGATCCCGTTGATGGCAACGCCGAGGTCGTCATGAGGGGAGACAAGCTACGCATATCTTTTCACCTCAAAGAGGGCAGTTTTTTCAGACCAAAGAAAAGAGAATTAGTAGCAGTCAATGACGTTTCTGCGCTTATTCGTCGAGGAGAAACCCTTGGAGTTGTTGGGGAAAGCGGATCGGGGAAAACGACATTTGGGATGTCACTTATACGGTTGGGCGAGTCGCAGCAGGGTGAGATATACTTTAAAGATGACCGCATCGATGGCTTAAGCCGCAAAGAGATGCGCCCCTATCGTCCCAAGATTCAAGTTGTTTTCCAAGATCCTTTTTCCTCACTGAATCCTAGAATGATTGTGAGACAAATCCTTGAAGAAGGCTTGGTCGTTAATGGTCTTGGCGATACGCGAGACGAGCGTGATCAGATGGTGCGTCAAGCGCTCGATGATGTGCAAATGCCGCAAAGCTGTTTGGATAGGTTCCCCCATGAATTTTCTGGGGGACAACGCCAACGTATCGCAATCGCTAGGGCAATTGTGCTGAAACCAGAGTTTATTCTTCTGGATGAACCAACCTCAGCCCTAGATTTGTCGATCCAGGCACAAATCATCGACCTGTTGAGAGATCTAAGGCGCAAGCATGGGCTCAGCTACTTGTTCATTAGTCATGATCTGAAAGTTGTGAAGGCTCTGTGTCACAACACGATCGTTATGCAACACGGCAAAGTGGTTGAATCGGGCCCGACGGATCAAGTGCTCAACAGGCCTGAGACTGAATATACACAACGATTGGTAAAGGCTGCGTTTGACGTAATTGCGTGAGATTCAGGAGCTTAGCCTTGGAAACAAGGAAGCCTAAAAATTCGGAAATTCGTATCGTTGTTCAAACGATATTCAATGAGGTTTGAAAATGTCTAAATCACCCAAAATTGCCTTCATCGGTGCCGGTTCAACTATCTTTATGCGGCATATCATCGGTGATGTATTGCAACGCGACGCTATGAGTGGAGCGCATGTTGCACTTGTGGACATCGATCCAGTGCGGCTTGCTCAGTCGGTTAAGATTGCAGATCGGATGGTCACTACGCTCGATGTGCCAGCAAAAATTACGTCTCACTTGAAGCAGCGTGAAGCGCTTGACGGTGCTGATTTTGTGATCGTTGCTTTTCAGATCGGTGGCTATGACCCTTGCACCATAACCGACTTTGAAATCCCTAAGAAATTTGGCCTTGAGCAAACCATAGCCGATACTCTTGGGATCGGTGGGATCATGCGAGGCGTCCGTACTGTACCGCATCTTTGGTCAATCTGTGATGACATGATGGACCTGTGCCCAGAAGCGACGCTCCTTCAATACGTTAACCCAATGTCGATCAATATTTGGGCGATTACTGAGAAGTACCCCGAGATAAAAGTCGTCGGCCTTTGCCATTCAATTCAGCATACGGTTAAGGCTCTTGCGACGGATCTGGGTCTTGAAGAGAGTGAAATTCGTTTCGACTGCTCTGGTATCAACCACATAGCGTTCTTCTCGAAATTTGAGCAGATCATGGAAGATGGCAGTTACCGTGATCTGTACCCTGCGCTTCAGGCTGGCTATGCGGAGGGGCGGTTCCCGACCGATGAGAACATGGAAACGCCTCGTTGCAAGAATTTCGTGCGGTACGAAATGATGAAGCGCCTTGGCTACTTTGTGACTGAAAGCTCAGAGCACTTTGCCGAATATGTGCCGTGGTTTATCAAGAAAGGCCGCGAAGACCTCATTGAAAAATTTCAGATCCCTATCGATGAGTACCCGAAGCGTTGTATTGAACAAGCTGCTGGGTGGGACCAACAGGCAAAAGACCTTGAGGGCGGGGCACCCATGGATCTTGAGCCAAGCAATGAATTTGCGTCTGACATCATCGAGTCCATTTGGACAGGAAAGCCGTCAGTCATCTATGGAAATGTTGCGAACAAGGGCATGATCGAAAATCTGCCGGATGGTTGTGCAGTTGAGGTCGCATGTCTTGTCGACCGCAACGGTGTTCAGCCGGTCGCAGTTGGTAAAGTCGAGCCACACCTAGCTGCAATTATGCAATCTCATGTTTCGGTACACGGTCTGGTTGTTGATGCGTTGATGACCGAAAACCCAGATCGCATTTACCATGCTGCGATCATGGACCCGCATACAGCGGCCGAGCTTGATCTCGAACAAATAGAGCAAATGGTCAATGAAATGAGAGCGGCTCATGGTGAATGGCTTCCAAAATGGGCGCAGTTGCCAGCTGTCTCGAAAGAGGTCTAGTTGCCGCAACAAGGCGGCCATATTGCCATTGTAGGTGGAGGGACTGCGGGTTGGCTCGCAGCCCTCGTGCTTAAGAATGGTTATGAACAACAGGCTCTTCGAAACTCAGCACACACTGTTCCAAAGATATCAGTTGTAGAGTCGCCAAATATCCCAACGGTTGGAGTAGGAGAGGGGTCTACGTCGATCTTTAGGCAGGTTCTTTTAGATCTCGGCATTGACGAAGCAGAGTTCCTTAAAGAGACAGGTGCCACCTTCAAGTTTGGTATCCATCACAAAGGGTGGCGGAAGGATCGCGGTGATTACTATGGGCCGATTGATGATCCCAATCAGTTGTTTCCTGCTCCAAGCGGGGCCAAAGGATCTTGGATTCACACAGCACGGATAGCATCTCAAAAACCAGTTGAAGATATACACCTGTTTACACATCTAATGCGCGGCCAAAAGTCGCCGTATATGATGAGTAAGACTGGTAAGATGGTTCATATTAGCCAGTTCCACTATGCCTATCATTTTGATCAGGCCAAGTTAGGCAAGTATCTTGCTCGCAAGGCGGTGGGTGTCGAGCATATTCTGGCAGAAGTATCTGGGTTAGAACGCAACTCGGAAACAGGCGATGTCACCGCATTGAAGCTCCTCGATGCGGAACCTCTGAATGTCGATTTTGTCATCGATTGCACAGGGTTTCGCCGCGAGATCATCAGTGAGCTCGGTGGCAAGTGGCATTCATATGGTGATTTCTTACCGTTGAACCGAGCCATGCCGTTCTGGTTAGATCACGACCCAGAACAAGACATTCCTTCATGTACGTTAGCGCATGCACAGTCGTCTGGATGGATGTGGGGGATTCCGACCCGCGATCGAATGGGTTGCGGATACGTCTATTCAGGCTCTCACATCACCGATGATCAAGCCCAGCGAGAAATTGAAATGACTCTTGGCCATAAAATTGAACCACGAGGCGTACTTACAATCGATCCAGGTCGCCAAGAAAAGGCATGGATATCCAACTGCGTATCTATTGGTTTGTCCCAGAGCTTTCTAGAACCTCTGGAGGCAACTTCCATCCATGGATCGCTTGTTCAGCTTATTTTATTGAGCCAAACTAAGGCGAGCAACCTTACAAGAGGTGCGTACGGGCTCGCACGTGAGCTGTACAACGATACAGTCGCTGGACAGGTTGATGACTTCGCACAGTTCATAAACTTGCACTACGCGGGTGGTCGCGAAGACAGCCCTTTTTGGCGTGAAATGACAGAAAAAGGCATCACTAGGAGTGTGCGGGAACGATTGTCGGTTTGGGCTAATGAGCCAGTGAACCGCGGTCACTTTCCCAACTTTCCCGCGAACCTTCCTCATGTAGAAGAACAACTTCATTTGCCGGTTTTGGCAGGCTTGGGAATTCTGCCTCGCGGACCATCCAAAGCTGAGATGGATGCTTTTCCAAAGGTGAGAGCACATGCGCGAAAGACACTTCTTCGCGCTGTTCCAGAATTCAAAAGTGCTGCCAGCAAAGCGATGGGACATCGGGCCTATCTTGATTGGGTTCACGCGGGCTCAAAAATTACAGGGATAACGTTATGATTTCATGGATAGGGGTTGACTGGGGAACGACAAACCTGCGTGCGTTCGCAATAGATGACAATGGCCTCGCAATGGAAGAGAAGGGTGTTGTCAGACAAACTTGAACACCCGTCAAAGGCACATCAAGTCAATCATCATGCGGCACAGAAATTGAACCACTCAATGAGAGCGGCACTGCGTTTTTGCTTATAAGTATGTCTGCTTTCTAGATGTCTTTCATGATTGAAGTGGTTGTATATCTGGGCGTGATAACTGGTAAATTTCTGAAGCATCGCACAACTTTTAAACTTCTGCATCGCCCTTTCTCGTCGTCGAAATGGCAGGTGCGAATTTTCGCATCTGTTGTTGGATCGGCCGCCGCATAATTGACGATCTACAACGCCAATCTCACGAAAAGCCGCGCCATAAGACGCCAACTTGTCTGTCGTGATGATCTTGGGTGATCCGTGCTTTCGCATTATTTTTATAAGGAACTTCTTCGCTGCAGCCTTATTGCGTCGTTTTGTAACAAAGCATTCCAGAACTTCGCCTTCGTGATCAACGGCGCGCCAAAGGTAAAATCTCTCACCGTTTATTTTCACAAAGACTTCATCCAGGTGCCATTGCCAGTTCGAATGTTGCCCTGCCCTATTCTTACGGATTTCTCCCGCGAACTTTGACCCAAAACGTTCAACCCAAAACCGAACTGTTTCGTGACAGATATCGACGCCGCGTTCATGCAAGATGTCTTCCACCTGACGAAAACTCAATGGATAACGTATGTAATACATCACTGCCAATCGGATGATTTCAGGTGAAGTCTTGAAGTATTTGAAGGGAGAACATGTTGTCATTTACCAAAAATAGGGATCAACCGCAAAACCGTCAAGTTTGTCTGACAACACCAT
>Ga0209137_1003901_pt1 | contig 12159 bp, 6 predicted proteins | sample SaaInl5LU_22_DNA_FD_184642 | JGI IMG/M metagenome (GOLD analysis project Ga0209137, IMG submission 184642) | Marine microbial communities from expanding oxygen minimum zones in the Saanich Inlet - ESP_105LU_22_DNA (SPAdes) (version 2) | ecosystem: Environmental > Aquatic > Marine > Intertidal... | reverse complement strand
TGATGGCGCTTTCTCGCTCTATGACAAAGGCGGTCAGCAATTTATGGATGGTAAGCATCCATATTGGTCCTGGACGCGACTACATGCCCATAATGTCCAGACCAATCAGGTAACACGCATGGAGCAAGTGCGCCAAGTATCCGGCGGGTATCGGACAACGGTCAATCAAGATGACCTGTATGACCGTTTCCTCACCCGCACCGCATTGCGGCGTCTTGGGAGTTAGGCGACTAGCTGCCTAGCCGCCTTAATCGGTTTAGGCAGATAATTTGGCGTCTGCAAAGCTTACCAATTCGGCATTATATTTATCGGTTTCTTCCCAGAACGGCGAATGACCCGATCCCTCAAACTCGACGGTGACGGTATTTGCATGGAAGTTTTGCACAGAGCGCGGAATATTCGGGTCGACTAAGGCATCGTGTGCCCCGACAATCACCAAAACTGGCTGGCGTAACGCCTGTAAATCATCTCTTTGATCAAGTGTCCCTAATTGCGCTAGGGATGCAGTTGCGGCTGGATCGGACTGGCGGAACAGCTCGGTCATAGCATCTATCTGCTTTTGCGGAGCCCCCTCAGCAAAACAGCCAATCGACAGATTTGGCAATGTCTCCTCGCGCGCGGTGTTGACGGCTCCGACAATGCCCTCAAAGCTCTCCATATCGCCCCCATGCGGATACCCATCTTTTTGCACAAAGGCAGGCGTCACAGCGCAAGTGAGTAACACGCCGACACATAAATCTTGCAAGGTGTTGGCCACGTTAACCGCCACCGCTCCTCCCAATGACCAGCCATTTAGGACGACTTTTCTCAAACCAAGCTCATGCACCAAGGCAACTACATCTGAAGCAATGCCCTCAATACTGATCGATTCGAAGTCAGCGTCAGATTGACCACAGGCACGATGATCGAGTGCAATCACACGGTGTCCAGCGGCGGTCAGTGCAGGCACGGTCTTATCCCATACGCGTAAATTAACACCCCACCCATGGATAAGAACGATAGCGCTATCGCCGGATCCTGAATCTTCATAATAGATTTTACTGCTATTTTCGCGCGCTAAATGGCCCATCTTTTTTCTCCCCTTTATATTCGCTATCGACAAATTTTGCTTCATTGCATTTGGATAGTAATATGCTATTAAAAAGGTGTCAAAAAGACATTATGATTTTTTGCAAGTATTTTGGGTGCACCCCCCTTGTTGATAGGGCGGTTTGGGCTCGCGTTATTGGGGGGTGGTCACTGTGAACAGTTTTGATGTTAATTACGGTATGGGGCAAATTATACTGAATCGCGCCCGTCTTAATCCTGCCGATACAGCACTTACCTTTCGTGAACAAAGCATAGATTATACGCTATTTTCTGACCGGATCCGTCGGGTGGCGACGTATTTGCGTGACAAAGGGGTAAGCCGCGGGGATCGCGTTGGTATGATTTCTCACAATCATCCGAGTTTCTTGGAAGTGCTTTATGCTTGTTCTTGTCTCGGAGCGATTTTTGTTCCATTGAATTTTCGTTTGGCTTCGGTGGAAGTGGCTTTCATTGCCAAAGACGCTGGCGTTAAAGTCATTTTTGCCGATGATAATTGTTTGCCGCTAATCGAAGCCGAGCGCGATCAGTTGGCTTGTACTGATTTTATCGCTACGCAGACAGCTCCAAGTAATTGGCAGTCTTTGGAAACATTAGTGGCTCAATGCGAACCATTACAGACGGTTGAGCATATGCAAGCCGATGATGTGGCCTTGATTATGTATACCTCCGGCACGACCGGTTTACCGAAAGGCGCGATGCTGACCCATGGCAATGTATTTTGGAATGCGCTCAATGTAGCCTTTATGGGCTTGCGTATGCGCGGAGCAACCCTGACCTGTGCACCGCTCTTTCATATTGGCGGGCTGAATGTAACGACGCATATTTCTCTGTCCTTCGGTGTTGAAGTGGTATTGCATGAGAGCTTTGATGCGGGTGCGGTGTTAGCCGATATCGAACGCTACAAAGTTTCAACCATGTTTGGGGCGCCGACCATGTACTTGATGATGGCGCAGCATGAAAACTTTGCTGCCTCGGACTTGAGCAGTATTATTTCCTTTAATGTTGGTTCAGCGCCCGTGCCAATATCGCTGCTAGAAATCTATCACGGGCGGGGTATCCAAATAGAGCAGGGCTATGGCCTGACCGAGACGTCACCTTATGTCAGCGTTTTGGGCGCCGAATTTGCCTTGAGCAAACTTGGTTCGGCCGGAAATGGTTTGAGCTTCACCTCTATTCGCATTGTCGATGAAGTCAATAAGTCTGTTGCGACAGGTACGCGCGGCGAGATTTGTGTGAAAGGGCCGAATGTGATGCGGGGGTATTGGAACCGTCCTGATGCGACGGCGGCGGCGATCGACAGCGAGGGTTGGTTCCATAGCGGTGATATTGGCTATTTTGATGAAGATGGTTTCTTGTTTATTTGCGACCGTTTGAAAGACATGATTATCAGCGGGGGAGAGAATATTTTTCCAGTTGAGGTCGAAAGCGCCATCCTCTCGCATGATGCGGTCGGCGAAGCCGCGGTGATTGGGGTTCCGGATGAAAAATGGGGCGAGGTGGTACATGCGATTATTGTGCTGCGCGACGGCGCTCATGCGACGGCGGAAGAAATTCTTGCGCATTGCCGCCCTCAAATTGCCAAATATAAGTTGCCGCGTGGGATCACCTTTCGGAGCGACCCCTTGCCGCTGTCTGGGGCTGGCAAAGTGCTGAAACGCGAGTTACGTGCCCCTTATTGGGAGGGCGCGCGATAGTGGTCGCTTTGTGCCTGTGCAAAAATTAAGTCCATATCGGGCTTTAAATCGGTTCGGTTTGGCGCATTAGCCATTGTTTCGCATTATCCGGTAATCGATCGGCGATGGTCTCTCGAATTCTTTGATGATATTCGTTGAGCCAATTAATTTCTGCTGGATCCAATAACTCAATATCGATTAATCGGCGGTCCATGGGGGCTAGCGTTAATGTCTCGAAACTCAGCATCGGACGTTCCATTGGACTTGTTTTGATTGGCTCACGAACAACCATAAGATTTTCAATACGAATGCCGAAAGCATCGGTCAAATAATATCCAGGCTCGTTAGATAATATCATGCCCGGTTGCATGGCCACGGTTCCGCCCTTGGAAATTCTTTGCGGACCTTCATGGACAGATAGGTAACTGCCCACGCCGTGTCCTGTACCATGGTCAAAGTCGAGACCAACTTCCCATAAAGGTGCGCGCGCTAAAGTGTCCAATTGCATACCATTTGTGCCGATCGGAAACATGGCTTGCGCAAGGGCGATATGGCCTTTTAAGACGCGGGTGAAACACTCAATTTCACGATTAGAGTGCGGCGTTTCGCCGATTAAAATTGTCCGCGTGACGTCCGTCGTGCCGTCACGATACTGCCCACCGGAATCTAGTAAGAATAGCTCGCCCGGTAGTAGATTGCGATTGGTTGTCTCGTTCACTCGGTAATGGACGATTGCCCCATTGGGTCCGCTTCCAGAGATTGTGTCGAAGCTCAAATCTAGAAGCTCCGGGCTATCGGCCCTAAACGCTTCTAACTGCTTAGCCGCCTGAATTTCAGTTACGGAGCCGTCGCCCGAGGTCGTATCTAGCCAATGTAAAAACCGACATAAGGCGACACCATCTCGCTCATGGGCAATCCGGGTTGCGTTTACTTCCTCAGTTGTTTTACAGGCTTTGGGTAAAGCACACGGATCAGCGATAGATGAGATTGTTGCCGCATCAAGGCAGCGGTAGAACCAGTGAGGCGTCGCGCCCGGATCCATACCAATTTTGCTATCGGTCATTGCCATGAGGTTTTGTTTTAATTGTGCAGGTTCGCATATGTTTACATTTTCGCCCAAGTGCTCGGTTAAGCTTGGGTTTAGTCTATCGGTTGGCAGATACCAGTCGAAGACGCCGCTGCTATGCATAATCCCATAGGATAAAACAAAAGGTGTATGCGGCACATCTTGGCCTCTGATGTTTAGTAGCCAAGCGATATTCTCTGGCTGAGCAATGATAACTGCATCTAAATCTTGTCGCTTGAGATTATCGGCTAGCTCACTACATTTAGTTCGATGGTTTTTACCTGTCAGGGTTTCTGGTTGTATCGTTATCGTTGAGCTTGGCTGAGCCGGGCGCCCCAACCAGACGGCATCAACTGGGTTGTTTTCTAGACAGTTGATTTTCGCTCCCACCTTTGAAACAGCCTTTTCGATTAACTTGAAACTCGACTGCGTATGCAATTGCGGGTCGATGGCTAAGACATGGTCGGGTTTCAGATGCTTTTCTAGCCACTCACTCGGACGCATGTCGGCGCTATGAATAATCTCAAAAGCTGATGTATCGACTTGCTGTGGAGCTTGAACCGTATAGCGTCCGTCGACAAATAAAGCCGCGCGGTCCGGCAATATAACAGCGATGCCAGCCGACCCATTGAACCCGGTTAGCCACTGCAAGCGCTCATTGCAGGCCGGAACATATTCGCCCATATATTCATCTTCACGTGGCACCATAAAGCCGTGCACACCAAGACGGGTCAGTTGCTCCCGCAAGCTGTTGAGCCTTGCCGGGCCGAGGTCTTTTGAGTTTCTATCTGTAAAATCTTGGAACATTATTTCTTTTACCGCTTCATGTGTAGGCTCGTCCATTCCCCATCCGTAATTTTATGGATAAATCGGAAGCCTTGATTTACGTAGGTTGCACGAACTTTTTGAGCTTGTTGGTTCAAAATGCCCGATAATATTATATCGCCATTAATGGAAACGAGCTTGGAAAATGCAGGCGCGAGCGCTATCAACGGGTTGGCCATAATATTAGCCATTATCAATCTATATGGGCCGTTATCATGAATAGCGCGGTGGTTTACACCCGCCGCAGTTACCGTTTCAATAGAGGTCTGCACATGATTTTTCTGCGCGTTCTCCATGGTAATCCGAGTGGCGACGGGGTCAACATCACTTGCGATCACTGTCGCCTTGGTAGCTTTGCTTAAGGCAATCGCTAACACACCTGTTCCACAACCTAGGTCGAGATAGCCCTGATGCCTTGAGTTTGGCTGAAGTTGACGCAATACTCGCTCGAGTAACAATAAGCATGACTTGGTGGTCTCATGGTGACCGGAACCAAATGCGGTCGCCGCTTCCATCTCGATATTAATACGACCCGCATGCAGTGCTGGTTGCGCATGTCCGCCGTAAATTCGAAATATTCCGGCGTCGACACTTGGCAGGTTTTGCTGACTGCGGCTAACCCAATCACAATCTTCGACAGGTTCACAATGAAGGTTATGCACATCATCGCGTGCCCACATGCTTAGGTCGGGTTGGCTATCAAATATTGCTTCGATGTGTTCGCCATAGACAGGCGCCATTTTTTTCATTGGGTCGACGGGCGGCAAATTATTGTCGCTGTTTATGTAAACGGATAACGCACCCGCTTCGATCATCATGTCTTCGATAAGCTCTACAGCCTCACTGTCCAATTGCAATCGGTATAATTGGGTCATGATCCAGTCGGTTCGACATAGGTATCGACAACTTTTTTAACGCCAGCTTTTTCGAAGTTGACCGTTAGTTTGTTACCTTCAATGGCTTCAATGCGGCCATACCCGAATTTTTGATGAAACACGCGTTGGCCGTAATTAAGGCCCGTTGCAGATGGGCGCCGAGACGCGGCTCCACCCGGGGATGCGGCATTTGCTCTGGCCTCGTAACCTTTTTTCTCATATGTCGTAGCTGAGTTTTTGCGGTTCGATTGAGCACGGCGCCAGCCAGGGCTGTCATAACTTGAGCCCGAAAAGTCAGATGCAAAGCGGCTTTGTGGAATTCGCTCTTTAACAAAATTGACCTCGTCTGGTATCTGCACATGCTCGGGCGGTATTTCATCAATAAAGCGTGACGGTAAAGCCGAATTCCACTGCCCATGTGTTCGACGATTGCTGGCGAAGGATATGGTTAAATTCTTTTTGGCTCGCGTGATGCCGACATAAGCCAATCGGCGCTCTTCCTCCAAACCTTTGACGCCAACATCATCAAGACTTCTTTGGTGAGGGAATAGACCTTCTTCCCAGCCTGGTAAAAACACGGTTTCGAATTCAAGGCCTTTGGCGCCGTGTAGCGTCATGATCGAGACTTTATCATCACTCTCTTCAGATTGCACTTCGAGCACGAGCGAAATATGTTCCAGGTAGTCGGATAGGGATCCGAACTCGTCCATAGAGCGGACAAGTTCTTTCAAGTTCTCCAGCTTGCCCGGTGCGTCCGGCGATTTATCCGCCTGCCACATCGCTGTATAACCGCTTTCATCGAGAATAATTTCTGCCAGCTCGCAATGGTTCATTGTGTCTTTTAGACTTCGCCACCGCTCAACCGATTGCATGAAGCCTGTGAGGGCGCGCCGTGCAGCGGGTTTCAATTCATCGGTACCGATGATGACTTGTGCCGCCCGAAATAACGATGTGTTTTGGCTTCTGGCTAAACGGTGAACGGTTTGTAATGCAACATCGCCTAAGCCGCGCCGAGGTTTATTGCATATTCGTTCGAAAGCCAGGTCATCATCAATTTGATGCACTAAGCGAAAATATGCATTGGCGTCGCGAATTTCTGCGCGCTCGTAAAACCGAGGGCCGCCGATCACGCGATATGGAATGGCTAAGGAAATAAAGCGGTCTTCAAATTCACGCATTTGAAAACTGGCGCGAACCAATATAGCAATTTCATTAAGCGGATATGATTTGCGCTGAAAATTCTCGATATCATCGGCTGTCTGACGCGCCTCTTCTTCACTATCCCATGTGCCGCGAACAATGATTTTTTCGCCATCATTTTTTTCGGTCCATAGGGTCTTGCCAAGACGACTTTGATTGCAAGCAATCAAACCCGAAGCGGCACCAAGAATATGCGATGTAGATCTATAATTGCGTTCTAAACGAACAGTATGAGCGCCAGGAAAATCTTTCTCGAAACGCAAAATATTATCGACCTCAGCGCCGCGCCAACCATAAATCGATTGATCGTCATCACCCACACAGCAGATATTCTGGTTGCCCTGCGCCAGCAAACGAAGCCATAAATACTGGACTACGTTGGTGTCTTGGTACTCGTCTACCAAGATGGTTTGAAAACGGTCTTGATATCCGGCTAACACTTCTGGGTTCTCTTGAAACAGGCGAACCGTCTCTAACAGCAGATCGCCAAAGTCGGTTGCGTTGAGAATTTTAAGTCGAGCTTGATACTCGCGATAGATTTTACCGCCCTTACCGTCGGCAAAATAACTTGTCTCACTGTCAGGAACTTGTTCCGGCCCCCAACCTCGGTTTTTCCAACGATCAATGAACCCAGCCATTTGCCGAGCTGGCCAACGCTTCTCGTCAATATTATCTGCCTTGATAAGCTGTTTTAGCAGGCGTATCTGGTCATCCGTATCCAATATGGTGAAGTCTGGCCGCAACCCAACTAACTCAGCGTGTCGGCGCAGTATTTTCACCGATAGCGAGTGAAATGTACCCAGCCATGGCATACCCTCAACGGTCTCGCCGACCAGTTTACTTACGCGCTCTTTCATCTCGCGCGCTGCCTTATTGGTAAATGTCACAGCCAAAATTTGACTGGGCCAAGCTTTGCCAGACGCTAGCCGAATAGCGATGCGCGTCGTCAGAACACGGGTTTTGCCAGTTCCCGCGCCAGCCAACACTAAAAGTGGGCCGTCTGGGGCTGTAATGGCCTCTATTTGTGCTTCATTTAGACCTTTGAGCATAGGCCCAATCTGAAAATTGCGTCCCGCAGCTGCCGCGCGCTGGGAAATGGAAGGTGCTGTTGGTTGATCGCGCTGCGAATAAACGGGTGTTGTATCCGCGTTTTGTGCTGTAGAAGCCGAGCTAGCGGTGCCGGAGGATGCCGGCGGTGTTGGCAACGGGTCCGCGCCAAGATCAAAAGGGTCTGAAGACATATGATTTTTTCCTGATTCTATGTCTATTATAGCACTGCGATGATAAAAGTCTTGTTGCGCTCAGTATGTTTGGTCGAAATAGAGTTTTGCGTTCAGAAATTATATAAGTAAGAATACAGCTATCATGAGAAATCCCGTCACCATCATTAGCTTAGGTCTAATTTTCGTCATTTTGGCACTTCTGTTATTGCCTTTCGCATATGACTTCAAGCCTCAAATTAGGCAGGGGCTGGATCGTGCAGCGTCGGATTTAGGCTTAGAAATATCTGCGGATCAGGTCGAAGTTCGGTTTCTGCCTCGCCCCAATGTGAGGCTTAGAGATGTCCAAGTCTCGCAGCAATCAGATGTTCCAGCGTTTAAGTCTCTGAAAATTGATAAGGCTCGCGTTGAGCTTTCGATTTTGGGGTTGGTGACGGGCAACTATCAAGCATCGCGCGTTCGCATCTATGGAATGGATCTCAGTTTTGAGCTGGACGCACTGGCTCCTGTTTTGACAGAGGCTTTTTCAACGGGCTTGGATTTCGATTTAAAGTTTGAAAATAGCGTGATCCGGTATCAGCTGGATCAGGTTGAACAACCATTAGAGCTAGTCGATTTTTCGGGTTTGATTAAGGCTGGTGGCCTAATAGCCCCATCCACGACATCCGCCAGCTTTCGCTATGGTGACGAAGTATTTTTGCTTGAGCTAGAAACACGTAACCCTTCCGCGATTAAGATGCCTATAAAGTTGAACCTATCGGGAGCTGGCAATAAAGTTAGTTTCGACGGCTTCATCGAGCATGGCGAAAGCAAGCAAATTAATGGCGAATTTCTATTAGCTAGCCAGAATGTATTACCGTTATTCTTATCGACCTTCGGGCTAGCCACACAGATCTACGTTTCACCGACGATGGAAGTAAGTGGATTAATTTTCGCCGACACAAAAAGCATTCAGACGGATAAACTTCAGCTGCGCGCTTTGAACCAAGAAATGTCGATGCGCTTGTCTTACCTATTTGGCGCGGACCGCGAAACCGATGCGGATAAAGTTTTCTTTCGGGTGGCCGCTGATGAGTTCGAACTGTCTGGTTTAGATTGGGGAACCCGACTAGCCCAGCGCAACATGAGCGGCGCAGCTCCGTCCATAGAAGCGCAAGGTGTTCGTAATAAGTTTAATCGCCTTTCTGATTTCTTTCCAGTTTTGCCAGTCGTTGAGGCTAGTTTAAGAATTGATAATGCGACGTTTAACGATAAGCCTGTAAAAAATATTCGGGTTTCAGTGGATCGTACTGAAGACGGTATTTATCTCAATCGCCTCAGTGCTGATTTACCTTTTGCCTCGAGTTTACTGGCGTCCGGAGCTATTACGCTGGCTGGATCGCAACCGACGTTTAAGGGCCACGCTTCTGTGCAAAGCCAACAAACAAAGATATTTGTGCCATGGCTCGTATCCGGTTTTGGTGTTCCCCTCGGGCGATGGTCCGAACGACTAGATGCGACCAATTTGCAACGTATTAGTTTTGCCTCGGACGTTGATTACAGCGCGGGCTTCTTTGCGCTTAACAATTTAACCGGTCAGGTGGATGGCAAAGAACAGTTTGGTCAACTGGTCTTTGATAACCGCAAGGAGCCCATTGTTGATATAAATTGGCGGGCACCACGTCTAAATCTCACGGATCTTGGCTTGCTGAAGAATTTACCGGAGACCAATCGAAATAATACGCGGATTATGAGTTTGCCTATAAACTCAATGCTAATCGATGTGTTTGAGTATCTTTCGGATCAACCCAAATTTGATATTTCTCTAACCAGTGATGACTTTAACATTGGTGTCATTCGTCTCGGAGCTGTTTCGACGCAGCTTAGCATCGATGCAAATAAGCTAATCGTCAGACATTTTAAGGCGAGTAACTATCAGTCATCCGCTTGGGATATCAGCGCAGAGCTCGCGCATGCCAACAAGCTTGTTTATGGTGATATTAATCTTTCAACATTTACGAAACAAGCTGGCCAGCTTTTAGCTCCCTTGCAGAGTTTTTCGTCACCTCTACCCATTCATTACGATCAGGCGTTGGCGGCTGAGTTGAACTGGCGGCTGACCAACCCAAATCTAAAAACCTCGAGGGCTTCGCGGCTAAAAAGTAATTTTACGCTTGGCAAAATGACCGGTGATTTTTCGTTTTATGCCGCCTCGCGAGACTTTAATTTACTGAGTAAACAAGCGAATGCCAGTCTGAAAGTTGAAGGCTTGGCCAAAGATGTGTTCTCACTTATCGGTGCAAGCCCGCCTAAAGAAGGGCTGGAGAAAGCGGTTCTGAATATTGGTCTCGTTGGCGCAGATAATATATCCGCTAATATACTTGCCGATCTCAAAACGCAGAATGACATTTTTAAAGCGGCTGGCAATCTGCGCGATGCCGGTCTTGAGCGACAGCTTCAAGGTAAATTGGATTTCAAATTATCGGATTTGTCGGATTACTTCATCGGTGACGGCGATCCGTTTAACTTAGGCTTAGATATAGTTGCTCAGTTTAAGTGGGGGCCTAGCTTGTTTAGTTTCTCCAATCTAAATGGCGAATTTGCCTCCGCTTCAATTAAAGGCGAGGGGGTCGTCGACCTTAGCAAAACGCGTCAGGACTTAACGGCCAATATATTAATCGATGGCTTCGATGCGCATAAACTAATGCCTCGCTACAATGATGGTTGGTCGCGCGAGGAGATTAGCTGGTCGCTGCTTGGGCTGTCGGATGCAAGCTTGGAGCTTACGCTTCTTAACTTGCGGATGGGTGATAGTGCGATTGAACGGATGCGCGGACGCTTGCGTCTGTTTGACGGGGTTTTAGAGGGGCGTGATTTGCGGGCGGACTTTAACGGTGGGGCCATGCAGTTTGAGGTATTCGCCGAAGGCGGGTCTCTGTTACCGTCATTTCAGTTTGATGGAGCCTTGCGCGGCGCTAGGTTTGACAAAATCGGCACAGCTTTGTTCGAGGCGAACCCGATTTCAGCGCCGCTATCTCTCAGCCTTGCGGTCAAAGGTAGGGGGCGTTCGGCGGATGAATTTATGCGAAGTCTTGCAGGACAGGGGCAAGTCGAGTTTGCCGAAGGCCAGTTAAACTTTATTGATGTGTCGCGCTTAGCTTTTGCCAATGAAAGGTTGTCGGATGAGGCAATGGTGCCAGAGATTACTCTCGAGCCGGATGCTACTTCCGAGCCGGATGCTACTTCCGAGCCAGACGTCACTCAAGAGGTTATGTTGGCTCGTGAAGCCTTGGCCGCGGTATCAGGCTCGACGCCAATTAGTAGGGCCTTAGGGGTTATTGAAATTAAAAACGGGGTCGTGAACCTTATCAATGGTGAGATTATTTTACCGCGCTCGCAGCCTGTTATTCCAATCGATGTTTTGATTGATGTCCCTAATTATTCGTTGAGTTTGGATATGGCATTTGTCCCTAAGGCTAACAGAAATAGGCTGCACCGGTTGGCCATTACCGGGCCTCTTGATGCGCCTAGCTTGTTGTTCGGCTTGGAAGATAGATCCAATCTTTCTGTGGATCAGGATGTGCCGCGATAGTGGTTTAGTATAAAAACCCGGATCCGTCCCGATAGTCCGCCGGCCTCTTGTTTGGTATCGATTTCTTCGACGAGCTTGGCAATGGATGTGCCGCGCTGTGTTGCGATATCTCGAAGAGCCTGCCAAAATTCAGGTTCCAAGGATAAGCTCGTCGAATGACCAGCGATTTGAATGGACCGTTTTTTAATCGTCATGCGTTGTTAAATCGTTCTGTTTCTATTTAGGGCTGATCATGTCTTCTGGGCGAACCAGCGCATCAAATTCTTCATTGGTTACAAAGCCAAGGCCGACAGCTTCCTCGCGCAAGGTCGTACCTTTTTTATGGGCCGTCTTGGCGACGGTAGTTGCGTTATCATAACCGATCTTGGGTGCAAGTGCCGTAACCAACATAAGCGAGCGTTCCATGAGTGCTGTAATGTTCTCACGGTTAGGTTCTATACCGGTTACGCAATTATCGGCGAAGCTTACACTGGCGTCCGCGAGCAGGCGGATTGATTGTATGAGGTTATACGCGAGTACCGGCTTAAACACATTTAGTTCCATATGGCCTTGCGATCCCGCAAAACTGATTGTCGAATGATTGCCGATCACTTGGGCGCAAACCATGGTCACGGCTTCACACTGCGTCGGGTTTACTTTA
>Ga0209137_1003900_pt1 | contig 12160 bp, 14 predicted proteins | sample SaaInl5LU_22_DNA_FD_184642 | JGI IMG/M metagenome (GOLD analysis project Ga0209137, IMG submission 184642) | Marine microbial communities from expanding oxygen minimum zones in the Saanich Inlet - ESP_105LU_22_DNA (SPAdes) (version 2) | ecosystem: Environmental > Aquatic > Marine > Intertidal... | reverse complement strand
ACCGAGTAAGGGTGTTGGGAAACTTAACAATTAAAATTAAAATTAAGATTATGGCAAATTCACAAGAATTGTTTGAGCAAATGAAAGATTTATTTACTCAATTTGAAACTGAACATGCAGGTTCTACAAAGGCTGCAAAATCAAGAGCTAGAAAAGCGATTGGAGAATTAAAAAAATTGGTAACTGATTATAGAAAAGTATCCGTAGAGGAATCTAAATAAGAACGTTATTATTATGAGCAAATTATTCGAAGAAAGAATTCCTTACAAACCATTTGAATTTCCTGTATATTATGAGGAAGGTTGGCTAAAACAAGCACAAGCGTTTTGGTTACATACTGAAATCTCTATGCAAGGTGATGTAAAGGATTGGAACGAAGTATTAACCAAAGAAGAGAAAAACTTAGTTGGTAATATTCTTTTGGGATTTGCTCAAACAGAATGTGCTGTATCTGATTATTGGACTACAATGGTAACCAATTGGTTTCCAAAACACGAGATAAAACAGATGGCAATGATGTTTGGTTCCCAAGAAACAATCCATGCAACGGCATATTCTTATTTAAATGAAACATTAGGGTTAGATGATTTCTCAGCATTTTTGCATGAACCTGCAGTTGCTGAGAAATTCGAACTCTTAACACAGACTACTGCAGATTGGACACATAAAGATTTGGCATCAAATCCACAAGCAAGAAAAGAAGTTGCACGTTCTTTAGCAATCTTTTCGGCGTTTAGTGAGGGTGTATCCTTATACTCATCATTCGCAGTATTGTACTCATTTCAAATGAGAAACATGTTAAAAGGAATTGGCCAACAAATGAAGTGGAGTGTTCGTGATGAATCTCTACATTCTAAAATGGGTTGTCAATTATTCAGACACATGTGTGAGGAATTTCCTGAATTATTGGAAGATAGTAAAGAATCAATCTTGGAAGCAGCAAATCTAATTGTAGAATTAGAATCTCGTTTCATTGATATGATTTTCGAACAAGGTGATTTAGAAAACCTTAAAAAAGATGATTTAAAAGAATTCATCAAAGCAAGAACAAACATTAAGTTAGAAGAATTGGGATATAAATCTCAGTTTACCTACAACAAGGAAAAAGCAGAGAACTTGGAGTGGTTTTATCACCTTACAGGTGGATTGACACATACTGACTTCTTCTCTGTTAGACCTACTGATTACTCGAAAGCCAACGAAGGTGAAGATTTCGGTGATATGTGGTAACCCTTAAATAAACAATTATGACATTTGATAATTTAATAGATAACGTTACCCAATGGGCTGACGATAAAAACATATTGAAACCAGAAAACGCCCCAAAACAACTGATGAAAGTTATGGAGGAGTTAGGTGAAACGGCTGGAGCGATAGCAAAGAATAAAAATACCGATGAAATCATGGATGGTATTGGTGATACTTTCGTAACTTTGATTATTCTTTCTAAACAATTAGGACTGAATCCAACCGAGTGTTTGGAAGCAGCTTGGGATGAAATTAAGAATAGACAAGGAACAACCGTAAACGGAGTATTCATTAAAGCAGAATGACACAATCAGATAACATGAGAAATCGATGGAACCGAAGAAGAACTGGTTCCATATTAGCCCCTAACCCTACTGGGTTGTTGGTAAATGTGATAACTCGATGTATAAAAGTAAACAAAATTAAGAAACAAAGACAAAGACAAGGAAAGTAATGGCTAAGAATTACGGAGAAGATTTAGGTTGGGAATTAGGAGTTGATTTCCCAGAGTGGGGTAATACTGAAATATATGTAAAAACAATATCCAAAGGATATTTGTTAGCAGGTGAAAAACCAAAAGATGCATATTGGCGAGTATCCACGAAAGTTGCACAAAGATTAAACAAACCACAAATGGCATCAAAGTTTTTTGATTATATTTGGAAAGGTTGGTTAAACTTAGCAACACCAGTACTATCAAACACCGGTACTGATAGAGGATTGCCTATCTCTTGTTTCGGAATAGATGTAGCCGATTCCATCTTTGATATTGGAACGAAGAACTTAGAACTAATGTTACTTGCAAAACATGGTGGGGGAGTTGGTATAGGCATCAACCAAATCAGACCTGCAGGGGCTAACATTAGTGGAAATGGAACAAGTGATGGTGTAGTACCATTCGCTAAAATTTATGATTCTACGATACTTGCAACCAATCAAGGTTCGGTACGTAGAGGAGCAGCATCAGTTAACTTAAACATTGACCATAAAGATTTTGAAGATTGGTTAGAAATTAGAGAACCTAAAGGAGATGTAAACAGACAATCACTTAACCTACACCAATGTGCGGTAGTGGGTGATAAGTTTATGAGAAAACTCCAAGATGGTGATGAAGATGCAAGAAGAAAATGGGGTAAACTAATTCAGAAAAGAAAAGCAACGGGTGAACCTTATATTATGTACAAGGGTAATGTGAATAAACAAAACCCTGATATGTATAAGAACAATGGGTTGAAAGTTCATATGACAAACATATGTTCTGAAATCACTTTACATACCGATGAATCACACTCATTCGTATGTTGTCTTTCTTCACTTAATGTAGCTAAATACGATGAGTGGAAAGATACAGATTTAGTTTATACTGCAACTTGGTTCTTAGATGGTGTATTGGAAGAATTTATCCAAAAGGCTAAAAACTTAAAAGGATTCGAAAACTCAGTTCGTTCTGCAGAAAAAGGTAGAGCATTAGGATTGGGTGTATTGGGATGGCACACTTACTTACAGAAAAATGGTATTCCATTTGAAGGTATGGCTGCACAATTCGAAACTCGTAAGATTTTCTCTCAATTAAAGATTGAATCAGAAAGAGCATCGAGAGATATGGCAGTTGAATTAGGTGAACCTTTATGGTGTAGAGATAGTGGGATGAGAAACACTCACCTACGTGCAATCGCACCTACGGTATCTAATTCTAAATTAAGTGGTGATGTATCTGCTGGTATTGAACCATGGGCTGCAAACGTATTTACTGAACAAACATCTAAGGGAACTTTTATTCGTAAGAATTCTGAATTAGAAAAAGTTCTAAGAAAAGTGGGTATCAATACCAAAGAAACTTGGGATAAGATTATGGCTGATGGTGGTTCGATTCAAGATTTACAAGAATTGGATGAGTTCAGATACTTAAACGGAAAATTGGTAAAGAAAGAAGATATATCAGAAATAGATTATGAAAAATCATTCAACATTAAAGATGTATTCAAAACTTTCAAAGAAATTAACCAATTAGATTTGGTAAAACAAGCCGGTATTAGACAACAATACATCGACCAAGGTGTATCACTTAACTTGGCCTTCCCATCAACGGCAACTCCAAAGTGGATTAACCAAGTAACGATGGAAGCTTGGAAACAAGGAATTAAGACGTTATACTACATGAGAACTGAATCAGTACTTCGTGGAGATATAGCAACGAGAGCAATGGACCCTGACTGTTTAAGTTGTGATGGGTAGATAATTAACAATAATAGGAGAAAACAAAATGATTGAAGTAAAAAGATTCCACGCTGAATGGTGTGGACCATGTAAAGCATTGGCACCAGTATTTGAAAACATAAAAAGTAATCATACTGATGTAAAGTTTGAAGATATTGATGTAGATGCACAATTTGAAATTGCATCAAAGTATGTAATTCGTTCGGTACCTACTGTTATTGTTGAAAAAGATGGAGTAGAAGTTCAGAGGTTTGCAGGATTGCAAGCAGAGATGACCTACAATAATGCACTAAATGAATTAAAAATTGCATAGTTGAATTCAAAACCAAATTTAATACTTACTGGATGTAGTATGAGTCATGGTCACGGTTTACCTGATTGTTATGACCCACCCATTGGCGGTGCGCCCGAACATCAAAGTCAGTATTCATATGGTCGTTTATTCTTAAATAGGAATAGACACTCTATTGGAAATTACATTCCTTTAACTTATGGTGGCCAGAGTAATAATGAAATTATTTATAAATTATTATCTACTAACATTCAAGAAGGTGATATTGTAGTAGTTCAATGGACATTCTTTACTCGTGATTTATTTTTTGATAAGCCACAACCTCGTAGAGCGGGTGAGTTTGATGAGGAGTATATGGAGTATTTGACAAAACTATCATCTAATCGAGATTTGGCCATTAAAAATTTAATGAGTATTTACAATTGTGTAAAATACTTAGAATCAACAAAGGCTAATATTATAATGTGGTTTGTAGAGGGGTTTGAAGTAAAAGATTTTCATGGAGGATATGAGGATTTTTATCATAAACTTTTTAGTGAAATAGATAAGTATAATGTTACTGGTGAATTATGGAATCCCATATTCACTACTGATATTGTTGAAGATACATCAAAAACTAACAAAAAACCAGATTATTTAGATTTTGGATTAGATAATTTACATCCAGGTGTAAGAACTCATGAAAAAATGAGTTTACTTTTAGAAAAAATAATTAACAATAAATTTTTACATAATGGCTAGTATAAAAATGGTTACTATTAAGGATGAAAAAGAGAGAGTAATTAAGGGAGTTCCTAAAGTTTCGTCTTCTTTATCCAAAAAATTGATTCACCCAACAACGGGTGATGAAATGTTCTTCGTTGATAAAAACGAAGGTATGAGATTGGGATTGATGTCTAAAATGAACTTCAAAAACATCTGTCCAATTGCACAAAATATGTGTGAGATTACAATAAAGATAGAAAGAGTATAAAAGATTTGGATTATCCAAACTTTTTTCGTATCTTTGTATTATATAAAACTTAAAATACTGTTATATGAATCGTTACAATGAAGTTCAGCTTGAAGAAAACTATAATAAGTTTATTGAGGCATTGAAGAAATCTTTAGATGGGGAAAGATTAGAAAAATTACTCCATATGTACTCAATGGATGAACTAGGTCCAAATCTAATGTTATCACCTGCGAGTGGAAATGTAAATTACCACAATGCTTATGAAGGTGGGTATATAGACCATGTTATGAATGTGGCTAGAAACTCACTTCGTATGATGAAACTTTACAAAGAAGCAGGTGGTACTGTTGATTTTACCCAAGAAGAATTACTATTTTCTGCATTTCATCACGATTTAGGTAAATTAGGTGAGAAGGGTAATATGGGTTATAAAATCCAAGAATCAGAATGGCACCGAAAGAATCGTGGAGATGTTTATACATGGAACGATGATATCAGTTATATGACTCATACTGATAGAACTTTTTACTTATTATCTCAATATGATATAAAATACTCTGAAAGAGAATTTTTCGGTATCAAACTTACCGATGGTATCTATGATGAAGATAATATGAAATATCTTAAAACTTTTGATATTAAGAAATCGCAAAGGAGTAATATTGGTCATGTACTTCATTTTGCAGACCACATGAGTACTCTTATCGAAAGAGACTTTCAACGAAATGCACCCTTTTAATGGATATTGAACAATTATGGTTTTTTAGTAATAGATTACGAGGTGAAGCTCACCCATCTTCTAAATTAACCACCGAACAAGTCAGAAAGATTCGAGAATTATATAATCAAGGATTCTCAACCAATGTTATTGCACGAAACTTTAAAGTAAGTAAGTGGAATGTTGAACAAATAGTAAAAAATAAAACTTGGACACATCTTTAGAAATAAACAAAATCTATAATGAGGATTGTTTAGTTACTTTATCAAAAATGGAAAATGATTCTATTGACTTGGTTGTAACTTCACCCCCTTATAATAAAGGACATTGGTTGCGAAACAAATCAAAAACCAATGGATGGATTAGAACTATTGATTACGAAAGTTTCAATGATGATTTACCACAAGAAGAATATGTGGAGTGGCAAAAGAAAGTGATTAGTGAATGTTTAAGAGTTTTAAAACCAACAGGTTCTCTTTTTTACAATCATATAGATATAATGACTAACCACTTGACTATTCACCCAACTTGGGTTTATGACTTTCCATTAAAACAAGTAATTATTTGGGATAAGTGTGGAACTCCAAAGATTGACAAATCTTATTTCTTACCATTTACAGAATGGATATTTTGGATTAAGAAAGAAAAAGATTCTATACCTTATTTTGATAGAAACAATTCTCTATTCAAAAAGAACATTTGGTCAATACCAAGAAGCCAAGAATCTAACCATCCGGCTCCATTTTCGGAAAAGATGGTAGAAAATGTTGTATTATCTTGTAGTAAAGAAGGTGATATAGTTTATGACCCATTTATGGGAAGTGGAACAACTTACAAAGTGAGTAGAAAACACAATCGAAATGTAATCGGTAGTGAGATTAGTGAAGAATACACCAAACTTGGTGAAAGTAAAGTAAATAAACACAAATTCTTTTGAAAGAACTAAATTTTTTTGATTTTAAATCAGTAGGAGAATCATCTATTAAACTACCCAAACCCATAATTATGGAACATGATGGCATTAAAGTAGTTAGAGATGATTTATTAGATGGTGGTACAAAGAGAAGAGCATTCAATGTTTTTGTTGAATCTTTTCCAGAAATACAAGAATGGGTATATGCTTCTCCACGAGAAGGGTATGCTCAATTATCTCTTGCTTATGCCTGTCATGATTTGGGTAAGAAAGCTACTGTAACTGTTCCAAAGGGAAAGCACAATTGGTTAACAACTGAATCAATCAAATTAGGTTGTAATATTATAGAAGTTCCAATGGGATACCTCACTAATATTCAGGCTAAGGCGAAATATTATGTTGAAGAAAATGAAGGTTCTCAACTAATTCCTTTTGGTGGAGACCATCCAATCATTATAGAGGCTATGAAAAACGCCGCACTTTCACTTGAAATAGAACCACCTAAAGAAGTTTGGACTGTAATGAGTAGTGGAGTTCTATCGAGAGGATTACAACTTGCCTGGCCTGATGCTAAAGTATATGGGGTAAGGATTGGGCATAACACAACAGAACGAGAACGAGGTAGGGCTGAAACATTCTTATCAAAGTATAAGTTTAACCAAGAATGTAAAGAACCAGAAAGACCTCCATTCCCATCATCATTAACTTATGATAGTAAAGCTTGGGAATTTATCAAAGAACATGCTTCACCAGGAGCTTTATTTTGGAATGTGGGAAAATAATTTACTTTTTGCTTGTTTAATCCAAATTTATTTCGTATATTTACAAAGTAAATGAGTTAATAGACAATAAAAATGTATAAAGATTTAAACCAATTTAAAGAAACTTCACTTGTTAAACATTTTAATTCTACTACAAGAGATATCTGGTGGAATAAAAAAACTAATAAGAAAAAAGACCACATCATTGCAACAGTAGAGGCATTGATATCTTATATTCCTATTGCTGAAAAGAAAGGAAGAGATATTAACCAAGTTGAAAAAGCTGTTGGTAACTATCATGAGATACCATGTGGAATTAAAACAAGAAATGCATCAAATTCCCCAAAGAGTGAAACAACAGGTGATTCTATAATAGGAACTAAGTTGATTGGTGAGATTGTTACTGAAGAATTCAAAAGAGGTAACATTACTATTGACAATTCGGAAGAATGGATTTATGAGAACCTTTGGATATGGGCTCAATGTACTGTAACTAAAGAAGAACATAAGGCAGAAAACATAAAAAGACAAAATCATTATAAGTTAACTTTGGAAGATAAAGTTAATTTTGAACATTATCCAGAAAAAACTGAAATTTTATTTGGATAATCTAAATATTTTGTTTATATTTACAGAGATAACAATTAAAACCATAACATATGATTAACAATTTAAGAAATATTAAAGATTACACACCTGCTAAGTTTCTACAAGATTATGTAGATAGAGGAATTATTACTTGTTCTGAACCAGTTTTTGTAGATTATCAAAAAATAAATGTAAAGAGAGCACAAAATCATATTAGAAAGGGAAATACTGAAAGCCCGAAGAGTAAAAAAAGAATATCTGAATTTGAAACACAATTTTCTACGATAGATGAAAACGGATTAAATGGGTGGGATTCACATTTCCCATGTTGTATATTAATAAAAAATTACGGCAAAGAGGGAGAAGAATATAATACAGCAGGATATAATCACAAAGTCATAGCTTCATGTAATATAGAATTAAACCCACCTGCAGTAATAATTGAGTGGAATGAGAATTTAAGTGATGCTGAAATAAGAAAGTATTACTATGAGCTATTGGCCAAAGAACAAACTGATTCGAGAGTAAACCAGGATGATGCTGATGATGATGAGATTGTGATTTCTCTTAAACTTGCTAAACAATCATTTGATGCTATTGTAACTGAGGGTGGTGAAAATGAATTTAATACCTCTGAGGAATATTTAAATCATTTTTTGAAAAACACTTGGGGAAAAAAACCAAATCAAAAAAAGTGGGTTAATAAACTAAAAAACATACTTGGTAATAAATCATCATATGCATCTGTAACTGATTTTTCATCTATACAACATGCTAATGAATACATACGAGATGACTATGATGGAGAATATAATTTCAGAACTTTCGGAAAGATAGTAGATAAATTTTCTTTTGATGGTAATACATATAATTTTATCAAAGGTTCATCTCAATTATTTAAACCTGAATTTATATATTCGGGTACATTAAAGAGGAGATGGGCGGATTTGTTTATTGATTTATACGAATCAGATTTAAGAGGTGATTCTTATGTAATCTCTATATTCTACGCAATCGGTGGAGACCAGAATCACATTAAACAAGATGATATTGATAATAAAAGAAAATCTTTAATAATAGAAGCTGAAAAGTTTTATTCTTATGTTAAATCTGCAGGATTATCACATAGAGTAATTCAGATGGCTTTTTTAGGGCAAAATCCTTTAACTGATGAAATTGGTAAACTTGTAGATTATGAATCAGAAAAGAAAAGACTTATTAACTAACCTATCTTCTTCATTTTTTAATTTAGTTCATTCAATGGTTGTTGAGTGTGATTCAACAATATTGGAATCTGAGCTTAATTCTATGTTAAGGTCTTTAGACTTTCAAATTGAAAAAATGTTTGAATTAAAAGTTCCAAATTCTCCTTTAATATTTAAAAAGACTGGTTTTAAATATTGGGATACGAATCGAGTTAAAGAAAAAGTTGAAAGAGAACATATTATACGAGTATCATTTAGAATTAATAAAGCTAAAGAATTGGTTTTATTTAGGGGATATGATAAAATTAAATTATATGATTGGCTTGAAAAGACACTTTATTTGGTTTATAGACTAAAAATTCAAGAAAAGGAATTTTGTGCAGAAAGGGGTGAGGAACTTTTACCTAACGAACTAAAAACCCCAGAAAAATGGGAATCATTTAATATAATATGACAGAAGGAGAAGATATATTTGAGAAATATAAAAGAGGTAATTTCAATGGAGATTACCTCTTTATCTCTGCAGATGAATGGCAAGAGATAAAGGATACATATCCCAAAGATGTGGTAAAGGAAAAACTTGCAGAGATTGCAATGACATACCCACCACCATTTGTAAACATTACAGAAGAAGATGCTATTTCAGAATATCGAAGATTAAAGACAGTTCGTTATAATGAAATGATTAAAACGGATGAACCATGGTTTCCTCGTAAAGCAGAGGCACCTAAATATTCATTAGAATATAATGGTGAACCTATTTTAATCAAACGATATAATGGTGGTAATAAGGCATCGGATTTCTTTCAACAGAAGAACAGATGGGAAGTTAGTGGTTCACAAGGACCAGGTCCCCTTCGGACATGGAGAAATAAGAAGTTTATGACTTCTCTAATGGGTGCTTTATATTCTCTTAAAATGGATGAAGTATCTGCTAAGACATTAAGAGTTTGTTTATCACTTCGTAAGTACACTGCATCTCAATTTAAACCTGCAGTTGCTAAAACCTTATATGATTTCTTCAAAGCAGAAACTATTATTGATTTCTCAATGGGTTGGGGTGATAGGTTATGTGGATTTTATGCATCGGATTATGGTAAGAAGTATATTGGATTAGACCCGAAAGAAGATAACCATCCAATCTACCAAAAACAGGCAGAGTTCTATAAGAAACATAATGGGTTTTTTGAACATGAAAGAGAACATATCTTTCATTGTAATCCTGCAGAAGATTTCGATTTTAGTATCTACAAAGACCAAGTTGATTTAATCTTTACATCTCCACCTTACTTTAATGTGGAACGATATTCAGAAGAAGAATCACAATCGTGGATGAGATATAAAACCATTGATGTATGGAATGAACACTTCTTACACAAAGCTCTTGGAAACATGATACAAACCTTAAAGAAAGGTGGTATTATGGCAATCAACATTTCAGATGTATTCTCAACGAGTGGAACTGAAAGAACTTATCTATCAATCGTTAACCCAATGAATGAGTATTTAGAATCTCAAGGTTTAATTTACAAAGGTTGTATTGGTATGGAAATGGCAAAAAGACCTAATAGTGGTGGTGCAGGAATGGCTCGTGAAAATGAAGTAAATAAATGGAGTGAGGAATCACTTGAAGCAGCCGAAGAAACAAAAGACCAAAAATTCGGTGAACCTATATGGATTTTCCAAAAAGATTAGGAATATCCAATAGAATTTCGTATCTTTGTTTAACAATTTAAAACATAATATAATTTGTATCAAAACGTATATTACCAACGAGAGAAGAATTTAATACACCTTTGGGATGATACCAGAGGTTATAGTGCATTCCCATATACTCGTTATGCTTATGAAAGAGCACAGAAAGGTGAGTATGAATCCATTTATGGTGATAAACTTACCAAGATTTATAAGTTCTCCAAAGATGACCCGGACTTGTTTGAATCTGATGTACCTGAAACCACTCGTGCATTGGTAGATTTATACTCGGAATCAGATGACCCATCAACTGGTCATGTTATCCTTACTTATGATATTGAGTGTGAGATGACAAGTGGATTACCAAATCCAGAAGAAGCAAAGAATGAACTTACATCTATTGCTTTACATGATTCTGCAACAGACCAGTATTGGGTATTGGTAATGGATAAAGATGGTTTAATGGTAGAAAAAACTACTGATAAAGCCATTGTTATACCTTTCAGAGATGAACGAGATATGTTAATGAAGTATCTTGAACTATACGAAATGATTAACCCATCCATCGTTACAGGTTGGAACATTGATTATTTCGATACACCTATGTTATACAATCGTATCAAACGATTGTTGGGTGAAGAACAAGCAAATAGATTATCACCTATTGGTAAATGTTTTTGGTCTCCTTATCGTAAACGTTTCTTTATGGCGGGTGTATCGTATTTAGATTATATTTCCCTTTATAAGATTTACAACTATGGAGAACTTCCTAACTACCGATTGGATACCATTGCTCAGATAGAATTAGGTAGAGGTAAAATTGAATATCAAGGAAACTTAGACCAGTTATTCAAAGAAGATATTGAAAAATTTATCGAGTATAACTTGGTGGATGTTGAGTTGGTAGTTGAGTTTGATAGAAAACTTCAGTTCATTGATTTATGTAGAGGTATCTGCCACGCAGGACACGTTCCTTATGAGGATTTTGTTTATTCATCAAAGTATCTTGAAGGAGCGATGTTAACTTATCTTCGTAGAAAAGGATTGGTTGCACCAAACAAACCTGCAGATAGACAAGAAAGAATGCAGGCTCTTAGAGATAATGACCAAGAAAAGTTCATTGGGGCATATGTAAAAGCACCAATTGTTGGTAAGTATGAATGGATATATGATTTGGATTTAACTTCCCTATATCCTTCTATTATTATGACTATCAACATTTCACCTGAAACCAAAATTGGTAAGGTGAGGGATTGGGATGTTCAGAAGTATTTAAAAGGGGAAGTTGATACTTATTATATCGGAGAAGATAAAATCTCCAAAGAAAACTTAAAAGAATATTTAGAAAAATCAAAATTCTCCATTGCCTCTAATGGGGTATTGTATAGAACTGATACTGTTGGATGTATTCCTGGTGTATTGGATTTATGGTTCCAACAAAGGGTAGAGTTTAGGAAATTAGAGAAAAAGTATGGTCAAGAGGGTGATAAAGAAAAATATGCCTTTTACGGCAAACGACAGTTGGTTCAAAAAATTCTACTTAACTCTCTTTATGGTGTTCTTGGCCT
>Ga0209137_1003894_pt1 | contig 12171 bp, 10 predicted proteins | sample SaaInl5LU_22_DNA_FD_184642 | JGI IMG/M metagenome (GOLD analysis project Ga0209137, IMG submission 184642) | Marine microbial communities from expanding oxygen minimum zones in the Saanich Inlet - ESP_105LU_22_DNA (SPAdes) (version 2) | ecosystem: Environmental > Aquatic > Marine > Intertidal... | reverse complement strand
ATTTTCATAATTAAATCGCTGATCTAAGATGCCCTATAGGATGCACCCATTTTGTTACAGTGGGCGTCGCCTGATCCTTTTTTGCTAAACGACGCAGGACGGCAGCGGCGACGAACTATGGAAGGCAGGCGGGATGCAAATGTTCAAGATTAGTATTTTCATGGTCAGGCAAAAACGATGACGTCTCAGAAATCACTTTCACAAATACTTGGTGCCCATATCAGCACGTTGCAGTTCGATGACCTGCCACCAGCGACAGTTGAGAAGGCAAAAAATTGTTTTATCGACTATTTTGCCTCTGCTCTTTCAGGCCTTGGCCATCCGTTGTCCGACACCTACATCGACTTGGCAATTCAGCTGGGCGGAACAGGTCCTTGTCCGGTTCTTGGTCGTGATCAAGGCAGCAATCCCGCTTATGCTGCCTTTGCCAATGCGGCGATCGGGCATATTTCGGAAACAGATGACGGTCACCGCGCGTCGATCATGCATATCGGTACAGTCGTGATACCGGTTATCGTTGCCCTTGCCGAACAACTGGGCGCGAGCGGTAAGCAATGCATCGAGGCTTGCGTTGTTGGCTATGACGCCGCTATCGGTGTCGGCGAAGCACTTGGGCCGGAACATTATCATACCTGGCATACAACGGCGACGGCGGGGTGCTTTGGTGCCGCAGCTGCGGCCGCAAAGCTCATGGGGCTGGGCGCAGAGCAATGTGCGTACACCCTGGGCCATGCCGGTACATTGACGGCTGGCCTGTGGCAGTTTCTGGAGGACGGTCGGGTTGAGGCAAAGGCCCTGCATCCCGGCAACAGCGCCTTGAACGGCCTGACCGCAGCCTATCTGGCGAGAGCCCATATTCCTGGGGCAGACAGAATTTTCGAAGGCGACCGTGGTCTCTTCAAGGCAATGTCCGTCAATTCCGATCCAGATGCTCTGCTCAAGGGTATTGCCCGCCCACCGCACGCGCCCGCCACAGCGTTTCGCATCGACGAGGCCAATTTCAAGGCGTACCCAACCTGTGGTCAGACCCATTCCATGATCGACGCGATGCGCACCATCATGGCAAGTCATCCCATCCGCGCCGAAGACGTGACCCGCATTGAGGCGCGCGTCTACCAAAAAACGCTAGATATCGCTGACATCAAAGATCCGCAATCTGTCGAACAAGCCAAATTCAGCCTTTCCTTCTGTTTGGCCATGCTGCTTGTGCGCGGCAAGCTGACGTTCACAAATATGACTGATGAGGCGCTGCACGATCCCGAAATCCGCGCGCTTATGGGCCGGATCGAGGTTGTTCACGCCCCCGACATGGAAAAGCTGTTTCCGGCCTGCCGTCCTTGCGTTGTTACCGTCGAATGCGGCGATGAGGTCCATTCTGCCGAGAACTTTTACCGGCGCGGCGACCCCGAGAACCCGATGAGCCGTCAGGACATGAAGGACAAATTCGCCGAACTGGCATCAGCACGTGTTGAGGCATCCGAACAGACGGCGTTGCTGCGCTGGATCGAGAACCTTGATACCGCCACTGACATCTACGACTTCCGCCGCTTCGCGCGCCAATAATCAACTCTCAAGGAGACCTATGTGTCACACATAATCGACAATGAATTCTATAAGCACGTGATGGGCACAGAGGAAATGCGCGCGGTTTTTGATCCGCGCAAGCAAATCCAAAGCTGGCTGGAAATTGTAACCGCTCTTGCGAAGGTGCAGGCAGATTTCGGGATCATTCCTGATGAAGCGGCCGAAACCATTAGCGCGAATGCGAATGTCGATATGCTGGATTTGACTACGATCGTCGCGGGGGATCCTTTGCCAAGCCTTTTGCAGACGTTGCGCGCAACCTGTAGCGACGCCGGGCAATTCGTGAATTTCGGCCTACGCGACGGGGATGTTGAGGACACCGGCACTATGCTGGAAATCCGCGATGCTTACGGAATCGTCTTCCGTGACCTCAAGATCACTGAGGACACGTTGCGGCAGCTAGCTGGAAAACACAAAACCATGCCGATGGCCGGACGTTCCCACAACCAACACGGGCCACCCGTCACGTTGGGCTTCAAGCTGGCTGGTTGGGCCGCTGAGACCCGGCGCAACATGGAGCGAATGAAAGACCTGCATAAACGGTTGTTTGTCGGTTTGGTGGAAGGAGAAACGGATACTCTTGAGGCGTTCGGCGATAAGTCAGCCGCGGTTTTGAAGGGGGTGATGGCGGAACTAGACTTGCAAGTTCTGATTATCGGTTCGGGTTCCGCCCGTGACCATATCGCCGAATTCCAGAACGTGCTTGGTCTTGTCGCTGGCGGTATCGGACGCATCGGGAACGAAATCTACCAGCTCAGCCGTTCGGAACTATTTGAGCTGCATGAGCCACTAGGGCCGGAATATGTTGGCTCTAGTGCTATGCCGCACAAACGAAACGCCGAGGTTTCGGAATTTGTTGTCGCTCAGTGCCGGATCGTCCAACAGAATGCAGCACTGGGCATGCAGGCGATGATCTGCGAACACGAGCGGGATTCGCGCAGTCTCCTCCTTGACCAGCACAGCATTCCAGAAAGCTGCGTTCTGCTGGCCCGGGCAATGGAATCGATCAAGTACATTCTGGCTGACCTCGACATCTCCGAGGACAACATGCGCCGCAACATGGGCGCTCTTGACGGCATGATCTTTTCAGAGGCCCTGATGTACTATTTGGCACCGAGGCTCGGCAAGCAGACGGCGCACGATCTGGTCCTCGACGCATGCATGCTCGCGCATGATACGCACACGCCAATTAAACAGATCCTTCTCAATGATCCAGTTGCCTCGAAGTTCGTTGTCGAACAGGAGATGGACGAATTGATGGACTACTCAAAGCATATTGGAAAATGCCCTGAGCAAGTGGACCAGGTACTCGCCTTTGCAGAGGCGCACGAACTCAATGACGCGGACTATATGACATCGGGAAAGACATAATCATGGCGCATGTTATCACCAATGAGTTTTACAAGGATGCTTGGGGAACCGAAGAGATGCGGCACGTCTTTTCGGCCCGGACCCGCTACCAGCGTTGGCTGGGCGTCTTGGCCGCATTGGCCCGTGTTCAGGCGCGGCTGGGGATCATTCCGCAAGGCGCCTGCGATGAAATCAACCGCAAGGCCAAACTTGAGTTCATAGACCTCGACGCGGTCAAGCAGCACCTTACAGCGGCAAGCCATACCTTTGTGCCACTTTTGAAGGGATTGGAACATGCCTGCGAGAACGGTGCCGGCGAGTTCCTGCATTTCGGCACATGCACGCAAGATATCCAAGACACCGCCGTGTCGCTGGAACTCATGGACGCCGACGCCATCCTTTCGCGGGATCTGCTAAGGACCGAGAAACTGCTGATCAAACTTAGCCAAGAGCACAAGAACCTTACAATGGCTGCGCGCGCCGACGGGCGGCCTCTTGGTAAGACAACACTTGGTCTCAAGATGGCCGACTGGTTGGCCGAAGTGCGGCGCGATATCGCGCGCATGAAGGATATGCGCAAGTACATCTTTGTCGGTCTGATCCATAGCAGTACAGGCACGATGTCGGGCCTCGTCGCTGCCAATGGCGACGACGATCAGGCGTTTGCGGTGATGGAAGGCGTCATGGAGGAGCTTGGGCTCAATCCGCCAACAATCGGTTGGTCCGGGATCCGAGACAATTTCGGGCATTTCATGTCAGTCTTGGGTCTCCTCGCCGGAACGCTGGGGCGTATTGCCAATGAGATCGACAGGCTTTCTCGTCCGGAAATCGCAGAGCTGCGCCAACCGGAAAATGCGGACAGTGCGAGAGCAACAGCAACACTGTGCCAAATCGCGATCAACAATGTGCCATTGGGTTTGCAGGCGATGATCAGCGAGCACGAGCGCGATACGCGGAGCTGGCGGATGGATTGGCACCACATTTCCGAGACCAGCATACTCGTTGCAAAGGCGCTAGATTCCACCAACGCTCTTCTCGAAGGATTAGAACCGCGAGAGGATCGCATAATCGAAAACCTCAAGAGTACCATGACCGGTGACCCAGTTTGAGATTCCATTTCCCAGATTGAAGACACCACTTAGAGATGTCACGACATGACGGGTTGAACATAGCTTGCGACGGCAACCAATGATGTCGTTTATCTGCCAACGGTACGCAAAAAAAACGCCGCCTTGGGTTTACCCGGGCGGCGCAATTTGAAAATACTGCTTGTTCCTAGTGGCCTAAAATCTGGGACAGGAACAGTTGGGTGCGTTCTGATTTGGGATTGTTGAAGAACGTTTCCGGATCGTTTTGTTCAACAATTTGGCCCTGATCCATAAAGATAACACGATTGGCAACCTTGCGCGCAAAACCCATTTCATGGGTCACGCAGATCATGGTCATGCCGTCCTCGGCCAGTTCGATCATTGTATCGAGAACCTCGGAGATCATTTCAGGGTCAAGCGCGGATGTCGGCTCGTCAAACAGCATCATCATCGGCATCATGCACAATGAACGCGCAATCGCTACACGCTGCTGCTGCCCGCCGGACAACTGGCCGGGATACTTGTCCGCTTGCTCAGGTATTTTCACCTTTTCCAGAAAGTGCATCGCCGTCTCTTCGGCTTCCTTCTTGGGCGTTTTACGCACCCAGATCGGGGAGAGTGTACAGTTTTCAAGGATCGTCAGATGTGGAAACAGGTTGAAGTGCTGAAAGCACATGCCAACTTCGGAACGGATCTTGTCAATGTTTTTGATGTCCGAGGTCAATTCGGTCCCGTCAACGATGATCTGGCCCTTCTGGTGGACTTCTAACCTGTTGATACAGCGGATCAATGTGGATTTACCCGAGCCTGAGGGCCCGCAAACAACAATACGTTCACCGCGATTGACCTTCATATTGATGTCTTTCAACACATGAAAGTCGCCATACCATTTGTTCATATCTGTAATCTGGATGGCGACCTCGTCGGACACTTTCATGCCTGAGCCGTCAATTTCTTTTGCGATTGTATGGGACATTGTCATGGCTCCTTAGTGGCCAGTCTGGAGTTTACGCTCCAGATACATGGAATAACGGGACATCGAGAACGTGAAAATCCAGAACATGAGGATGAGGAAGACGTACAGTTCCCATAGAATTCCCTGCCATTCTGCTGTGCCGCGAATGGCGTTGATGAACCCAACTGGATCAAGCAGGCTAATGATCGAAACAAGTGTCGTATCCTTGAAAAGACCAATGAAGCTGCCAACAATGCCGGGTATCGAAATTTTCAAAGCTTGCGGCATGATGACCAGCCGCATCGACTTCCAATAGTCCAGACCCAGTGCATCTGCCGCCTCGTACTGGCCTACAGGCAACGCTGCCAGAGCACCTCGGATCACTTCGGCCAGATATGCCGCTTGGAACATCGTAACCAGAATGATGACCCGCAATAGTAGATCAAAATTCGTTCCCGGTGGCAGAAAGTAATTGAGCAACGTTGATGCCACGAACAACAATGTGATCAGCGGAACACCACGGATGAATTCGATATAGCCAACGCTTAAAATCTTCACGGTGAACATGTCGGACCGTCGGCCAAGCGCCAGAATGATGCCCAGAGGGAACGAAAACGCGATGCCTGCAGCGCCGATGATAATCGAAAGCATCAGCCCCCCCATCAGGCTCGACTTGACGGAAATAAGACCAAACGGGATGATATTATGAATTGCGCTGGCAACGGGGCTGGCAAGAAAGAGCCACCAGATAATAGCCGCCAATACAGCAACTATTATTGAAGTGAGATTTCCAAAAACCGGAGTAATGAACCGGACGGACGCATAGCCAATTCCAAAACCGGCCATCACCATAAGAGGTGACCAGATCGACCCACCCCAGATCAGCCAGAACGCCAAGAACGGGTAGATCACGGAAAAAGCAAGCAACTTGCGAGGCAGATTGCTAAATAGCACGGGCGCAATAGCAACAAACAAAAGAATGCCAGCGGCCAAAGGGCGCCATTGGTCGGGCCGCGGATAGAACCCGAACATCAACTGGTTAAACCGTTCGGGGATTACACCCCAACATGCGCCTGTTACAGATGCCGCATCAAAACATTCACGGCGGCTGGACATACCCCAGCTAGGTTGCCATGCCCAATGCAGAAATTCGGCGAGCAGCCAGTATAGAATGTAAACCATAATGATGGTCGTGATTGAGTTCGCAACGTTGGAAAAAAATTTGGCGCGTAGCCAACGCAAGATGCCGGTTTCACCAAACGGAGCGGGTTGCTCTGATAGCATTTCGGTGCGGACATATGATTGGTCTGACATCTCAACGCTCCTTCAATTTAATTGAATTGTTGTAGATGTTCATGGCTGTCGAGATCGCCAGCGAAATCGTCAGATACACTGCCATGAGCAACAAGATACATTCCATCTCGCGGCCGGTTTGGTTCAGGATTGTCCCACCCAGCGTGCCAGTAACATCAATGTACCCGACTGCCAAAGCCAGTGACGAATTTTTGGTGAGGTTCAGATATTGCGAAATCAACGGCGGAATAATAACCCGCAAAGCTTGTGGCAAAATCACCAGTCTCAAGGTGCGCTTAGGCCGCAGGCCAAGGGCAGATGCTGCTTCCGTCTGGCCTTTGTCGATCGCCTGAATACCAGCGCGTACTGCTTCGGCAATAAACGCCGATGTGTACAAAGCCAACGCCAGTGTGAGCGCAATAAAGGGCGCACGAAGATGCAACCCACCCCTAAAGTTGAACCCCTTCAGTTCAGGATAGTTCAGCGTAATCGGGCGACCCATTATTAAGTAAACCAGAACCACTGGAACAATGAGAATTCCAATTTTTATCCAAAATGTCGATCGGATATGACCAGTCATCTCTTGTTGCTTGAGCGACCATTTGCCAAATAGCCAAATGCCGACTACAGACAATAAGAAGGTCATGACAACAATTGCAGACCCGCTTTCAAACACGGGCGCGGGTATATAAAACCCGCGGTTGGTGATCGCGACAGTTTCTCCAAACATCATCGAAGCAGTCGCATCCACCCCTCTGAAGTCGCGTGGCTGGGGGAAGATCTCGCTCATGATGGCGATGCCAAAAAGGATCCAAAGCAAAATCGGTACATTGCGAAAAATTTCGACGTAAGCTTCCGTAAATCGAGAAAGAAGCAAATTGGGCGACAACCGTGCCACGCCGATTGCGACCCCGAGTATGGTCGCGATGAAACACCCGACAACTGCAACCATCAGCGTATTGAGCACACCGACAACGGCGGCCATGAAGTTACTGGATTGCGACGAATACTCGACAAGCTGGGGCTCAATCTCGAACCCTGCTTCGGCTGCTAAAAAGCCGAAACTAAGATCCTTTCCCAAAAGAGCTAGGTTATCGAGCATATTGTTAACGAGCCAGACGGCACCCGTCATGAACCCGAATAGAACAAAAATCTGGATGGTCATCGAACGATAGCGTGTATCGTATATAAGCCAACTCAGCCGAAATGACGGCCCAGTATTCTGGTCAGGCATTGCCATAACACTTCCCTTTCGTTGGACGTCCGACCCTAATGCGACATGGTTTATCCATGCCTGCGTGATGATCGTGATCTGTCTTAACGTAATCGGGCGCACTGATTGGCGCGCCCGAAAATGGTTATCCGGTTAACGGAATGGTGGGGCGTACATCAAGCCACCCTCGGTCCAGAGCGCGTTCAGACCGCGTGGCAGACCGATAATTGTGTCTTCACCAATCGTGTCTGCAAAGATCTCGCCATAGTTGCCATTCGCCGCAATCGCCCGAGCAGCCCAGCCATCATCGAGTCCAAGCATTTCGCCGAGCCCACCTTCGGTTCCCAGCAAACGGTTGATTGAAGGATTGCTGGTCCCGGCCAGCATCTCGTCGATATTGTCGCGGGTAATACCGAGTTCTTCAGCTGCGATCAGTGCGTTCAAGGACCAGCGAACAACGTCGCCCCACTGCTCGTCGCCCTGACGAACAACTGGGCCCAAAGGCTCTTTCGAGATGATTTCAGGCAGAATTGTCCACGCGTCAGGATCTTCGAATGTCGAACGTGCCGATGCTAGCGCCGAGCCGTCAGCTGTAAACACGTCACATGCACCCGCTTGCAATTGGGCAGCGGCCTCAACCCGTGTTTCGATTGGCACTGGATCGAATGTCATGCCGTTTGACCGAAAATAGTCAGCTAGGTTAAGCTCGGTTGTTGTACCAGATGTGATACAAACGGTTGTGCCATCCAGTTCAAGGGCTGATGAAACGCCCAGTTCTTTTGAAACGATAAAGGCCTGACCATCATAGTAGTTTACACCAAGGAAGGTGAAACCAAGATCAACGTCACGGCTGAAGGTCCAAGTGGTTGTTCGCGATAGCATGTCAACTTCGCGCGATCCCAACGCCGAGAAACGTACTTTGGATGTCAGCGGAATGAATTCAACTTTGTCTTTGTCTTTCAAAACGGCGGCTGCAACGGCGCGACAGACGGCTACGTCTAGACCCTCCCAGTACCCTTCGGCATTCGGCGCGCCAAATCCGGCATTTCCTGTGCCGATACCGCACTTCAGTACATCCGCGGCTTGAACATCCTCAAGCGTGCCTGCAGATGCGACACCAGCCATCAGTCCGGCCGCTGCGAGCGTGCCTAGAAATATTGATTTTTTCATTGTTACCTCTCCCTGTTTTCCCAGTGCAACCTGGGTTCCGGAACAAATCGCCGGATGTTATTTTTCGCATGACCCGAACAGGTCATCCCGGCAGCGCCCGTTGCATTGAAATAGGGTGCCGACTGTCTAGACATTCTAGACCAACAACTTAGTTATGAAAATTGAAAATCATTTATATACTTCTACAATATATCTTATATTATTTTAGTGACTGAAGTGGAGTATCGCTGTGGATTTACGCAAAATGGCCACCATCACGGCAATCGCCGATTTCGGTTCTTTCTCGCGTGCAGCCGAGGCGGTCAACCTGACGCAATCGGCGGTCAGCCAGCAGATGCGCGAGCTAGAATCCCTCCTCAATGTAAGCCTGTTTGACCGCGAAAGCAGACCACCCAAGCTGACCGCTGACGGCCGGGCTTATGTAGCAATCGCCCGCAATGTCCTTGCCGAACACAAAAATTTTGTGGCCACACGTTCACGCGACCAATTGAAGGGCACACTAACCCTCGGGGCTGTTCTCAGTGTATTGAATTATACCTTGCCCAAAGCCATCAAATCCCTAGAGAAGAGCTACCCAAAATTGCGTTTGCGCTTTGTCGACAGCAGACAATTGTCCCGCGATCTTGTCGAACGTGTGCGCGGCGGTGAAATTGACGTGGCACTGATCGTCGGCCCACCCGAAGATGCGAGCGAAGTTGTTTGGCGACCATATGCAGTGGAGCGGTTTTTTGTAGTCGCCCCAGCCGGCACCCAGGGAACGACCGCCGAGGAGCTCTTGCGCAGTGGCCCCTATCTTCGCTACGTCCCAAATCTACCGATCGAGCATTTGATTGAAAAGGAAATTGCGCGCAAGAACATCAATCCCGAGGTGCACATGGAGTTGGATACCTTTGAAAATATTTTTCTGATGGCGTCATCTGGATTGGGGGTTGGTGTCATTCCTGAGCGATACGCGAAGAGCGCGGATTTGGGGCAAATGCGCCTTGCGCCCTTCGGGGGGCCAACTCTATTTCGAGAGTTGGGTGTCGTTTACCACATGGATTGTGAGAAAACGCCCCTGATCGACGTGCTGTTCTCGGAACTCGTCGAATTCGATTTCCCGGTGAGAGGATAAGTCCCGCAGTTTCGCTTTTAGGTGTAGAATGAACGCGTCATTCCAAACATCGTTCAACCTGTTCCTGTAGCCTCCAGCGAAAAACGGGCGGTCGTTTCGTCAACGCAATATTGTGCAGATTTAGGATAGGGGTCACGGGCGATTGCATCCACGGCTTGGATGATTTTGTCAGCCTTTTCATTGGACATCAAAACAGAGAACCCAAGGCGGGTCCAACCCGGTTTTTCGATCTCGTGCCCTTCGGAAATTGACTTTCTGAAACGCTCTGATAGGCTTTGATCAATTCCGAGAAGTTGGTGACCGTAAGGCCCGGCGCATGCACAACCACCGCGCGCTTGAACACCATGCAGATCAGAAAGCATGCGTGTCACTAGCTGTTGGTGAATGCGTTTACCGCTTGGGTCCGTGATCAAAAACGAAAAGATCGGTATCCGGTGCTGCGCAGTGTCCTGCCCCAATACGGTCAGACCAGGTGTATGTTCCCAACCGGCGCGCGCGCGATGTCTCAATTCTTCCAGCCGATTGGCCGCATATTCAGGACCAATTGCCGCCTTGATCATAAAGCACAAAGCGGCCCGCAAGTCGCCCACAACATTGGGTGTGCCGGCTTCTTCGCGCGCAACGACATCTAACGAATAGTCGTGCGACCATGGTGAAACAAAGCTCACTGTTCCACCGCCCGGTAAGGTGGGTACGTCGTGCACAACTGCAGCACGCCGCAGTAGCAAAACACCAGATGCCCCAGGGCCCCCGATGAATTTGTGCGGAGAAATGACGACGGCATCGAGCTCGGCATCTGTGCCCTGACCCATCTCAATTGGTAGATAGGGCGCACCTCCCGCATAATCCCAGACACTCAATGCACCGTGCGATTTTAGGATGCGCGTCACCTGTTTCACATCCGTAACGATACCTGTGACATTGGACATCGCGGAAAACGCCCCGACCATCAGGCGTCCTGTGTTGGCCTTGAGTGCCTCTTTAAGAACCTCAAGATCGGGCCCCCCGTCAAACGCTTCAGGGATTTCGATGACCTCTGCACCGCTTTCACGCCATGGAAGGATGTTGGAATGATGCTCATAAGGCCCAATGAAAACAACGGGACGTTTCGCATTGTTACCTACCGCGTCGACACCCAGCAAAGTCACCAGCCGGTTGAGGCCTGCGGTCGCACCAGAGCCGGTGAAGATAACCGCGTGACGTGCGTCACCACCACAATTTGTCAAAATGATCTGCCGCGCCTGACGGCGAAGGCGGGTCATCATCTGCCCGCAAAACGACGCTTCTGTATGACTGTTGGCATAATAAGGAAGGATGTCATTGATGACCAAATCTTCAACTTGCGCAAGCGCACGACCCGAGGCGACATAATCTGCATAAATCATCGGATTGGAACCATTCGGACCCGGAACCGACACATTTTCCCCGATTAGCCCGCCACGCAGGGTCTCGATGAGGTCTGGCATATCTAAAAACTTTCGAAACCGTTCAAACTGATCAGGCTCTGGTACTTGGTTGTTCATTGTGTCCTCGCGATTTTGGCAATAAGATTGTTTATCGCGTCTAATGTGATAATACTTCACCAATTACGCCAAAATTAATGAAGGTTAACTATCAAATGACCACACAATCTCTCGATAACTTAGACAAATCCATCCTGCGGGCCTTGCAGCAAGACGCATCGCTGTCCCAGCGTGAGCTCGCGGAGAAAGTCGGGTTGTCGCAGAACTCCTGTTGGCGTCGCCTGACCCGCTTGCGCGAGCAGAAGATTATCACGGGGCAAACTGTGCGCCTGGATATGACAGCGGTCGGACTTAGTCTGACGGTGTTTGCGATGGTACGGACGCGCCATCACTCTTCCGAATGGCTAAAAACGTTTCGCAAGTCGGTTCTGGCAATCGACAACGTCATAGACTTTTTCCGGATCACCGGAGACTACGACTACATGATCAAAATTGTTGCGCGTGATATGAACGATTTTGATCAGATCTATCAAAGGATCATTAGTCAAACCGAGCTTGAAACGGTTACGTCTTATATCGCAATGGAAGCGATTGCCGATGGGCGTGATGTACCAGCCTAGATGATTTTGCCCAGGAGTTAGCGGGCTAGCTCAAAACCAGAAGTACCAGTTTCGTCGAATGCGGAAGTTCAGCCAACGCCCGCGACGTCCGCGATTGTGCAGATTCACGGCGTCACGATTTGCTAAGCATTGACTGAATGACCGCAATCACCTCTGCGATGCAGCAACTATTTCGCGGCGGCACAGCAAGTTTTCGTGCTGCGAGCGCGCGCAGTGCGAAATTGAATTCACATATTGGGCTCTGACCCGCCATTAGCTGCACTTTGTTCGAAGGTCCGCACTGGGCCAATTGTTTACAGCAACTCCACAGCTTCACTCAAT
>Ga0209137_1003886_pt1 | contig 12182 bp, 10 predicted proteins | sample SaaInl5LU_22_DNA_FD_184642 | JGI IMG/M metagenome (GOLD analysis project Ga0209137, IMG submission 184642) | Marine microbial communities from expanding oxygen minimum zones in the Saanich Inlet - ESP_105LU_22_DNA (SPAdes) (version 2) | ecosystem: Environmental > Aquatic > Marine > Intertidal... | reverse complement strand
CATTGACCGATAAAATGAGAAGAATTCTGGATCTTTGCCAAAACTATTTGCGTATATATCGATTGCTTGGCTATCTCCAAAACCTCTGTTTTCTTGCGCTTGACGCGCTGCTTCTGCAACAATAACTGTTCTAGTTTTTTCTGCATCAGCTCTTATTTTTTGAGCTTCTTCTTCTCCTGTTGCACGAAATTCTTTAGCTTCTCTTTCACGCTCAGATTTCATTCGATTAAAAATATTTTGACTAGTGGATTCAGGATAATCTGCTCTACGCAACCTGACGTCGATTATTTCAATCCCAAGAGAGGTAACAGAATCCTCAACTTCATCCCGAATATTATTATTAATCGCCCCTCTCATTCCAGTAAGAATAGACGCAAGAGTCTCACTACCTAAAACCCGTCGAACAGATGAATCAATAATAGATTCCAAGCGTGCTCTTGCCCCAAATTCGTTACGAACTGTTTGATAAAACAGTAAGGGATCTGAAATGCGATAACGCGCATATGCATCTACCAAAATTCGTTTTTGGTCAGCAAGAATAATTTCTTCTGCATCCTGAGGGATAAGTGATAAAACGCGATTTTCGTAATATTGAACATCCTGAACGAACGGCAATTTTAACGCCAGACCAGGTTCTTGAATGATTCGTTTTGGCTCACCAAACTGCAGCACTAAAGCTTGTTTTGTTTGGTCAACGGTGAAAAGAGATGACATCAACGTAAAAAAGAGTAACGCTGCGACACCAATAGATATGTTTTTAACGCTCATTTTCCTAGTTTCCTTGACCATTCGATCTGCTTAATTCTTTTAACGGCAGATAAGGAACAACCCCATTACCGCCGTCACTATCAATGATAATTTTTTCAACATTTATGAAAATATCTTCCATTGTTTCAAGATAAATACGCTCCAGCGTGATATCCTTATTCTTCAGATAGGAGCTATAAACTTGGTCAAAGCGAGACGCATCACCTTTTGCTCGGTTAACCACTTCTGCCTGATATGCTTCCGACTCAGCGATAAGCCGAGCACCTTCACCTCTGGCTCTTGGTACTACGTCATTTCTGAATGCTTCAGCTTCGTTTTTAAGCCTGTCCCTATCCTGTCGAGCACGTTGCACATCATTAAAAGCATCAATAACATCTGCTGGCGGATCTACCGCCAACAACTGCACTTCACGCACCCGAATTCCAGTACCATATTCATTCAATAATTCCTGTAATTTTTCTTTAACATTTATCTGAATTTTTTGGCGACCTTCAGTAAGTGCTGTCTGAATTGGTGTCTGGCCGATGGTCTCTCTCATAACTGCCTCTGCAGCTACTTTAATTGTATCATCTGGGTCTGATAGGTTGAATAGATACTCGCCTGCATCAGAAATACGCCAGAATACCACGAAATCAATATCGACAATATTCTCATCTCCCGTGATCATCTGACTTTCGTCTGGAATATCTCGTTTCGAATTAGAACGACCTGCAATCTCTCTAAAACCAACCTCAAGCCGGTTATCTCTTGTTACTTCGGGTGTAATAACAGTTTCGATAGGATAGGGAAGATGATAATGCAGACCAGGAGGGGAAGTTCTGACCCATTCTCCAAATCTTAAAACAACCCCTTGCTGCTGCGCATTCACACGATAAAATCCGGTTGCAAGCCATAAAACAGCCGCTATCAGCAAAAAGATGATAAAGAGCCGTCCTGAGCCACCCCCGCTTGAGAACCCGCCAAGATTTCCAAAACGGCGTTTTGCATCGTTAATCATCTTATCTAGATCAGGCGGCGTGGGCTGACCTGGCTGTTTTCCGCCACCGCCCCATTGCTTTCCGCCATCAGAGCCACCGCCCCATGGTCCGCCTTCGTTTCCGCCACCTTGATTATTCCACGGCATTCGTTGCTCCGTTCCTTTAGTGTTTAATTTTATCTATCTTGTATTTATTTTTTCAATTATAGCTTAAAGTTTATTTATTAATAAACCAAACCTTTTAATTTTAAATAATAAGTTTACTTCTTTAAAAACTACGTAACAGCATCCCAATCAATTTTGAGTTACCCCTATATATTTGGCGTTATAATCGGAAAATCAAGAATGCAGTCAGAAATAACTTCAGAAAATGTAAAATCTGCCCTTAGAAAAATTAAATTTCCACAATCCAAAAATAATATCGTTGATGATGGGGCAGTATCAGGCATTGTTATTAAAGACGGTCATGTTGGGTTTTCAATTGAAATTGATCCAGCACTTGCGGACAGTTCTGATGCGCTGCGCAGAGCAGCAGAAGATGCGGTAAGTGCCATTTCTGGCGTTCTTTCTGCCTCCGCCATTTTCACAGCTCATAACTCTGCACCTGCGGCGAAGACAAACAGCGCTCCTGCACATAATGAAGTAGCAAACGCCCCCTTAAAACCAGCCAAATATGTAATCGCAGTCGCTTCTGGCAAGGGCGGGGTTGGCAAATCAACAACTGCTATTAATATCGCATTGGCATTAAAACAACAGGGGTTAATGGTTGGTATTTTAGATGCTGATATTTACGGTCCATCCCTGCCTCGCCTTCTTGGCATTAATCGAAAACCAGAATCATATAACAAAAAACTAATCCCTATTGATGCGTGGGGATTACAAGCAATGTCTATTGGTTTTTTGGTAGAGCCTGAATCCCCAACAATTTGGCGGGGACCAATGGTTATGAGTGCCATTGAACAAATGTTAAGAGATGTATTATGGACTGACTTAGATGTATTGGTAATTGATTTACCTCCAGGCACAGGAGATGCCCAATTAACCCTTTCACAACGCGCTTCATTATCAGGGGCAATTATTATATCTACCCCGCAAGATCTTGCCCTCATAGATGCTCGCAAAGGACTTAATATGTTTCGTAAAGTAAATGTGCCAATTTTGGGTATTGTTGAAAATATGAGCTATTTTATATGCCCTGATTGTGGCAATAGGCATGAAATATTTAGTAATGGCGGGGCGCAAAAAGAAGCTGCAAAACTAGATGTTCCATTCTTGGGTGAAATCCCCCTTGATATGACCATTCGTCAAACGTCTGATTCTGGGGAGCCTATTGTGGCAACGGCGCCTGATAGCCAGCATTCACAAACATATGCCAAGATAGCTTCTGATATTTGGAACACACTCACATCCAGCACAGATTCTGGACCTTCTATCGTGATTGATTGATTTTTTTGTAAAACCATCCCTTGCCTCTTAATCTTGCCTCTTAATATGGTTTTAATCGATTTTTACAGATATCTTGTACCACCAGAATAGTGGTAGCGATGATACCCAAATTCAGGATGTGTTGCACCAGCGGCGTGGGTTTGAGAGCTTACTCTCTGCCACTCCTGCCAATTAATTTTAGGAAATAAAGTACCTCCATTTGGGGATATATTAACTGTTGTTAATTCAATCCACTGACATAAATCTATTCCAAGATTGTAAATCTCTCCCCCACCGAACAAAATTAGCCTATTTTCCTCAGTTTTTGTTTGGGCTAACCATTTTTTTCCTTCCGCTATTGCCTGTGATAAACTGTTCACTGCAATGCAGCCATCTGCGTGCCATTGCGTATCTCTTGTCAACACAATTGACAGGCGTCCAGGCAGAGGTCTTCCAATTGAATGCCAAGTTCGCCTTCCCATTATCAACGGACACCCCATGGTAATTGACTTAACCCTCGCCAAATCACCAGGCAGATGCCAAATAAGGCTATCCCCATCACCAATCACCCGATTATTAGCCATCGCAACAACGCAGACCATCTGAAATTTAGAAGTACCATTTTCACTATTTGACATTGAGTATATCCTTCCAAATTAGCCTTAAAAAGCTAAACAGAAATCGGTGCCTTGATGGTTGCAGCTGCCTCATAATTTGTAATTTTGATATGCTCAAACTCAAATGCTTCTAATGAATCTGGTGGAGAATCAAATGATAAGGTTGGAAGCTTTGTTGGAGAACGCTGCAACTGTAATTTGGCTTGCTCAATATGGTTTAAATAAAGGTGGGCGTCCCCAAATGAATGAACAAAATCACCGACTTTTAATCCACATATATGAGCGACCATATGGGTAAGTAATGCGTAAGATGCAATGTTGAATGGAACACCTAAAAAAATATCTGCGCTACGTTGATATAGCTGGCAAGATAATTTTCCATCGGCAACGTAAAACTGAAAAAGACAATGACATGGCGGCAATGCCATATCTGGGATATCTGCTGGATTCCAAGCGCTTACAATTAAACGTCTTGATTCTGGATTGTTTTTAATTTGATTTATGACATCTGTTAGCTGGTCAATGGCCTGCCCTTCATAAGGTGATTTCCATGCCCGCCATTGTCTTCCATATACAGGCCCGAGATCGCCGTTACTATCTGCCCACTCATCCCAAATCGTAACCTTATTATCTTGCAAATAGCCAATATTTGTATCACCCCGAATAAACCAGATAAGTTCATGAATAATTGAGCGTGTATGCAACTTCTTAGTAGTCAATAATGGAAAACCTGCAGATAAATCAAATCGCATTTGCCATCCAAATACAGACAAGGTTCCTGTTCCCGTTCTATCTTCCCTTTTTGAGCCATGGGTTAGAACATGAGAGAGTAAATCCAGATATTGCTGCATGGTAATTGTATCCTTTAAATCACTATTTAAATTATACTTTATTTTTAGTTACACACAAAGTTAAGATTAATCTTTCCACCTGCCTCATTTCATCCTATAATTCGTTTGTCGATGCAAGTCGACTATAGCGATAAACGTATTATGGAATAAGCAGAGCGGACCCGGGGGCGGTACCCGGCGCCTCCACCATATTAAACAAGCTTTGAAGATATAAATTTATTACTTGTCATATCAAGATGAATATTTATCTCATAGCTCTATTTGGGGGCGAAATAGGATCGACGCATGTAGTAAAGATTGTATTTTCGCTCGGTATGATATCCGCCGTTATCGGGTCAATGTAGTAGTTGCAAATGACAACACTGCTCCGGTTGCAATGGCTGCGTAATGCAGTTTGAGTAACCAACTTTAAGTCCTGTCGGATTGAGCTCTGGCAGGCGGGGTTCGAGGGTGCACCTGGCAACAGAAGCCCCTCACTTATACCATAGGGAGTTATTTTGATGAGCAATGATACAGACAATACATCAACTGGTATTGACTATGAATTTTTGGTGGAAGAAGCATTGCGGAATGTTGTAAAAAGTGCCTTGAAGATAGCAGGTAGCGATGGGCTACCAGAAGATGCACATTTTTATATAAGTTTTAAAACACAATTTCCTGATGTTAAAATAGATGATAGCCTAAAAGAAATTAATCCAGAGGAGATGACGATTGTATTACAACATCAATTCTGGGATTTACTTGTATCAGATGAGCAATTTAGCGTCACACTCTCATTTTCAGGCGTAAAACAAACACTTATCATTCCGTTTGCAGCTGTTACCCATTTCACAGACCCATCCGTAGGATTTGGCTTGCAATTTAGCACCAGCGACGAGCCCCCAGCTTCTGAATTAACAGAAGTTATAACCTCAATAGAAGATAAAAATAATCCATCTAAGAGAGATGATACAAAAGTTGATTCTGCTGATATCGTTTCTCTTGATGCATTTCGCAAACAACCCTCAAACCCCTCGTGATAAGATGATTGAATTTACCTATACCCCTTTACTTCCTGTCGGTGATGATAAGACAGAATACAGAAAATTGACATCTGACTTCGTAGATACTTTTGAAATTGACGGTGAGACATTCCTTAAAATTGACCCTACTGGGTTAAGTTACTTAGCACAGGCAGCATTTGCAGATGTAAGCCATTTATTTAGAGCATCTCACCTGCAGCAATTAAGAAATATATTAGATGATGATGAAGCAAGTGCGAACGACGATTTTGTTGCATTAGAAATGCTCAAAAATGCTGTGGTTTCAGCAGATAGGGTGCTGCCAATGTGTCAAGATACAGGCACCGCTATTGTTTCTGCTGTTAAAGGAGAACGCGTAATTAGCGGCGGCAGTGACGCGAAAGCGTTATCAAAGGGAATTTTTGATACATATCAGTCTAGTAATCTTAGATATTCTCAGCTAGCCCCTATCTCTATGTTTGAAGAAAAAAACACAGGTAATAATCTTCCCGCACAAATCGACATCTATAGCGGTGCAGGAAATGAATATAAATTTACCTTCATTCAAAAAGGCGGCGGCTCAGCTAACAAATCATATCTTTATCAGCAAACTAAGGCTGTTCTAAACCCTGAGGGTTTGCGTGAATTTTTATCTGATGCCATCATAAATCTTGGGACTGCTGCTTGCCCGCCATACCATTTAGCAGTAGTGATTGGCGGCACATCAGCTGAGACAACGCTAAAAACAGTTAAAGCTGCCTCGACGAAAGATTTAGATACCCTTCCTACCAAAGGCGACATGACAGGTCATGGATGGCGTGATTTGGAATGGGAGCAAATAATTCTTCAGATGACACGCGAAATGGGCATAGGCGCGCAATTTGGAGGAAAATATTTTTGCCATGATGTTCGCGTAATTAGGCTGCCAAGACATGGTGCATCCTGCCCTATTGGGATTGGTGTGTCTTGTTCTGCTGACCGTCAGATACGTGCTAAAATAAATCAGCAGGGATTGTTTCTTGAAATACTTGAAACCGATCCTGCGCGCTTTCTGCCTACAATAGATGATACTAGCGACACCCCTGTGGTTGCAATTGACTTGCAACAACCAATGACACAGATTTTAAAGACATTATCTCTTCATCCTATTAAAACACGAGTCAATCTTTCTGGCACCATGATTGTTGCCCGTGATATTGCTCACGCTAAGTTACTTGAGGTATTAGAGCAAACTGGCAGTCTACCAGACTATGTAAAAAATCATCCGATTTATTATGCTGGACCAGCCAAAACACCAGACGGAATGGCATCTGGGTCATTTGGTCCAACTACCGCTGGCAGAATGGATTCTTATGTTGATAGGTTTCAAGCTGCAGGAGGCTCAATGGTGATGTTGGCAAAGGGCAATAGAAGCGCCTCTGTAAGACAAGCCTGTGCAAAGCATGGTGGTTTTTATCTAGGCTCAATCGGCGGCGTTGCTGCTAAATTGGCACTAGAGTCAATCAAGCATATAGAAGTTTTAGAGTATCCTGAACTTGGGATGGAAGCTATCTGGAAAATCGAGGTGGAAAACTTCCCAGCCTTTATCGTTATGGATGACAAAGGGAATGATTTTTTTAAACGAGATTAATATCCCATATTAACCTACAAAATTTGATTACTGTGCTGCTTGAATAGCTGGCAGCATCTCTATTGATTGTGGTATTGGACCACCAGATAGATAATCTAACAACTGCACAATGTGACATATTGGAGCTTTGGATTCAGAAAGCTGATTTATGCAACCAATATTTCCAGCAACAAACAAATCAACATCTAATTTATTCAATGTTGTTATTTTACGTTCTTTCAACTGTCCAGATAACTCTGGCTGCAAAATAGAATAAACACCAGCAGAACCACAACACAGATGCGGGTCTTTTGGAAGCGCAACCTGAACACCTGCTTTAGCAAGAAGCATCAGAGGTGCTTGTGTTATTTGCTGACCATGCTGCAGTGAGCAAGCTGAATGATACCCTACCATCAGATCTACATTTCGTGAAAATGAAAGTGAGGGGTTATTTGCCAGAAATTCAGTTACGTCACAAGCAAGCTGTGAAATGCGGGCAGCGACATCTGATAATTCAGGGTCCTGTTTTAGTAAGTGTGCGTAATCTTTAAGCATCGTACCGCAGCCAGATGTATTAACAATAATCGCATCAATTTTATTCTCAATAATTTCTTGAGACCATGCCTGAACAACGTTTTTAATTGAATTTTGTGCTTCAGTTGGCCTGTCTATATGATGCGCAAGACTACCACAACACGCTGCCTGCTTACGAACAATAACATCCACACCAATCCTATTTAAAATACGGATAGTTGCTGCATTTATTTCAGGCTCTATTGCTCTTTGAGCGCAGCCTGCGAGCAAAATCACTTGTTTTTTTGTCTGTCCTTCTGCTTTATAAATTATATCTTGTGAGCCGACAGGGTCCAATTTTTTTATCTTTTTTGGCACTGAATTTATCAGTGCTTTGATTGACACTGGCAAAAATGCTTTAAATGGTGTTGCTAATTTTGCTGTCTTCATTGCAAGTGAAAACCACCCTGCCCTTGGCAAAACCAAGACTAACATATGCCGAAATATTCTGTCTATTATCGGTCTTTTTGTTGTTTTATGAATATAATCTCTGCCTATTTCAACCAGATGCATATAATCAACCCCTGATGGACAGGTTGTCATGCAAGAAAGACAGGTAAGGCACCTATCAAGATGAAAAGAGGTCTCCTGACTTGCTGGCGCGTCAGATTCTAGCATATCCCGCATCATCCAAATACGACCTCGCGGACTATCACGCTCATCGCCTGTAATCACAAAGGTAGGACACGTGGCTGTGCAAAATCCACAATGCACACATTTACGAAGTATCTCATCTGCCTGCTGAATTTCAGGTCGTTGATATTGTTCTTTTGAAAATTGTGTCTGCATATAGCTTTCTTACCTTATATCTCAATGCTAGGTTGCGTGCGCATAGGGTTTAGAATTTGACAGGGATCAAATGCATTACGCACTCGCATTTCAAGTGCATGTAAGGCTGCTGGTAATGGCTGAAAAACAGATAGTGTAGAACGCAGGGAAATATCTGCTTTAAAGAGTGTTGCATGACCACCGCCATGAAATGCTATCTGTGAGCGAATAATCTGATGAAGCTCTTTATTATTTCCCGCAATCCAAACAAGACCGCCAGCCCAATCAAGAAAACCCGATATTTCTGTTGATCTGCTAACAGCATCAAACAAAGCTGGACCTTTAGATGGCGGCACCGAAATCCGCCAAATTTGTTCTGCATCTGCAAGGGGCAGGCAATCACATACAGACCGCCACAAATTCCTACTTTCGGTATTTTCTAAAATATGAATTTCTTGTGTAGTTGGCATCATAGACTTAATTTGATTTATTCTATCTGTTACTGAAACCTGTATACCTTCAATGCGAATAATAGCAGCAGCAGCATGATTGCCTATATCTAATGAAACAGCCAACGCACTTTTTTCAGGCAACACAATACCGCCAGATGCCTCTACTGGGCTTGCAAAAACCTGGCTTATAATTTGCTGTGCAGATTTTAAATCAGACGCAGCAATAACACAGCTATTAACTATCTCAGGTGCAGGCAGAACTTTTAGGGTGATCTCATCCATAATAGCTAATGTACCAAAAGAACCGCTCATTAATTTGGATAAGTCGTATCCAGTAACATTTTTCATCACACGGCTGCCAGATTTAAACACCTCCGCGCGCCCTGAAACAGCTGTAAATCCAAGCAAATAATCCCTTGCGCTTCCAGCAGATACACGTCGTGAGCCTGCTAGTCCAGCACCAACAACACCGCCAATTGTCTGAGATGTTGAAGTAGATTTATTATCAAACAGTTTATTAAAATGGGGAGGCTCAAACGCAAGAAATTGATTTTCAGATGCCAGCATTGCTTCAATCTCTATTAGCGGCGTTCCAGCGCGAACCACAAGAACAAGCTCTGCTGGATCATAATCAATGATACCTCTACATTTGTGCATATTGACAGAATATTGTGCCATTACAGGGTGACCCACGGCATCAAGTGTTGCAGCCCCTTCTATCTTCAGCGCTGTTTTATCTGCTACCGCATTTGCTATTATTTCTTGCAGGTTTTCAATTTTTTCTGGATAAAAAGACTGCATTTACAAACGCTTTCCAATAAAGGGATATATATCTTAAAATCTAGGTAAATCTGGGTGTGGTAAGCGCCCATGATGCACATGCATTCTGCCAAGTTCTGCACATCTATGAAGTTGCGGGAATACTTTTCCTGGATTTAACAGATGTTGCGGGTCAAATGCGCATTTAAGCCGTTGTTGTTGTTTTAAATCAACTTCGTTGAACATTTCCCCCATTAAATCTCTTTTTTCAATGCCAACCCCATGTTCGCCTGTAAGAACACCCCCTAATTTAACACAATGTCGCAAAATATCCGCGCCAAAGGCTTCTGCACGCTGCAAGTCACCGTCAACATTCGCATCAAATAAAATAAGCGGATGCAAATTGCCATCTCCTGCATGAAATACATTGGCAACTCGCAATCCATATTGCTGAGACAAAGATGCCATTTTCACAAGCATTTCTGGTAATGCTTTTCGCGGTATCGTTCCGTCCATGCACAAATAATCAGGCGAAATTCTTCCAACGGCTGGAAATGCCGCCTTGCGACCAGCCCAAAAATCAATACGCTCTTGCTCAGATTGAGATAGCCTAACAGAATTTGCCCCTGCCTTTTGCATTATTGCTTCCACAGATTGCAGTAAGAAATCTACCTCAACTTTGGGACCATCCAGCTCAACAATCAATAAGGCGCCTGCGTCCCTTGGATAGCCAACATTCACAAAATCCTCAGCTGCTCTTATCGCAGGATTATCCATCATTTCCATTCCTGCTGGAATAATACCCGCTGAAATAACATCAGACACAGCCTTACCAGCATCTAACGCAGATTCAAACCCAACCAGCATTGCACGCTGTGTAGATGGTTTGCGCAAAATTCTAACCGTAACCTCAGTTACAACGCCCAACAACCCTTCTGAGCCTGTTAATACACCAAGCAAGTCAAGTGAACCTGAGTCAAGGTGCTTGCCGCCTATGCGAATGATCTCCCCTTCTATTGTCACTATTTGAACGGCAAGAACATTATTGGTGGTAAGACCATATTTTAAACAATGAACACCACCAGAATTCTCCGCAATATTACCACCAATAGAACAAGCAATTTGACTTGACGGGTCAGGCGCATAATAAAAACCAGCATCTTCTACTGCATGGGTAATGGCAAGATTAGTTACCCCTGGCTGAGCTACCACACATCGGTTCTCATAATCGATATCCATTATTTGATTAAATTTCGCAAGACTTAATAAAATGCCGTCTGCCAGCGGTGTTGCGCCTCCTGAAAGAGAAGTGCCAGCGCCTCTTGGTACAATTTTAACCTGATTATCCTTGCACCACTTCATAACAGATGCAACTTGTTGAATTGTTGTCGGTAGCACAACTGCAAGAGGTACCTGACGATAAGAAGATAAACCATCTGCATCATAAGCCCGCATCGATGTCAGGCTATCGAGTATGGTTTCTTTTGGAAGAAAGGATTTCAGTCCAGCAATAATATCATCTCGTCTAGATAAAATTGCTTCTTCTGGCGCTGGCAAACCCATATGAACTTCTCCTGAAACTTAGATACCAATTGTAATATAAAGAGGTTTGTCTAGAAAAATCAATGCTGAACCTATTACAAAAGGCGAAGTTTTTCACATACAGCCATGTCCTACAAAAACTAAAAGCCAGCAAAAGGGGCTGGCTTTTCAAATGCCTGAAATCGGCAAAAAATATATGATTCGCAAGGTAAAAGGTTTACCCTTGGCGCGCCTTCAGTCTAGGATTTTTCTTATTTATAACATATAAACGTCCACGACGACGCACTACCTGACAATTACGATCACGCGACTTTATTGTTTTAAGAGAACTAACGACTTTCATAGGAACTTCCATAATTGAAGAAAAAAACGTGCTGTTGTATAAACTGCCCTTCGCCAAAGGTCAAGAGGTGCAATCATAAGAAACACCACACCCAGCTAAACCGCAATACCCGTTTGGCACTTTGTGCAAATATTGCTGGTGATATGTTTCTGCATAATAAAAACATTTATGAAGTTTTATCTCAGTCACGATTTTTGATTTTCCAGCCTTTGTTAACGCTGTTTGATATTCACTAGAAGAGGCAACTAGCTGTGCAAGCTGGTGTTCATTAAACCCATATAAAGCTGAGCGATACTGTGTTCCTTTATCATTACCTTGCCTCATAAATTGGGTAGAATCATGTTCTTCCCAGAAAATTTTAAGCAACCTATCCAAGGATACTACTTGTGGCTCATAGACAATTAAAACTGCTTCTGTGTGGGCTGTAAGACCAGAACAAACCTCCTCATAAGTAGGGTTAGGCGTGATACCGCCTGCATAGCCAACAGCCGTAGTATA
>Ga0209137_1003885_pt1 | contig 12188 bp, 11 predicted proteins | sample SaaInl5LU_22_DNA_FD_184642 | JGI IMG/M metagenome (GOLD analysis project Ga0209137, IMG submission 184642) | Marine microbial communities from expanding oxygen minimum zones in the Saanich Inlet - ESP_105LU_22_DNA (SPAdes) (version 2) | ecosystem: Environmental > Aquatic > Marine > Intertidal... | reverse complement strand
GACTGCGCCAACTCGGTCTCGACGTCATCAAACAACTCGCCAATGGTAAGCACAGCGCTGTCTAGGGTTTGGCCGAAATCATCAATGCGACGATTCCTAGGCTGGCGCAAACTGCGTAATCAATGCAATGTTTCCGCAAAATAAACAATGTCATTCGGTGATTTCTAAACGGCAGGATTTTGACCCAACCCTCACCACGACATCGCTCACACTGTTGAGGTTGATATGGCTCAAGGTCCAGCGAATTCGACAGGTTTAGCACGTCGACATTTTCTCAAGACGTTTTCAATGGCGGGCTCCATCGCAGGAGCAGTGACGGGCGGCCTCATGGGAACGTCAGCAGCGTCCGCGTATGCTGAACACGCCAGCGCGACTAAAACAAACGGCGCAGCAACCTCTGCTCAAGACATTACCCAACTATCAGCACTCGCGTTGTCGGCGGCTATTCGCACGCGTCAGGTCTCCTGCGTTGAAGTAATGAGTGCCTATCTGGCACAGATCACCCAGCTTAATCCAACTTACAATGCGATTGTGTCACTCGCCGATCCCGAATCGCTTTTAGAACAAGCTGAGACTGCGGACACGGCCCTAAAGGCCGGGCGATACGCAGGCTGGATGCACGGTTTTCCCCATGCGGTAAAAGATCTTGCCAATGTCGCCGGATTTGTCACCAGCAAAGGTTCTCCGCTTTATGCACACCAGCGCGCAGACGGCGACGATATTTTTGTGGCGCGCATAAAAGCCGCTGGCGCCATCATGACAGGCAAAACCAATACCCCCGAATTTGGTTTGGGTTCGCAGACCTACAACCAGGTATTTGGTGCCACCCTGAATCCATGGGACGGACAGAGTACGGTGGGCGGCAGTAGCGGTGGCGCTGCCGCAACGCTCGCATTGCACATGGCACCCGTTGCGGATGGCAGCGACTTAATGGGCTCGCTGCGCAACCCCGCGGCTTACACTAACGTGATTGGCTTTAGACCCACACCAGGACGCGTGCCATTAACACCATTGTTTATTGAAGAGTTACCTTGTAATGGCCCCATGGGGCGCACTGTCCGCGATACCGCTATGCTCCTCTCAACGATGGCGGGTTATGACCAGCGTTCGCCCACATCGCTGACTAACGACCCCATGCAGTTCACGCACAATCTCGCGCGCGATTGGCGCGGCACGCGCATTGGTTGGCTGGGTAATTTCGCAGGTTATTTGCCCATGGAGCCGGGTGTCTTGTCGCTCTGCGAAACCGCGCTCGATAGCTTTAGGACGATAGGCTGTGTGGTCGACGAAGCGATAATCGACTTCCCGATGGACTCGCTATGGCAGGTATGGTTGACGTTTCGGCACTGGCTCGTCGCCGGTATGCGACAACATGACTACGCGGACCCAGCGCGGCGCGCACAACTAAAGCCAGAATGCCTTTGGGAAATAGAAGGCGGCCAACAACTTGATGCACAGTCGATTTTCAATGCATCCGTCGAACGGGCGCGTTTTTATACCGCACTGCTCACACTGCTCGAGCGGTTCGATTTCTTGGTGCTGCCAGCGGCCCAAGTGTTCCCCTTTGATGCATCAATACCTTGGCCAAAAGAAATCGCCGGCCATCAGATGGACACTTATCATCGCTGGATGGAGATCGTGGTGCCGGGCACATTGAGTGGCTGCCCCATCGCCGCCGTACCCGCTGGCTTTAGCCCCAAAGGCCTACCCATGGGCCTGCAAATCATCGGCCCGCGCTTTAAAGACTTCGCTACGCTACAGATGGCATACGCTTACGAGCAGGCTAGCCGCTGGAATTTGGACTACCATCCCAAATCAATCAATTGATCTTTACCTTCATATCGCACTCATCAGCAAAGCAATCACAATAATTAAAATCAGGAGATAAGGTATGGCAATTTACGGCGCAGCACTGCTTGCCTTTTGTATGTTAACCGGGGTTTATGTAGGTGATGTGCTGGGCGATTTAATCGGGGTCTCGGCCAATGTAGGGGGTGTAGGCATCGCCATGATGCTGCTCATCATGCTCTCAAATATAAAAAGCCCCTACTTTCAACTAAAGCCCGCAAGCGCTGCCGGCATCGCATTTTGGAGCTCAATGTATATCCCCATCGTCGTGGCGATGGCAGCCAAGCAAAATGTATTTAGCGCGGTATCAAGTAGCGCTGTCGCGATGGTCGCTGGGGTCCTCGCTGTGTTGGTAAGTTTTGCATTAGTGCCGACAATCTCTCGCATCGGTGACAAATCAAGCCCTGCCAGTCGCAGCGAGCCGCGTCAATAATGTGGGACTTACTGAGTGCCATTCTTATCAAAAATGGCTTTGTGGCTGGTTTAGTTTTTGTCGGCTTTTTGATGTGGTTTTCATACTGGTTATCCGCACGCTTTACGCATGGCCACATCCACGGATCCGCGATAGCGATTGGTCTAGGCCTGCTGTCAGCCTATGTTGGCGGCGCAGTCACCGGCGGAACATCGGGCATAGCCGACATCGCTATTTTTTCTGGGGTGGCATTACTCGGTGGCACGATGTTTCGAGACTTTGCCATTATCGCAACGGCTTACGGTGCCGATCTCAAAGCGATTAAACACGCTGGATTGGCCGGTGTGGTATCCATTTTCGCCGGCGTACTGATTTCATTCTCGGTGGGCGCCCTAGTGGCAGTCGCTTTCGGTTACCGCGACCCCGTGGACATAAGCACCATCGGCGCCGGGGCAGCCACTTATATCGTCGGCCCCGTTACCGGTACAGCACTTGGCGCCAGCTCAGATATCATTGCATTAAGCGTGGCGGCTGGGCTGGTAAAATCGGTATTGGTCATGATCGGCACACCGCTTGTGGCATCATTTATCGGCTTAGACAATCCTCGCTCAGCGATGGTTTATGGCGGTCTAATGGGAACCACCTCGGGGGTCGCCGGCGGTCTGGCCGCAACCGATCCAGCATTACTCCCCTATGGCGCAATGACCGCGACTTTTTACACCGGCGTCGGCTGCTTGCTGGCGCCATCCGTTCTGTACATCACTGTGCGCGCACTGATGCTCTAGCCGCGGCAGCAATTTTTCAATGCGAGAACCTTGTTTTATGTCAGTATCATCCAGCAACCTTTACGCGCATTTTCAAGCCCAGCTTTTACTCCGCCCTGAAAAAATAGCGCTCACTGATGAAGCCGGAACCACCTATCGGTTTGTCGATCTCGAGCGGCGCTCAGCGCAACTGGCATGTTTTTTAACGACCCTAGGCATCGCGCCCGGCGACCGAATTTCGGTGCAAGTGGCTAAGTCGCCACAGGCACTCTGCCTCTACTTAGCCTGCCTGCGTGCCGGTTTTATTTTTCATCCACTCAATACCGGATATAAAACACAAGAACTCAATTACTTTCTGAGCAATGCTGCACCCGCCGCAGTAATTTGCGACGAGGGGGATGCCAGCCAAATGGCAACCCTGTGTCGCAAGCATGGTATTGCACACCTATTGACACTCAACGCCGATGGTAGCGGCTCACTGAGTGAACAAAGCGCCGGCAGCAACGCTGAATTTGCGGTCGTCAATCGCGCCGCGAATGATATCGCGTGCTTGCTGTACTCATCGGGTACAACGGGCGTACCTAAAGGGATTATGGTCAGTCATGGCAATCTACTCAGTAACGGCCAATCTTTGGTGACCGCTTGGGGGTTTAGCGAGTCCGATGTGCTGTTACACGCGCTGCCCATATTCCATGTACACGGCCTGTTTGTCGCGCTCAGCTGTGTCTTTTTAAGCGGTGCCTCAATGCAATGGCTGGCCAACTTTGATTCCGCCGCCGTCGTAGCGCGGCTGCCATTAAGTACCTGCATGATGGGCGTGCCAACTTACTACGTCAGACTGCTCAAGGAAGCCGCTTTAAACAAGGCACTCTGCCGCCATATGCGCTTGTTTATCTCGGGTTCCGCGCCGTTATTGAGTGAGACTTTTAACGCATTTGAGTCAAGAACTGGTCATCGAATTCTAGAACGCTACGGCATGTCCGAGACCGGTATGAATACCTCAAATCCACTCAATGGCCTGCGTAAACCCGGCACTGTCGGGCCGCCACTGCCCGGTGTCGAAGTGCGGGTAACCGACGATGCGAATTGTGAACTGCCTCAGGGCAGCATTGGCAACTTGCAGGTGCGGGGCGCCAACGTCTTTAGCGGCTACTGGCGGCTGCCAGAAAAAACCGCAGAAGACTTTACGCCCGACGGTTTTTTCAACACCGGTGACAAGGGCTTGATAGATGGTGACGGCTATATTGCCATTGTGGGCCGCGCTAAAGACATGGTGATTACCGGCGGCTTAAACGTCTACCCAAAAGAAGTGGAGCTTGTCATCGATACGCTAACTGGCGTGCAAGAGTCAGCGGTGATCGGCGTACCTCATACTGACTTCGGTGAAGCTGTGGTGGCTGTCATTGTGCCAATACCAAATGCAGCAATCGATGAATCCGCACTTATAACAGCACTGAAAGAACAGCTCTCAGGCTTCAAAGTGCCCAAACGCATCGTGACCCTGCCAGCGCTGCCACGCAACACAATGGGCAAAGTGCAAAAGAACATACTACGCGAGCAGTTCAGTCATTTATTCGGCTGACACCCGCGCGGGCGCTACTCGCTTGCGTTAAACTGCTCGCCGGCCATTTTTTGCGCTCGCGTATTAGCGCGCTAACGTGCCATCATTATTTGAATATTGCAGAACAGCAAATGACGTACTGCACTACCTAGACATACCGTTTTTCAAGACTCAAAAAAGGCGACTCGACATGACTAAAATCATATTCATCGACACCAGCGGCAACCGACACGAAGTTGATGCCAAAAATGATCAAAGCGTAATGCAAGCTGCTGTAGACAATATGATTGAAGGCATCGCCGCCGAGTGCGGCGGCTGCTTAAGCTGCGCGACCTGCCACGGCTATATTGGCGAAGCCTGGCTCGATGTTGTACCACCTGCGTCAGAGGATGAAAAAACCATGCTCGAGTGTGCCCTTGATGTAAAAGACAACAGCCGTCTCACCTGCCAAATCAACGTGACCGATGCACTCGATGGTATCGAGGTGTATCTGCCCGAGTCGCAGTATTAAACGCGGCATCAAATAAAAACGCATTGATGTGGGACGGCGCGCCTGGCGGCGGTTAATAGCAAGACCGTCACCGGTGTATTGCCCATTTATTTTGCCGAGTAGAGGCACCATAGCCCTGCAATGGCCTCATCGCTCAGCCTAGGGGATACCGTGCCTAAAACACTTGAACCGAATGACCTGTACGCGCTGATCAGAGAGGTTCCCGACTTTCCACAGGCCGGCGTTAATTTTAAAGACCTCACGCCGTTATTAGCACATGCCGAGGCCCTGTCTGTTGCAACGCAAGCATTATGCGAACCGTTCAAAACTGCAGGGATCACCGCGGTCGTCGGCATCGAGGCGCGGGGTTTTATCTTTGGCAGTTTAGTCGCCAGCGCCTTAAACACCGGCTTTGTGCCGATACGCAAGGCAGGTAAGTTACCGGCTGCGACTTTTAGTGAAGATTACAGCTTAGAATACGGCGAAGACCAACTTCATATTCATCGCGACGCGCTTGGCGTACACGACCGTGTGCTGCTAATCGACGATGTCCTGGCGACCGGTGGCACTGCCGCCGCCAGTCTTCGCGTTATCGCCCAAACAGGCGCTCAAGTCATGGCTTGTGGCTTCGTGATTAACTTGAACTTTCTGGGCGGCGCTGCACGTCTCTCTGACAGAGGGACATTAATACATAGTGTTTTAAGTTTTGAATAATCCAAACACCAAACGCGCTGATCGACATTTGCGAGTTGGCGGCTATTCATGCCCGATACGCCGCAGCCAACAACTAACCCGCTGCCGGAAGGCGACGCAATCACTCAAAAAACCACTAAGGACATAAGGCATGTTTGAAAATTTATTCTCTATGAAAGACAAAATCTGTGTCGTCACCGGCGGCTCGCGGGGCCTAGGGGCTTTTATGGCACAGGGTTTCTTGGAAGCCGGGGCAAAGCGCGTCTATATCACCGCACGCAAAGCCGATGGCTGTATCGCGGCTGCGGAGCAGCTGAGCCAGTACGGCGAATGTATTGCACTACCGGGTGATGCGAGTACCGCCGAAGGTATTAGCGACCTCGTTAAGGCGCTCTATGAGCGCGAAGCCTATATCGATGTGCTAGTGAACAACGCTGGTACGGGCTGGGGAGCCCCGTTTGGGCAGGTACCTGAAAAAGGCTGGGACAAAGTCATGGACATCAACGCAAAGGGTCCATTTTTCCTGACCCAAGCGCTGGCGCCACTACTGGCTAAAAACGCGAGTGCAGACAACACCTCATCGATTATCAATATAGGCTCGATTGCCGGCATTGTGGGTAATGCACTCGATAATTTTAGCTACGCAGTCTCAAAGGCGTCGATCCATCAATTGACCCGTGTACTGGCTAATGAATTGGCCGCGTCGCATATTCGCGTTAATGCCATTGCGCCCGGCCGTTTTTACTCAAAACTCACCGAATTCTTGAGTTCCGACCAAGCGGCCTTCGAAGCTGAACTGCAGACGATTCCCATGCGTCGCTGGGGCGAAGCCACCGATATTGCCGGGGTGGCCATTATGCTGGCCAGCCAGGCGGGGGCGTTTATCACCGGTCAAATCATCCCAGTCGATGGCGGAACAACGCTCGTTAACTAACGAGCCTAGCGTAAAGAACGCGCTTCGCACCTCGCTTAATGACCATGGGTCAGCCCATGCAAAGCATTCGAGGTGCCTAGCGCCCAGCGGAAGTACCGACAAACGGAATTCTCCGCGAACGGCCCATTGTGCCCTAGCTTTGTGCACACGCTTTGCACCCAACATCTACCCCCGCCCGACAGCTGAATGCGCCGCCTAAAAACCTCAAGTGATATCGATCACATTAAAGAGGTCCGCGCTTACATCTAACTCCGCATTTGTATACCCTAAAGGCATTGTTACCCATAAAGGCAGAGAGCCATGATCCATAGACGCTTCTTACTAAAGGCAGGAGCCAGTGCGATGCTTTCAGTCACCGCAGGACAAGCCGCCGCTGTCATCGACAAAAGTGGCCGCGTATTAGTACCGCCAGCCAGCAATGAATCCCTTGCCACCTACTTGAAGCGCACACTGGCAGAGCCAGACCCGATGGCCTATGCACGATGGCTTGGCGCGGCAAACGAATATAAGGAAGGCGACGACATCGTGGGCGTTGCCGCACCTGACGAAGCAACTCGCCAGCTGGCGCGAAAGCTGCTCGCCAACACCACCTTGGCGGAAATAGATGCCAATGCACCGCATCACGACCAAGTCCTGTCGCTGATCGAAGCGACCACCGATGCCGACGTTCGCGCCAATCTGCAAGCAATGACATTAGGGCAGCTCAAGGCATTTGTTTTAACGCGCCCTGAAGCAGACATCCATGGGATCCGCCGCGGTTTATCCAGCGACGTTATCGCCTCGCTTGTCAGATTGATGAATAATGACGAACTGATAGCTGTCGGTGCAAAAGTCTTTAACCCGCTACCTAATAGCGCGATCGGCGCCAAAGGTTATATGGGTGCACGCGTGCAACCCAACTCACCCACAGATAACCCCGAAGATATTCGCTGGCAAGTCTTTGATGCCTTTGCTTACGGCGTCGGTGATGTTGTCTTGGGCACAAACCCAGTCTCTAGCGAGCCCGCGTCAGTGGCTGCAATACAACAAACATTGAAAGATGTGCTCGACACTTTTGATCTCGATGCGCATATTCCGCACTGCGTGCTTTCACATATTGATGTTCAAGCCGAGGTAGAACACGGCGCACCGGGGCTTACTGATCTCTGGTTCCAAAGCATTGCCGGCAACGACGAGGCGAACGCTACCTTCGATGTATCGGTAGAAAAGATGCGGCGATATGCCAGTGAGCGTACGGGCACCTACGGCTTATATTTTGAAACCGGCCAAGGCGCTGACTTTACCAATGGCCATGGTTACGGCGTTGACATGGTGACCTATGAGTCGCGCAAATACGGTTTTGCACGAGCATTGACCGCCGATGTACAGCGCGTGAGCCAGGGTGAAGCTTGGGTACACCTCAATGATGTTGCCGGGTTCATTGGCCCCGAAGTCTTTAGAACGCGTGAGCAGCTGGTGCGTTGCTGCCTTGAAGACATTGTCATGGGCAAGCTGCATGGCCTGTGTATTGGGCTCGACATCTGTGCAACCCTGCATATGAGCGTGTCGCTTGACGATTTGGACTGGTGTATAGACCAGGTTATGCCTGCAAACCCCGCCTACTTAATGGCATTACCTACCAAAATTGACCCCATGCTCGGCTACTTAACTACCGGCTATCTGGACCATGTCCGCATTCGAGAAAAATTCGGCTACCAGGTCAACGACCCCATGTGGCAATTTTTCCAACGCTTAGGTGTGATTGATAACCAAGGTAAACCCGGTCCTAACTTCGGCGACCCGATCGCGGTTTATTTCGCGTATCAGCGCGCCAAGGGCGACAAGCGACCCGACAGCGTGTTGCGCGACGAAGCCAACCAGCAGCTGACTGACATTCGCAATCGCGGTGTCTTTATTGCCGAGGGCTATGGCGACCGCATATTTGATCTAGAGCCTGCGCTCGATCGCAAAATCCGTGGCATTACCGAAGAGGCGCGGGCCTGTATTTGGGAGCAGTTCGACGAACCATTTCGTGCCAAGTGGTCGTCCGGTTTGTTCGTGGCCACACAATCGAGCGACCGAGAAGACTACATACTGCACCCGGATTCTGGCGAATCACTGTCGCCAACATCGGCAGAAGCACTGGCAAAATGGGATCGCACGGTCGACGACTACGATGCCATCATCGTCATTTCAGATGGGCTAAACGCTCGCGCCCTTAAACAGGAAGATCAGCTCGAAGTCCTCGTTACAGAATTGCGCAAAGAAATCGGCGCAGCGGGTATGCGGGTTGCCGCACAGAATATATTAGTAGAGTCGGGGCGTGTGCGCGCCGGCTACCGTATCGGCGAACAGCTATTCGGCTCGAAGCAAGGTCCGCGCAACGTGTTTCATGTTGTTGGGGAGCGCCCTGGGACGGGACACAACACCCTGTCGGTCTACTTAACCCGTGCTGACGCCAGTGAGTGGGCCACACCGAACACCGTCGATCACAATATCACTCGAGTCGTCTCGGGTATTGCGCGCACCGCGCTACAACCTGAAAAAGCGGCTCGGGATGTAATACAGATTCATAGCGCGCTAGCCTGACCGACGGCCGAAGTTATGGCGTGTGATGCAATAACTTCGGCACCTGTCGACTTGCAGCTCGGCGTGAGGCCGGCCGCATCCTAACGCGCCCATGTAACCAACGATAGCGGCAACGCTGTCAGACGACTGTAGCGGCTGCTAAGCGGCTTGCGTATTTTGCAACTGCTGTGCGGCCTCAGGAATGGACCGATAGACATCGCCATAAAGCCGATACATGGTGTTAGCTACATGAATAATCGCGGCTTGATCATCGAGGTCGGTGATTTTATTCATGGCTTTTTCAAAGAACTGAATATGCCCCTGATCGAGCTCGCCATGTGTTGTCAGGTAGGTCATTGCCGCGTCGGGTAATGCGAGCTGTTTTTGGACAAGGCTCGCAACAACCGGCGCCAGCCCCGCACTCGTACCCTCAAGCACCAACACCATACCGAAAATGCCCACCGGATTCTGGCGTGCAACGAAGTCGTACAAAAACGACACCATGATTTCTGACTGGTACGGTGCAGCCGCAGTCTCATAGTGGCTACGGTCATAACCACAGGCCGCTATATCATCGAGGATCCACTGCTCGTGCCCAATTTCCTCTTCAATGTAATCGCTAATGGTTTTGCGTAACCAACCCTGCTGTTCGCTCAACCGACCACCCGCCATCATCAGCAACGGTATGGTGTGTTTAACGTGATGAAACGCCTGATTTAAAAAGCAAATATAGGTTTCTAATGTGAAGTCGCCTTCGAGTACTTGCTGGATAATTGGAGCGCTTAAAAAATACGCTTTATTCTGCTCGGTCTGTTCAACTAGCCGCTCATAAAATTTCATAATCATTTCCTCCACTAACGCGCTGATAGTGCGCATCGATCGCTTTTTGGTAACGCGCCGCAACTTGTTCCCGCTTGAGGCGGCCATTGGCGGTCGTCAGTTGGGCATCGATCGGCTCTGCTACGACGATGTACTCATGAACTTGTGCGTAATCAGGTAGCTCCGCATTGGTTTGCGCGATTATTTCGCTCAGTGCTTCATCGGTCTGCTCGAACCTCAGCCATAACAATGCCACGTTATGGGCCTGCGCCTCACCAAAGATGAGCGCTTGGGCAATCGCCGGTTGCTGGGTCAGCGCCGCTTCAACCCACTCGGGATTAACGTTGCGACCAAAGCTGGTGATGAATAGATTTTTACGGCGTCCAGTAATAAAGACATAGCCTTCGTCATCGATATAACCCAAGTCACCTGTTGCGTACCACGCGTCCTCTATGGGCTTGGCACCGAGGTAACCACGCATAATGCTGCCTTGAGCTTCTATCTCGCCGTCGCTACTTATCCTCAGTTTTGCGTGCGGCAGTGGCTTACCCACCGAGCCCAATCTATTGGCCTCAGGCGTATTGAGTGTCAGCACGGAGCAACACTCAGACAGGCCATAACCTTGGAATACCGGCAAATTGAGTTGCTCAGCACGCGCGAGTAAATGCTGGCTAATACGGCCGCCGCCCACCGCAATCATTTTCAAAGATGAAGTGTCGAGCATGCCGAACTCTGCCAAGGTGACCAATGCCGTGAGCAGTTGCGGGACTAATATGATGCTGTCGGGCTTCGATGCGTTCAGCGTTTTGCAGAACTTTTCAATATCGAGGTTGGCGCCACTTAAGCCGACATCAGCAAGCGATGGGCACTCAATGGTGATCCCGCGCATAATAGGCGCATAAACACCTGCAATATTTTCAAGCAGTGTTGCCATGGGTAGCAGACAAAGGTGCTTTTCTATCGCCAACGACGACATTGCAGTCACAATACTCTGAGCGACTTTATCAATTGTCTTGCTGGCCAAAACCACGCCCTTGGGATTGCCGGTACTCCCTGACGTATAGGTGATCTTGGCATCGGGATACTCAATTTCAGTGGCCACAGCGCGGCAGAAAATCCCATGGCCATTTTCATTCGAGTCAATCGACGTAGACCAGTCGTCACCGGGCGAAAGATCATCGCTACAGGAGTACATATCGACCATAGCGTCGCTCAACACGTGATCACGCTGTTGATCTGAAAAGAAGCCTGGAATCGGAATCACACTCAAGCCCGATGCCGCGGCGGCCAAATCGCTCACAATCCAGTCGGGGCCATTATCTAGCTGAAATGCGAATGACCGACCACCCGCATCACTTAAGGCGTGCTTAAGCGTGTGGATTTTCTGTGCAAGTTCTCGATAGTTGATGTGCGTGTTGCCGCTAATGAGCGCCAATCGTTCTGGATGATTAACAGCGTGTCGCTGTAATTGAGTCAATAGATGCTGCATGGGTATCGCTCCTGAAAATCAATCAAAGTAACTCCAGGAACGGCGTGATCTTTTCTAGATTGGTCTGAATATTGCCCGCCAAAATAACGGGTGTCAGTGCGTAATATTTTCCCCACGCATTGCCCGTTGTATCGACGCGGCTGGCATCGGCAGCACCCAGAGAGACCGACTGAATACCAATCTTATCGAGACACCGCTGCACCACACTCGTCACGGTGCAAACGGCGTATTGGAAGCCTGCGGCTCGAAATGCTGGCGCCAGCTGTACCATCATAGGCAGCGCAAACTGCTTATCATCTACGGCAAAACCCCCTATCTCGACAATATCATCGCGACTAACTGGGCAGTGAAATTGCTCACTAAGCATCGCCTCTATCGGTTGATCAAGATACTGCTCAAGAAATAATGGGCTATGACCTGCTGCAGAGAAGCCAGTGCAAGCCTTGAGGACATCGCCCTGATAAAGGCTAAACGTATTGGACATAAAATGTTTGAGGTCACAGTCAAAATGCTTTTTGTACTGCGCAGCGATCAGTACTTGGGCATCTGCATGCACCGAATCCCCGAGGACACCAATTTTCAGGTTGCTGACTTGGTTCGGAAATGGGGTATTGATTGCCGTCAAAATTAG
>Ga0209137_1003884_pt1 | contig 12195 bp, 12 predicted proteins | sample SaaInl5LU_22_DNA_FD_184642 | JGI IMG/M metagenome (GOLD analysis project Ga0209137, IMG submission 184642) | Marine microbial communities from expanding oxygen minimum zones in the Saanich Inlet - ESP_105LU_22_DNA (SPAdes) (version 2) | ecosystem: Environmental > Aquatic > Marine > Intertidal... | reverse complement strand
CGATTAGTGTCAATGGACAGGCAATTTCATTCGGCATTGATAGCAAGGCGTACCCGGAGCAACGTTTAAAAATTAAAGAACGTAAATATGTTGAGCCTGACCCTAAGCAAGTCGAGCGATGGAGACGTGAGTCAGCAGAACAAAAAGCGGCATACACAATTTGGAGCCAACCGAGCATTAGCGTTACTCAGTTGGAGATCCCGGTAGAAGGCCCCTACTCCAGCGCATTCGGTCTTAAACGCTTCTATAACGATCAACCGCGCTCACCCCATTCAGGCCTTGATATTGCTGCACCGGAGGGAACGCCAATTAGAGCGGCGGCTACTGGAACCGTAACAGCTGTCGGTGATTACTTTTTCAATGGCAAGACCGTTATTATCGATCACGGGTTGGGCCTCTCTACCATGTACTGTCACATGAGCGAAATAGATGTCGTCGTTGGACAAACGTTGAGTGTCGGCGAAACTATTGGCCTTGTAGGTAAAACTGGCCGTGTCACAGGCCCTCACCTTCACTGGGGAGTTAGCCTGAATAATACCCGGGTGGACCCATTGCTATTCGTCAATCAATAACCGACCAACCCCCCTCCAAGTCCGTGTTCGAATAGCAACCAGGGTTTTATACATCTAATCAAGCGCAGGTTCAGCAAGCAGAACAAGTTTATGCTAACCTTCGCGCTTTCGAATTTAACGACATTGGAAGTAGATATGAGTGAAGTGAAATTAGATACCGTTGAGCAACGCGCAAGCTACGGCATCGGTCGCCAAATGGGAGACCAACTGGCGCAAAATGGTTTTAAAGGTGCTGATATTGAAGCCGCTGCATTAGGCCTTAAAGATGCATTTAACGGCGAAGCTCTGCGTGTAGACGCTGATGATCTTCAAGCAGCTTTCAACGAGCTAACAACGCGTCTTCGTGAAGAGCAAGAAGCAGAAGCAAAAGCACTGGCAGCTGAAGGCTCAAGCTTTCTTGAAACGAACGCCACCCGCGCTGAGGTGAGCGTCACTGATTCGGGTTTGCAGTACGAAGTGATTGAAGCTGGCAATGCCGACAGCGCCACGCCTGAACGCCAATCTAAAGTGCGTGTGCACTACCACGGCACATTTATTGATGGGCGCACCTTTGATAGCTCTTATGAGCGTGGGCAACCCGCCGAGTTCCCTGTTTCTGGCGTAATTGCCGGGTGGACCGAGGCACTTCAACTCATGAACGTTGGGGCTAAATGGAAGTTATACATCCCTTATGATCTCGCGTACGGTGCGCAGGGCTCACCAGGCGGAATTCCACCTTATTCAACTCTAGTCTTTGATGTAGAGCTACTGGACATTCTGTAAGCGATGCTACTGCACTATCATAGAAGCGGACAGGGCCGTCCGCTTGTTATGTTACATGGACTCTTTGGTAGCTGGGACAACCTGGGTGCCAGTGTTAAGGCTTTAGCAGAGCAGTATGATGTCATCGCGGTAGACCTGCGCAACCATGGTCGTTCTGACCATCAGCCAGACCACTCCTACCCCTTGATGGCCGATGACCTGTTGAGGTTACTTGACAGCCTATCGCTAGAGAACGTCATGCTACTTGGCCACTCAATGGGGGGCAAGGTTGCAATGGAGTTTGCTCTGACACACCCGGAACGCGTTGAGCGACTCATTATTGTTGATATTGCACCGGTCGAGTATCCGCATCACCATACAAAGGTATTTGATGGTTTAAAGTCCGTCGATCTCAATTCTATAAACAGCCGCAACCAAGCAGACTCAGATCTGTCGCAACATGTAGAGGAGCCTGGGGTTCGGGCCTTCTTATTAAAAAACCTTTATCGTGAAGAGGGTATTTTTAAATGGCGCATGAATATCGATACCCTGGAAACCCAGTACGCTAATATAGCTGCAGCGCCAAGAGCCGGTCTGTTTGCCAAACCAACGCTATTTATTAAGGGTGCCAATTCAGACTATTTAACAAGCGATCATCAACTTGCTGTCGCTAGTCGTTTTCCAAAGGCAAGATTAAAAATTATTGCGGGTACAGGGCACTGGCCCCATGCGGAAAAACCAGACCTATTTCTGCGCATTGTTCGAGACTTTATTAGCGCATGAATATCTAAAGGGTTTCACATCTGAAAGGCTTAATATATCAACAGCTTATTACTTAAGAGTTGATTATTTAAGTGATTGATTATGTTCAATAGGGCATGAAAAGCTGAGCACTAGGCACTTTCAGAAAGAAGTAAGCCCTTTTGATAGGTTTCATCGAGCACACCTAATTCAACAAGCCGTTGATTAACCTCAGCAATACGCTCACTTACCTCATTCATAGTCTGCTGGAACTCAGCGAGCGACTCAGCCGTCCGTGCGCGCGTCTCAGAAAAACGCGCTTGCTGAAACTCTATGCCTTCAGCTTCAGCGCTAGAAGGCAATGATTCAGCAACAGATTGTTCAGACTCATCAGGGGATCTTTCACGGGTCTGCTGTTCAGACGACTGTGAAGCAAGTGATTGGGCTTCGGCTATCATTGCACGGGCCTGTGCAGCAACCTGTCGATCCTGACCCGAAGGTTCTGCGGGGGCTAAAGCGGCACGAAGTATCTGTTCTGCATAGCGTTGCATCTCAGCCGGGTCACTCGAGGGTGGCGATAATCGAATATCGACCTCACCACCAACAGCATATAGACGCCCATCGGGACCACGCTGGTAATCGTAGCTAATTGCACCCGCCGCCGACCCAGCTGCACTCTTATGGGCCATCTCATGCTGGCGAACCTCTCGATCTCTTTGAGCGAGCTCACGAATCATAGCGGTCTTTGCACTATCTTGTTGCGTAGCGGGGTTAGTGGATGAATTGTCAGCACCCGTCGGGCGAGCCGCTTGCTCTGCGTCTACCTTTTCAGCAGGCGTCACCTCTTCAGCAATAACGGAAACCGATATAACCTGTACAGGTAAAAGCGCACTAGAGGCTTCACGGTTAATACTAGGTGACTGATCGACGTTTACAGCAGACGAGGAGGAGATGCGCGGCTCGTCAACTTGGCCACGGGTTTGTGTCGTTGCAAACGAGACAATTGGAGTGATCATAGAACCCTCCTACCCTCAATTAGGCCGAGGTATCGATCAGCGATCCAAGTGGGTTATTCACTGACTCGGTCTGACCTGATGATGTGACTAGCTGAACAGCCGTGGCCGTATCCTGCTCCAAACTGCTTACAGACGACTCTGCAACAACCTGATCTTCAGCGCTCTGGACACCTGATGCCAATTGCATATCAGAGGTGGTACTAGAACCCAGTACTCCACCTGAGACGCGCCCGCTTCCATCCACATTTGATGAGGGTGCCATGTAACTCGTACTAATTGAACTATTTACCGGATACATATCAGCTCTCTCTTTTTAACCTTCACTCATTTGTCTTAGCGCGCTTGCTCTTGCTATTACAAATAGGTTCTTAACAGAATTAAGCTTTATGATTTTGACTGCTTTCTCTTTCGTATTTGTTTCTGTTTCTGTTTCTGTTTCTGTTTCTGTTTGAATTTTTCAGAAACGTTTTGTTACCAGAGAAAAGCTAAACCAACCTAATCTGCTCGAATACTAATCCAAAGATAGCCCCCCGGCAGATATAAACAATACTTTAGCGCTCTGTATAAAAAACTTTCACTTTAGTTTTGTATAACTGTCGCATGTGCCATAAGTACTTAGCATAGATTGGGTGGCATGCTTGAAGGTGAGTAATGAACAGCAAGGCGTTTTAGCTTATTAAGACAACTTATCCGTATCCAGATAAGTAGCAGCATTAGCCGCAGAGGGGGTTTCAAGAAAAGGAACAACACCCAGAAGCGGGGCAGCCAGATGGCGCTCTAACCACGCGAGATTGGCATCAAACTCAGCCATATTAGGGTCAATACGGTTTGCAACCCATCCTGCTAAGCGTAAACCATCTCGCGCTATTGCTTCAGCCGTTAGCAGTGCGTGGTTTAAACACCCCAGTTTCATACCGACGACCAAGATAACAGGGAACCCCAGTTCCTGAGCCACTCTTGAAAGGGCTTCACGATCATTGAGGGGTACCCGCCAGCCACCAGCGCCTTCTATTAATGCGCGATCATACCGGCGCATGAGGGTACCACGGCAGAATGCGCTTATGCGATCTGCACTCAAGCGCGAGCCAATCTGTTCGGCAGCTATGTGAGGAGCAATTGCCGGGGCTAGAGCAACCGGATTCACTTGCGAATAACTCAGTTCAATAGACGCTTGTTCCATTAAAGCTAGCGCATCAGCGTTTCGTAACTCGCCATCAACCATTTCGCACCCAGCCGCTATCGGCTTGATACCCAAAGTCGAAAGGCCTTGAGCACTCCAACTGTTTAAGAGCGCGGCACTGACCAATGTCTTACCCGCATCAGTGTCGGTTCCGGTTACAAAGAATGTCTGTTTCATCGCCGAATAAACTCCAAATAGTGCACCTCATAGCTAGCCGGCAGGCCAACCGGTGTTCGATAACCTTCGTAAAACTGCATCATTGCACGTAGGGCTGACTGTCCACCCAGCCCCTTTCGGCGCTCTGGGTTCACATTATGTGCGCCCAGTGTGCGTAGCTCCCGCAGCAGATGACTGACCTCTTGATAGTGCTCAGTCTCTATCGTCTGTTGATGCCTAACTAAGGCGAGGGAGGTATCAACCTCTAGCCAAGTTGTCGGCGAGTAGAACTGATTCACATGCTGATGTTGATCAACTGACCCCCAGGATGCGCGTAACTCATGTAATGTCTTAGGCCCAAGCGTTGAAATCATCAAACGGCCATTCGGGCGAAGTACCCGCTCTAATTCTCGCATGAGCGCATCGGGAGCCTCACTCCACTGCAGCGCAAGCGATGACCAAATTAGATCAACACTTTCATCACGAAGCGGGAGAGACTCCGCATCACCTCCGACGAAATACCCCTGTGCACCTCGCTCACGCGAGAACCTCAGCATACCCTCTGCAAGATCAAGATTTATCAAACGGTCGGCTAATGGAGATAACCAAGGGTTTGCATAAGCGGTACCACAGCCTAGATCAAGTACGGTTGCATAAGCGCCGTCAGGCAACCAAAGCCGTAAGCGATCAGCAATTCGCCGCTGCAAGCTTGCCACCTGATCATAACGCGTTGCTGCACGGCTAAATGAGGCAGCAACTAAACGCTTATCACGCATCACTATGCTCCAGAGCATCTGCCCATTGAGTAATGTAACGAGCACAGAGTTGAGGTTGATCGTTGAATAAAAGATGACTCGATCCGCTTACCTCTTTTGCAAGCAACAGCGGCATAGCGTCTGTGATAGTGTTTAATACTGATATCGGAACAAGTGCATCTGCATCGGCAAAAAGAGACAGCAACGGCACGCGTTTGTCCTGACTTATCTGCTTTAAAATCTCACGTCTATCCTCAGCAAGAAGTTCCAACAGATCATGTAAAACGGCCTGAGGTTGCAGTAGTGAAGGCTTCAACAGCCGCAGTTGCCTGCGTGAATCAGAACTCCCTCCCACCTGCAAGGCCGCAAAGCGTTGCAAGCTCTTCTGCCCAGAAGTCTGGTACCCCTGTTTAAACTCAGCAAACACCTCAGCATTCATGCCTGGCCAATCTAATTGCGATTCGAAACAGGGGTTGGTCGCCAAGGTTACTAACCCTAGCATTTGATCTGGAGCATAATTTGCCAGGTCGATAAGTATGGATCCGCCTAGCGACCACCCCAGCCAGTAAGCCTTTTCGGGTGCTTGCGACAGCAGCCGTTCAGATCGCTCGGCAAGGCTAAGCCGTTTATCCGAAATGAGATCAGGAATATCTAAACAGTGCAGATTAAATCGATCTGAGAGCAGAGCCGCGAAAGGATCGAATATATCAGGCGACACTCCCCAACCGGAGAGCATCATTAATGCGGGCTTTTGAGTTTCATCTTTGTTACACAGCGCCTGACTGACTTCATTTCTGGATTCAGATATTTCAGGCATTAATGACAACCTTTGAAGCCTGCTCCAGTGCAAGTAACAACTGGTGTACCTGTTCTTGAGTGTGTGCTGCACTCAGGGTAACACGCAGTCTTGCGCTGTTGGCCGGAACAGTTGGCGGTCGAATGGCACCAACAAAAATTCCCTGATTTTCTAACGCATGACTTATTGCCATCGCTCTATCTGAGGCACCAATAAGGATAGGTTGAATCGCCGTATCGGAGTCCATCAGTTCAAATCCCATCGCCTTTGCGCCTAAACGAAACTGTTGGATTAGAGCCGCGAGTTTTTCACGGCGCCAACTCTCTGCGCGGACGATTTCAAGGCTTTTAAGCGTTGCGTGTGCAACCGCGGGAGGCATAGCCGTGGTGTAAATGTAGGGGCGTGCGAACTGAATAAGGTATTCGATCAGTGTTTCACTTCCAGCGACAAAGGCGCCAGCAGTTCCGAATGCCTTACCTAGGGTGCCAATAAGTACAGGCAGTTGTTGCTGGTTAAGGTTGTAGAACTCTGCAACACCCGCACCTTTGGCCCCCAATACGCCGAATCCATGTGCATCATCGACCAAAAGATGCGCCTGATGTTGCGAACAGATCTCGGCCATCTTTTGAAGTGGTGCAATATCACCATCCATACTGAATACACCATCGGTCACAACCAGAGCATCAGTGTTGCCGTATTCCTCTAACTGCTTATTCAAAGAGGCGCAATCAGCGTGCTGATACCGTTGAAAGCGAGCACCGCTTAGCAAACCACCGTCCAATAGCGACGCGTGATTTAAACGATCCTGAAATACCCTATCACCGCGCCCAGCAAGGGCCGCGATTGCACCAAGATTCGCCATGTAACCTGTGGAAAAAAGCAGAACACGATCGCGCTGCGTATGTTCAGCCAAGGCTTCTTCCAACTGATGGTGAGCACGACTGTGGCCCAAAACCAGATGGGATGCACCACTGCCAGTTCCATAAAGCTCACTGCCCTCTCTGAGGGCGGCAGCAATTCGGGCGTCTGCCGCTATTCCGAGGTAATCATTGGAGCAAAAGGCAAGGTATTCTCGCCCATCCACAATCACCTTAGGTGCTTGAGCAGACTCCAGCGTACGTCGACGACGGTATAGGTGAGCACTTTCGCGTTCATCAAGCCTAGGCTTTAGAAGTTGATCAAGTGTGCTAGCGGGTCGACTCATTCTAGATGCTCGCGTCGTAAAACTTCGGCTCGTCCTGCTGCTTTATGAGTTGTTGCTCTATCACCTGTTGTTGGGTTGCATCATCTTGCTCAATACGTTGTTCAGGTCGCAGACCTAAGCGTTTAAAAAGCTGCAGATCACGATGTGTTTCGGGGTTAGGTGTTGTAAGCAAACACTCACCATAAAAAATTGAATTCGCTCCGGCGAAAAAGGCCATTGATTGCAACTCATCGCTCATCGATTCGCGACCGGCCGAGAGACGCACATGTGAGTTCGGCATTAATATTCGGGCAACTGCAATATTACGAACAAACTCAAAGGGGTCTAGGTCGTCGACGTTCTCCAATGGCGTTCCGGCAACCTTGACCAGCATATTAATCGGAACGGATTCGGGCGGCTGTGGAAGATTAGCCAGCTGTTGCAACAGACCAATACGGTCTCGGGCCGTCTCGCCCATACCCAATATACCGCCACTGCAGATTTTCATGCCGCTATCACGAACGTGTTGCAAGGTGTCCAGACGGTCTTGATAGCTCCGTGTGGTAATAATTTTGTCGTAAAATTCAGGCGAGGTATCAAGGTTATGGTTGTAGTAGTCAAGGCCAGCATCAGCGAGCTGATCAGCTTGTTCGGGCTTCAACATACCCAGTGTCATACAGGTTTCTAAACCGAGTTCGCGAACCCCTTTTACCATCTGCAAAATATAGGGCATATCGCGCTCAGTTGGATGCTTCCATGCTGCGCCCATACAAAAGCGTGATGCACCCGTCTCTTTTGCCTGCTTGGCTTTATTTAGAACCGCTTCAACTTCCATCAAGCGCTGCTTTTCCAGACCCGTATCGTAGTGGGCACTCTGAGGGCAGTACTTACAATCTTCAGGGCAGGAACCTGTTTTTATAGACAAAAGTGTGCTGACCTGAACTTCGTTGGGATCAAAATGCTCGCGATGCACAGAGTGTGCGCGAAATAATAGATCATTAAAGGGGAGGTCAAATAATGCCTTAATCTCCTCATTGCTCCAGATTTTCTTAGCGGCAGGGGTGCTAGGGCTCAATGCGGACATATTTCAAAACTCTCACTAAACTGTTTATAGGCATGCAAGCGACTCAATCAATAGTCGGTACGCCAAGGATGGATGCATATTAAAGACCCATGGAGGGCTGTCAACCTATGTCAAACTTAAATTTGAATAACTGGCTAAAGATTAACCAAATCTGCGCTCTTTGTGACCTATATCCTGTCGAGCAAGAGGGTGTGTGTCAGAAATGTTTAACGGATCTACCCTTTTTCCATACGGGATGCCCCGTATGTGCTTTACCAGGGGGTAACGGAATGTGTCATGCGTGCCAGAGACAGAGAGCGACGTTCGAGTGGACGACTGCCGGATTTACCTACCGTTTTCCTATGCCACAGCTCATACACCGCATCAAGTCCGGTAAAGACCCAGAGCCCTTGTTTTGGCTAGCGCATTTACTCGCACAATGCACCGCTAAACAACTCCCTAAAACCGCTGTTCTGGTGCCAGTCCCAATGCATCCATTTGATCAACTCTTGCGCGGTTTCAACCAGAGCGAACTCCTCGCTAGACGTCTCGCAAACTGCGCAGAACTGAAACTCGATACACAGCTGGTTCGAAAGTTTAAGCGTTCTAGCAAGCAAGCCAAGCTCAATCGGAAACAGCGCACAGAAAACCTGAGTGATTGTTTTGAGATGATGGCAAGTCCACCTGCAGAAGTTGTATTAGTCGATGATGTAATGACAACCGCAACAACGGTGAGGCGTCTGAGCGAACTCCTTTTATCGGCCGGTTGCCAACGCGTGGGGGTCTGCGTTCTATGCCGAACACCTGCAGATTAGTAGCGATAAATTGAACTAGACTTATAACATCATCTAGGTATCAAAGTGGTGGCTTGAGAGGTTAATGAATCTAGTTTTGGTAGGACAGTTAATGGGCGGACTCGGCATAATATTGCTGGGTATGGATCTGCTTACTCAAGGTTTAAAACGCGCTTCTGGACCATCTTTACGCGCTCTAATAACGCGCGCAACTGAGTCACGTCGTCGGGCATTCTTAACCGGTATTGGCGTAACAGCGCTGGTTCAATCCTCTAGCGCAGTTGCTCTTGCGACTCTTGGGTTTGTGAGTGCAGGGTTGATGTCTTTGGGACAGGCACTTCCGCTAGTATTCGGTTCAAATATCGGTACAACTCTCACCGCTTGGTTGGTCGCCGTACTGGGGTTCAAACTGCAACTAACCGAGTTCATGCTTCCGATGATCGGCATCGGTGTCGCATTAAAGCTATTTGCAGGTCGACACAACCTTTCCCATTACGGTCTGGCACTGGCAGGCCTAGGCCTCTTTTTCTTTGGGCTCGATTTTATCCGCGGAGCATTTGATGGACTCTCTCAGGCACTGCCACTTAAAGAACTAGGGACAGGTGCCATAAATCTAATACTGTTTACCCTAGCCGGCGTGGGTATCACCCTTTTGACTCAGTCCTCGTCAGCAACCCTAGCCATTGCACTATCGATGATATCGACTGAGACAATAGGTCTAAGTGCTGCCTGCGCATTGGTCGTGGGTGCCAATATTGGAACCACTACGACAGCCCTACTGGCGTCGATTGGCGCTACACCAAATGCTAAACGAATCGCACTGGCTCATCTTGTGTTCAATACGCAAACCGCGTTTGTCGGAATATTGCTTCTTATTTTGGTTGCGCAACACCTTGATACCCTTTTAAGGGGCTTAGACCCTGTTTACGCCCTGGCGCTTTTCCATACCCTTTTCAATGTGATCGGCGTGCTCTTAATATGGCCGATTACCGCTCCATTAGAGCGCTGGCTAACGAAGCGCTTTCAAAACAGAGCGGAGATTGACTCACAACCGCAATTTATTGCCAAACCACTCTTGGTATCACCCGATCTAGCTGTTGAGGGAATTAACCGTGAACTCACTCGCGCTAATACACTCAGTAGCGCGCTGGCACGAGCGGCACTCAGTAGCGAAGGCCAAGATAAAGAGCGTTTAGAGGAGTCTCGTGATGGGCTATACCAACTACTTAAACATATCTTTGACTTCAACCAAGCACTCGCACGTGAACATATTAGCGATGATATAGCCCAAACATTGCCACTATCACTTCGTGTGGGGCGCTATTTAAACGAGATAGGACGGATCAGCGCGGAGCTACCCGAATATCAAACGCTTCTTGATCAGATCTCCGACATCGGTATGCAAAAAAGCATACAGAACTTCAAATCAGAAGTGGTAGGGCTGATTGATCTATGCGAAATCAGTAGTCGACGAGATCTGCAGGGAATAGACGCACATAGAGCTATGCGTGAGTTGCGTTTAAGTTATCAAGCGCTGAAGAAAGAGGTGCTTGAAAAGACCGTACTCGGGTCAATATCAACCGATGAGTGTGAGCGGCTTCTCGAATACTGCTCATTGATTAGGCGACTTGCGAATCAGGCCGATGATGTATCAAGTCACTGGTCATCGACACTGCCTATGCAGCATCGCGAACCTATTGCAGATGCAGTTAATTAAGGATGCTCTTATAATCAGCGGCATGCCAATTGTCTTCAATCGGCTTAGATAGGCGCTAATAAACGTCAATGCGATTGAAAGGGATAATACGATGCAGCCGTTTACTCTAGACCCGATTGGACAGATCAAAAGTCCCTTCACAGAGAAGTTTGGTATTCCGCGCCAACCGGGTTTAGCTCCGTCAATCACCGCTGAGGTGATATTGGAACCAAAATACAGTCAACTTGATTCTGTCGCAGGGCTAGAGACTTGCACGCACATCTGGCTGCTATTTATATTTTCTAAGTCTATGGAGCAGGGGTGGAAACCCAAGGTGCGGCCGCCGCGGTTGGGTGGAAATCAAAAAATGGGGGTTTTTGCGACCCGATCGCCTTTTAGACCAAACCCTATTGGTCTATCTGTGGTTGAGTTAGTGTCTATCCACATGCGGGGCAAGCAGTTGGTTCTTGAGGTTCGCGGCGCAGACCTGCTTGATGGTACACCCATAATCGATATCAAACCCTATTTACCCTACGCTGATGCCCTGCCCAATGCGCGGTATGAACTTGCAGTCGGTGCAAAACAACTCTCCCAACCGGTTATTTTTCATGAAAAAGCACAGCGCAACCTTCAAATATTGGCGGCACAATACCCGGGCGAACTCTCGCAACAGATTACAGAACTACTCGCCTGCGATCCTCGTCCAGCCTATCAGAATGATGAAAAACGCATATACGGTGTTCGTCTTTATGACCTTGATATTCGCTTTTCAATCACTAACGAAGCGATTAATGTACTAGAGGTCGATAAAATCAGCGAATCATTGCTCTAATCACTTCAACCACACGTAACTTCAAGACTGCAAGGAGTTACATACATGGCCCGTCCTACCCTTCTATGGTTCACTAATAATCTTCGTCTGGATGATAATCCAGCGCTTCAAGCCGCGTTAGATTCACCTGAACTAATTTGTCTATTTGTCGTTGAACCTCAGTGGTTTCGCGCCAATCGTTACGCATTGCAATCGATTGGCACACATAGGCGCAGCTTTTTGCGCCAAAGCCTAGATGAACTTGATGCAGCCCTTCGAGCGCGCGGGCAAAAACTCATTATTCGTCACGATACGCCTTTAAACGCTTTGACTGAAATAGTGCAACAAGCCGGTGTGCAGCGCATCATTACCTCTGAGCATCCAGGGGTATACGAGAAAAAGGCGATGACTCAAATTGCATCGCGCTTTCCACATCTGGAGTGTAAAACAATCGCTTGTCATACACTTTTCACGCGCCAACAGTTGCCGTTTGAGATAAGGGATCTCCCCGCTAGTTTTAGCGCGTTTAGACGTAAAGTAGAGAAACAGCCATTAACTCCTCTTCCATCAATGGAAGTACCACAACAGCTACCGCCGCCAGCTAAACTTACTAACCCTGTAATCGACTTTGTGCTCGATAAAGTCTCTCCCATTTTCACTGGAGGCGAGAGCCGTGCTATGGCACAGGTTG
>Ga0209137_1003881_pt1 | contig 12201 bp, 7 predicted proteins | sample SaaInl5LU_22_DNA_FD_184642 | JGI IMG/M metagenome (GOLD analysis project Ga0209137, IMG submission 184642) | Marine microbial communities from expanding oxygen minimum zones in the Saanich Inlet - ESP_105LU_22_DNA (SPAdes) (version 2) | ecosystem: Environmental > Aquatic > Marine > Intertidal... | reverse complement strand
TTAAAAATTGAAAAATTCATTTCTTTTATTTTATAGGAAGAAGGTGGGCTACAATAAAGATGAAACCAAGGATTATCTAAATTACATACTGGCTCAATGCTTACAGATGCTGATGTCAATGATATCATATATTCTATTTTTTTTAATTGGTCATAATCTATGTAATACACTCCTTTCTTATCGTTGCCATATAATAAAATTATTCTATCCCTATTTGCTGATAAAAATATACGATTTACTATATTCCAATTCAAAAATAGTTCATCAAACGTTATCACTGGAATTGGTTTCGGTCTTAACATTGGTACGCTAGTTACGTTAGTTACGTTAGTTACGCTAGTTACGCTAGTTACGCTAGTTACGTTAGTAGTTACGCTAGTTACGTTAGTTACATTAGTAGTTACGTTAGTTGTGCTAGTTACGTTATTGTTTATGTTACCACTAACATTATTTACATTGAGTTCATTACATTGTTCATTGTTATTATTACATTTCAAAGGAAATTTGGTCAAACGATAGTTTGTATATTTTTTTAATAAAACTGGTTTCGTGTTGAAAAATGAATATGTCACATTACATAATGCAAATAGAACTAATAGTTTCAACTGTTTTATTCCATTCATATTAGAATAAAATATATGCTTTATTTTTATACGCTTTTTGAAGACAAATAAAAAAATGACATATAATAAAATTATATATTCAAATATATTATGTCGGAATTATCAAATATAGAAGAATATGAATATGACAATGAAATAGATGAATGTGCTCCAAGAGCTTTACAACCTTCAAATATAAAAATATCTTTGAAAGAACATCAACTAGCTTGTCTTTACAAAGCTCAAAAAATGGAACAAACTGGATCTATAAAATGTAAAGTGCAAACATTTGGTGATATTGGAACAATAGAACCAACATATGAACATGTAGATGTATCTACAAATATAGGAATTCTCGGAGATATTGTAGGTTACGGCAAAACTCTTACTGCTTTATCTATAATAGCATCATCTGATGTAAAAAACATTAATCAAAATAATGTGATGAATATGAGTTACAGCAATAATCGTAATTACAGTTACATCAGTTATTCAAAAAAAAACAAAAATATCATCAAAAATGATAACATTATCAATAGCACTTTGATAGTGGTTCCAAGAGGTCCGGTATATATTCAGTGGAAAAAAGCTCTTGAAAATTATACCAATTTGAAATTTATTGCTATAGAAAATCTTACATATATCAAAAAACATCTACCTGATAATTCCAAATCCCGTGAAGAAATAGTAGAATATTTCAATCAATATGATGCAGTGCTTATAAAAAATACAACACTAGATACTCTTGTATCATATTATTATTATCCAAATGTCAATAATGAACACATGTCACATATTCAATTCATAAAACGATGGAAACGCATTATGATAGATGAAGCTCATGATATTTCTTCTACAATTACATTGATGTATTATGAATACTTATGGCTTATTTCTGGAACATATGAGAATATAATGTATTCACTTCGTTCCTATAGAAATATTTTATTTCATATACGAGAGGCAATTAATTATGATACAATTGGACTTATACTTGTAAAATGTACAAAAGAATTTGTGAAAAACAGTTTCAAAATTCCCAAGCCAATTGAAAAATATTATCTTTGCAAAATGCCTACGCACATGAATGTCATTAAGAATTTCATATGTGAATCAATTTTAGATAAAATAAATGCAAATGATATATCAGGTGCTATCAGGGATTTAGGAGGCAAATTGGATACCAAAGATAATATCATAGACCTTGTATCTAATGACATTAAGAAAGAAATACACAACAAAGAAAGAGAAAAAGAATACGTAATGAGTCTGGATATTCCGCAAGAAACCAAAACATCAAAGATAAAAACAATTGATACAGATATCAAAGCTAATAAAGATAAACTTGAAAATCTTACAAATAGAATTTCAGAAATGACAACTAAGATGTGTTCTATTTGCATGTATGACATTGAACATCCTATTATGTTATCTTGCACTCATTCGTATTGTGCATCATGTATTGTAAAATGGATATCTAAAAATATGAATTGCCCAGAATGTCGTTCCGTAATTGATACAGATAATATGATTTCTGTTGTAAAAGAAGTAGATGAATTGCCACAACCATCGCAGAAAAAAATAATGAATAAAATTGATACATTGATGGAAATTATTCAGAAGAATCCAAACGGAAAATATCTTATATTTAGCAAATATGATAGTGGGTTTGTGAAACTAATGACCAAATTAATAGAATGTGATATATCTTGTTCCGAATTGAAAGGCAATACCCCTCATATGATGAATGTATTGCAAAAGTTTAAAGATGGTAAGCTCAAAGTTATATTACTAAATACTAATTTTGCTGGAAGTGGTATTGATATTAGTTATGCAACTGATGTCATTATCTATCATTCAATGGGACTTGATAAATACCAAGCTATAGGAAGAGCACAGCGTGTTGGAAGAACAGATACTCTTAACATTCATTATTTATGTTACGAGCACGAAATGCCGTCAAAACCTATGTCACAACTCTTAACCAACCTCTAAACACTAAATTTATATAAGCAATATATTATATTATTAAACACACAAAAATCCATATACAAAATGCAATCAGATGATGTGACTTCCGCTTCAACTTCAACTTCAAATATTTCTCTTCCTGAATCAAATGAAACTCAAACAGAAAAAAAAGAAACAGTGCCTAAAAAAAAGATAGTCATCGCTCTTCCTGGAGATACATTTAGTTCAAATTTTTTGGTCAGCTGGTCAAATACTCTTATTTCTCTATGGACATCAGAAAAATATGATTTTGCAATTGCACCAGCAACAGGTCCTTTTATTCCACATGTTCGTATGCAGACTCTTGGACTTGACCTGAAAGTAGGACCCAATCAGAAGCCATTTAAAGGTGATGCATTTGATGTCTGGCTTACGATTGATCATAATATCATTTTCAGTGCTGAACAGGTTTTTGAAATTCTTGAGTCTCTTGAAAAACATCCGGTTGTAGGAGGTATGTATAGAATGTCAGACCTTTCACACTTTGCTTGTGTCAAATCGTGGGATGAAGAGTATTATTCCAAGAATGGAACATTTGAATTCTTGACTCCAGAATTTGTAGAAAAATGGAAGAAAGAAACTGAATTGAGATATATGCCAGTTAATTACATTGGTCTTGGATTCTTTGCTTGTAGAAAAGAAGTAATTGATAAGATGACATATCCTTATTTCAATGGACATGAGAAAGAGATTAAAGGTGAAAATGGTGTAATGGTCATGGACAATATGTCATCAGAAGATGTCAATTTTTGTAACAATATCATCAAAGCAGGCTTTGAAATCGTTTTGGACACTAATATCCGCGTCGGTCATATGAAACCTGTTGTAATTTAAATTCTTGCAGATTAAAAATGGCACAAAATATTTATTTTTAAATTTTGATATGATATATATCATATCATAACTGATATTAAAAAAAAGACTAATAATAGATGGATAATAATCTGAAAAAAATCATTAAACTAAAGAATGGTATTCAGGTTATGATTATTCCAATGAATACCATATTAACCAATATATCCATTAATATGTTATTGGGCTCAAATCACGAAAAATACCATGAAATTGAACTAACACATTATATGGAACATCTTATGGCAAGATTTACATCAGAAAAACATAATGATTATAAAGAAATATCGAGAGAACTCAATAAGAGAGGTGCGATAACAAATGCATATGTAACTGAATACGATACAAGTTTCTATATTAAAGGTTTTTACAAAGATGCAGAATATTATATTGATATATTGGCTAATATGATAAATAACTTTTATCTAGAAAAATCTATTATGGATCAAGAAAAACGTGCTGTTGTTCAAGAATTGAGAAAATATACAGCTGACCCTGAATATATTTTTGACTTTAAAATAATGAAATACATGTATGGCAAATATGCATATCAAAATGATATAGATAAACATATAAAAAAAGTCAAAACATACAATTCAAAAGACGTATATAGATTTATTGAAAATCATGTGTTACCGCAAAATATTATTGTATCTGTCACATGTCCATTGTCAAAAGTTAATGATGCTCTAAAACTTGTCAAAAAACACTTTTCATTTGAGAATAATAAAACTGACAAACAAATCAAATATCCATTATATAAATATAATAATAAAAGATTAAAAGTGTTGTATATTCAGAATAAATATAAAAAGAAAAATAATGCAAGTGTTAGAATTGTTGTGGATAACAGTATTAAATATCTATCCAAAGAACATCTTTCATTACTTTTTTTGAAAGAAATTCTTTTCAATTTTGAAACAGGCATCTTTTATAAGAAATTAAGAGATGAGATGGGTCTTATTTATAATATTAATATTGATTTAAATATTGACTTGGTAAATCCAAAGTCATCTTCATATATGATAGAAACATCAGTAGAACAAAAGGATACCGCACGTCTTATTCAATCTATCTTAGAAATCATTTCAAAAATATCATTGACTGATAGAGAAATACAAAATGGAAGAACCAAATTTATTGTAAAATACGAAGATTCAAAGTTCAATGATTTGACATCGTTTCATGAACATTATACAAAATATCTTCTTCATAAAATACCTATTGTAGAAAGGAGTAAAATAAGAGAAAAACTAATGTCTATTACAAACACAGACATAATCAAAACATTTGATAAATTCAAAAAAGATATATTGACACAAGGTTTGATTTTCTATTTTTCAACCAAAAATCAAAATGATAAAATAAAATCAATTGTTAAAAGGAAAATACAATATGTTTCTATTTAAACTGATTCAAACTTAAATCCTAATGATCAAAACAATTGCAATAAAAATAGTGATCCAAAATTTAATGTAGCACTATAGTAGATTTACGACGACTTTAGAAATATGGATGCAGCGAATATCGTTGGTTTAGTTTTTATTGTCTTGTTCATTATAATCTTTATCATTGCTGCTGTGGTAATGGCAACACACGAATCAATGGAAAATTTGGGAGCATTTTTGATAATAGTTGTTTTATTATTCATTTATGTTCTTATTTTCAATTTGATTGAACCAAAATTAGATCAAAAATTGTTCATCAATCCAGATATGAAACTGTTTGATTATATTTGGTACTTCATAATATTAGTTTTAATATTATTTGTATCAGCTGCCTTTATACATTCTATTTATATTTCTTCGGAACTTATTGCTTATTTTCTCACCATTTCGGTAGGTATAACAATGCTTTTGGTTGTTTATACAATAATATATAAGGTATATAAAAATAGAGAGAAATTGGGTAAAATCGTATTTATTCTAACTATATATTTAATATTGCTGACATTTATTGTTGCTTTATTGAATAAGATACTACCTACTCCACTTCTGAAAATTGTATATATATTATATTCATGTTTTGTATTTGGATATGTATGTTGTTTAATTGTCCTTATATGCAGATTTATCTACAATCTTATTGTAAATCCTCAAAAATTCAAAAATATCACTCACAAATTCAATTTCTTTAAAAAACTTAATGCTGGAGCATTCAGAATATTAAAAATATAGTTGATGGCTTAAATTCAATATCAATTATTTACTATTACATTACCAATTATGTACCTTTTATGAATGTATCATCTCATTCAATTTCATACTATGCTTCATATCTTGAAACATATTAAGAACAGATAATACAAATTCATCTTTTTTATCTAATTTTATTATATTTCTATCCTTTTTTTCATTTTTATAGCTGCAAATCTTGTAAATATCTTCAATATTTTGAGATGATATTACTTTGATATTTAGTAAATAGAGTAGAAATACATGATATATGTTGATATCTGATTTGTACCATGGGCATTCAAACATCATAAGATTAAATCTAAAACTATTGCGTTCAATATCCTTTATAACAATGTAATTGTTTCTAACAACATAATGAAAATAGAGAAGAAGTGTGTTCGTTATATTAATGCTTGTATAATGATATGGATTATTTATGATGAAATCATCTGTAATATTGTGTTCCATTGTTATCATAATAATCTTCAAAATCGTAATTGTGTTTTTGATATATGAATAATCTGTTTTTTCAAAATTTATTTTCAAATTGTAATCATATTTAGTTTCATTTAGAATATTATTTGTTGTTATAGCAAATAATATATCATATACGTTGTTTAAATCAAGTGCAGATTGGTCTATCATGTCATACATTTCATTTGATGACATTTCAAAGCGATTCAATGCTTTTTGCAAAAACACATTGGTTTGATGAAATAGCTGACTATTTGCAAACAAGTCTTTATCAAATTTATCAATCAGAATAATACTGTTGATGTTTTGTAAATTATTGTATGTCAAATGTTTCCTCATAATTGTAAAAAGTTCTGGTGGAATAGTGTCAAGCATTTTATAGTAAAATAATAAAATAAAATTATGATTACAATATCATTTTTTTATATATTGGAAATTGAATATCAAAATTCAATATAAATCAAAAATTATCGTTTATTTTTTCTTTCTTGATGATGATTTTGATTTGGAATCAGCACTGTCATCTTTGAATCCGAATAGTCGGCTCAGGAATGGTTTAGGTTCGGGAGAAGAATCTACTTTTTCTAAACGAATTGTTTGAGGAGAAGATGATTTAACTGTCTTAATTGTAGGCGTATTATTGTTTATTCTCACTAGTTTATTGACCAAATATAGGAAAAATGCAATAATCACAATCGTTATAAGTATTAATAAAAACCAAAGTAGTATTTTCAAATTTTTATAACAGTTGAAATCAAATAAGTCTTTTGAACTACATTGTCCTGGTATAGTTGCTTGTGGCAAATCATTTGAAGGAGTGTCCTCCGGAAGTATGACTGGTGGAGCTATAGTTGAAGGTAATTTTGTAGGTGTTTCTATATTTGAAGTAGAAGGAGTTTCTGACGTAGGAGTTTCTGACGTAGGAGTTTCGGACGTAGGAGTTTCTGACGTAGGAGTTTCTGATGTAGGAGTTTCTGATGTAGGAGTTTCTGATGTAGGAGTTTCTGATGTAGGAGGAACAATATTGGCATTTTGTTGGTCTTGAAATATATTTTCACTATTTGGTGTTGCTGGACTACCGCCGTTCATTGCAGCAAGTTCTTCCGGAGTCGTAGGGGTGGTTTCTGTTTCTGGATTTGCGGGTGTTCCATTTGCGGGTGTTCCACTGTCAGGTGTTTCACTGTCAGGTGTTTCACTGTCAGGTGTTTCACTGTCAGGTGTTCCACTGTCAGGTGTTTCACTGTCAGGTGTTCCACTGTCAGGTGTTCCACTGTCAGGTGTTCCACTGGCTGGTGTTTCTGAAGTTGCAGATGTATCTTCTTGTTCTTGTGTTTCATCATAGCGATAACCATCAGTTTCATCATATGATGCTCTGAGTTTTTCTAAATAATCAGGGTCATTTGGATCATATTTGAGTGCTTCATTAACTCCAAATTCTTCAATGACATCTAAATTGTCAAAATTTTCCCGAATTCGTTGAAAATACTTTAATAAACTAAAAGTACTTTCCATATAGTTCTTTATTATATTAGTTGAAAATAATTTATTTCTATTATGATTTAAATAGAGTAGTATGAATAAAAATCCATTTTCCCCGGTTACTGTCATTCAATGGAAATCTTCATCGGAAAAAGAAACATTCATATTTACCGATGATTCTATGAAATCAGAACAAAAAGGGATATTGATAAATGAAATCATTTACAAAGATGATACAATAGAAATGGCTTTAAATAAAATAGCTGCTTTTATTTCAAAAAAAGACAATGTGTCATTCTATGCTTGGAAAAATAATCCAATTATGTTTTCAATTGAAAATAAAAAATGGAAAGGCTATCATCCAAATCCATTTAAATCATCTGACCATTCGTCAAAACAATTAGACGAACCAATCACATATGAATATAAAACATCTGATTTATTTAACTATTCATATATCAATATTGTTTTCAAAGAAGACCTTCCAAAAATTTTACAAAACAACAAATATTACATTTCCGAATTAAAAAGACAACCTTTTAAATTTTATAGGAAACAAAATGAATTATTGACGACCCTTAAAAATACACAAAATGTAGTAAATGTTTTACCAGAATATTACAATCACGTAAATTTTCAAGCATCCGTACAAAATATCATTTTATCTGAATTATTTGATAAAATGCATACGTCAAAGACAATTGATATGATACAATGGGTCGATGATACTTCAAGAATATTATATAAACTATCTAAACATAATCGTCTCAGAAAAGAACATCTTGAAAACTTTACAAACACACTCAGAATAGATAAAATAAATGTTATCAATTTATATAGTATTTTTAATAAAAAAAGTTATTGTAAAATCAGCATACAACATAATGGTAACATAACATATAGTTACATTCTTCAACAAAGAGAGTTCATAAAATGGCAAGATATTGATGAAAATCAACAAAAAATAAACAATTTTTTGCAAAACGTTATGAAAACAAAAATAACATCAAAAGTAGTTTCATTAGATACACGCGTGAAAATGGATGTTCATAATTCAGTTTTCAAACAACTTGTTAAAAAACTTACTGAGAATGTTTTTAATCTTGTTAAAAATGACCTAGCGAATCAAACAATAGTTTGTGTATATAAAAGAAGCTCAAACTTCATACAAAATACTGATATTTATGATCATATACAGTCTAGAATAGAACTAGGTATATCTACAACAGATATTAAACAAGAATTGGAAAATCTAGGAATTACAAGTGGATTTGAACAAATGATTGAAGGTGTTATGGAAAACATGTCAAAAGAAAATGAAGTGATTAAGAATAATAATTCAATTATAAAAAACAATGGCACTATTGTTATAATAAAACCATATTCAACTGGATATGATATTGCTATTACAAATTGTCCAAATAAAAAGGAATTACACTATCTCAATTATTGGTTATCAAAGATTATATCAACAACAATTGATAAAAAAGCGAAAGTTCCTGTTTATGTAAAACCAGATAGTCCAAAAGCAGAATCTCCTCAAAGTATTTCATCATCTGTGTCTAGGTCGAGTGATTCAATTGATTATGATAATATTGATTCTTGGATGGGTGGCGTACCACCAAAGAAGAAGACGACTCAGAACAAATATCTTATCAATATGTTACGTAATGCAGATAAAGAATTATTTGAAGAAAATTATGCAAGAGATAAATGTCAAGCGAATAAACAACCGGTTGTTTTATCTGCAGAAATGAAAGAAAATCTTGAGAAAACAGATCAAATGCATTTTGATAATATAATAAAGTATGGTAGCAGAGATGATATACAGAATTTTTATGCATGTCCAAGGTTATGGTGTCCAGAAAGCAAAGTACCGCTATCACCAGATGTCGCAGATGCAAAATGTCCATTAGATAACGAAGAACCCATGCAAATGTTTTGGGATAATGATAAAGATAAAAAAAGATATGTAAAATTGATTAAGAAAAATGAAAAAGGATTATATGCCCCTTGTTGTGTAAAACGCGAACCTATCGTTGTTGATGAAAATAATCCATCAACCAAAAAAGAAGATGCTACGGAAAATGATAACTATATTATGAATCAAGTTACACCACTTCCAGAAGGAAGATATGGTTCTATTCCAGAATATTTACATAAAATCATATTTTATAAAAAAAATGTCAAACCAGAAGCGTGTAAGACTACTTTGAACAAATCGCATTATTGTTTTTTGAGAAAAGGTGTAATGAAAAGTAGTTCTGATAGTTACATAACATCGTTATCTGAAATACTTGGTTGCAGAAATAAAAAAGAACTGGTAAAAAAAATTATTAAAGAATTAGACCTTTTGACATTTATATCACTTGATAATGGCAATATTTGTAAGCAATTTATGAATATAATACCTCTTGTTCCAAACGACCATTCAAAATTACAAAAAGAATATGAAACTTTTACAAAGAATAAGTTGCATAATTTGAATGGAGATAGTACGCGACTTTTTAATATTTACGTAGCTTATAAAAAATATATAGAATATATTGCATCTAATGACTTTACAATTGAGAAAAAACCAAAATATCTTTATACACTTATCCACATTCTATATAAAATCAATATATTGATTTGTGAAAAAATAAATGAAGAAATTTATTTCCATTGTCCTTCTCAAGTAGATTTTGATTTAAATCCAGATGTTGGAATAATCATTAAAGAAGGGAAATATTACGAACCTCTTGAATTTAAAATGAGAAACACGGATGGTATCAAAATATTTAAATTAAATGAATATCCTATGTTGAAAGATATTGTATCCAAATGCAAACAACAAAGTGATAATTTATATAAGAAAATTTATACAGCCAATAATTGGATAATTAGTGCATCATTAAACAATGCAAAAAGGTTTCATACAAAAACTGTATTTATAAATGATGACCTTACAATAGATAAACTATTGTCACATGGTGGCATACTGTACAAATTTGATAAAATAGGAATTTCAGTGTTGCCAAAATTACTGAAAGATTTTAATTTGAAAAGTAAAAACGTTGAATTTTTCAGTGAATCTGTTGGGAAATCAATTGGAGAATGTAGTGGAGATGAAGGAGAAAATAGTGATAACACATTAACAACATTGAATATAGATGATTGCAATAAGGTATCAAAAAAAATGAAAGAATTCAATATTTCTGTCATTGTTGGTATTAATAAAGGTATGAAAAACAAGATATTACATAATAAACTTGTTTTGACAAATGATATGATGAAGATATCAGATTCGGACACAATATTGTCACAAAAATCTTTTAATAAAACTTTGTATGATACCTCAAAAGAATTTCAAAAAGAATCAAGAGAACTGTATAAATTACGAAGAATGGTGGTCGGAACGATTATCAAAAAATATACAGACAAACAACTTGCTGATTTAAATAATCTTGACAGAAAATCTAAAATACAAAAATTATTACAACATTTCAAAAATATGAAAAAACAATTACATAGAATTCAAATAATATTAGAAGAGCTGCCTACTGAATCTCATAAACATTTGAAGAAATGGTTGTCTCATCATACTGTATTTGCAAAATATGATTTACATGATGTAGGAATTAAAGATGATAAAGAATTTGTATTCTCTCAAACAGCATTATTTCAAAATGGAGATTTTAGTATTCCGGATATTTTATTGAATTATCATTATGCTTTACCAAATATACGCAAATCAGAAATAAATAATGTTGAAAATATGAATATATCAGAAGATATAATCGATGGACAATCGAGTCATAATATGAATGCTATGAATGATATAAATGTAGAAAAATTAGGAGATTTATTTACAGGAAATATGAAAGATTTACCTGCGAAATGGAGGACGCATAAAAAGAAGATTTGGAGGACAATGCAATATGAAGAATCAAAATATTCAATAGAAACCATAAAAACATTAGTGGAATGGCTTTCTGTAAAACTTGATGTATCAAACATAGATTATGATGATATTGTAGATGTAGTAAAACCCAAATATTTCAATATTTTACATGACAAAAACGCGATGATACATATATGGCATGATAAATCATATTTCAACGAGTGGTTGAAAGTAATCAACAAGAATTATAAGACTCCTCAAATATTATGGGAGGCTTATGAAAAATTATCTAAAGCAAATAGAGAAAAATATGTTACTGAAATTTTGAATCAAAATGTATTATTTCCAAATGATTTATATTTAGAATCTATTGCAAAAATATTGAATATCAATATATTACTTATACATAGAGCACCATATCGTTCATCTGATTCTTCTGAAGCAAGTGGAAGCAATGAAGACCTTTCATCATCTTCAAGTGTATTTTATGCTTATAGTAATGTAAAATCAAAGCCTCTTATTGTTTTATATAAACTAGATGCAAAAGACAAACCAGTTACATGTTATTATTTAGTATATAATAAAGATATGCCAAATAAATTTTACTTAAAATACACTGATGCTCCTGAAGACATTATATCGCTTGTTGAATTGAAGCAAACACAAAACTAGTTTTACGTTTTATAATAAGGTTCGGAGGGACTTAAGGAATCTTGAAAAAAGT
>Ga0209137_1003871_pt1 | contig 12220 bp, 11 predicted proteins | sample SaaInl5LU_22_DNA_FD_184642 | JGI IMG/M metagenome (GOLD analysis project Ga0209137, IMG submission 184642) | Marine microbial communities from expanding oxygen minimum zones in the Saanich Inlet - ESP_105LU_22_DNA (SPAdes) (version 2) | ecosystem: Environmental > Aquatic > Marine > Intertidal... | reverse complement strand
GCGACTTGACGATTATCCACACCAGTTTTCCGGCGGCATGCGCCAGCGGGTATTGATCGCTATGGCGCTGGTTAATGATCCGCAGTTGCTGATCTGCGACGAACCGACGACCGCGCTCGACGTAACGGTCCAATCCAAAATATTGCTGCTGCTGCGCCAGCTGCAGCAGCAGCGCGGGCTCGGGCTAGTAGTGGTCTCTCACGACTTGGCGGTAGTCGCTTCGCTGGCAAACCATATCTTGGTGATGCGTGGTGGAGCCTGCGTCGAAAGTGGTACTCCCGAAACGTTGCTAACCAGCCCCAGCCACCCCTATACCGCCGCGTTGATAGCTGCGCAACCCAAACCCCACCAGCGACGCCACCCAGACTGCGAGGCCCTGCTGACTGCAGAGGCAGTTACAGTGTGGCGCGGCCAAGGTCGCGCTGCTAAAGCCATCGTCAAAGCTGTTAGTTTGAGTGTCGGTCGCGGCGAAGTGGTCGGTTTGGTTGGCGAATCGGGCTCGGGCAAGTCGACACTCGGACGCGCGCTGCTCGGCCTACTGCCGCTGCGCAGCGGTCAGTTGCTTTTTAATGGCAAACAGATCTCTGCCGGGCGGCTGCGCGGCGATCAGCGCCAAGCCATGCAGCTGGTGTTTCAAGATCCACTCGCCTCACTTAATCCGCGCTTTAGTATCTTCCAAACCCTCGCCGAGCCGCTGCGGCTCTACTCAACCGAAGCTGTCGACGACTTAAGCGCACAGGTACAAGCCTTGGCCGCAACTGTCGAGTTGGCGCCGCAACTGCTACAGCGCCGACCAGCTGAGCTCTCCGGCGGCCAGCGCCAGCGTGTCGCCATTGCGCGGGCGCTAGCCTGCAAACCGCGACTGTTGGTAGCCGACGAGCCGGTTTCTGCGCTCGATCTCACCGTCCAAGCTGAAATACTGCAACTGCTGCGCCGGCTGGTCGATGAGCAGCATTTGGGCCTGCTATTTATCTCTCACGATCTCGGCGTAGTGCGCGCTGTGGCCGACCGGGTCGCCGTCATGCAGGGTGGACGCCTTGTTGAACAGGACGATACCCAAGCGCTCTGGAGAGCCCCTTCGCACCCGTACACAAAACAACTGCTCAACGCCACCCTGGCCTTGTAGAAAAACGACTCTGTAGTCGTGATAGATGCTGCCGCCGACGAGCCCTACTGGGTATACTGGTAACAATCAACTAGACACAGGAGCAGAGCCATGAGCAACGATATCGCCATCATCCAAGAGGATGCCATCCTCACCATTAAACTCAACCGCCAGAGCAAAAAGAATGCAGTAACTCGCGCCATGTACAGCGCCATGAGCGAGGCATTGCGCGCTGCCGCCACTGACGAGAGCTTGAAAGTTGTTGTACTCAAAGGCGATCGCGACTTCTCCTCGGGCAACGATTTGGTTGACTTTTTGGAAGTCCCACCCAGCGATCACGATGCACCTGTATTTCAATTTATGATGGCGTTGTCGGAGTGCCCACTCCCCGTCGTGGTGGGTGTCGATGGCTTTGCCGTCGGTATCGGCAGCACCCTGCTGCCGCACTGTGACTTCATCTACGCAACCGACCGCGCGCTGTTTATGATGCCGTTTATCAACCTCAACTTGCGCCCAGAGTTTGGCTCAACACAGCTACTACCGCAGCTGGCCGGCTACCCGATGGCCGCAGAGATGTTGTTGTTGGGCGAGAAGTTTGACGCCGCCACCGCGCTGCAAGCTCGGTTGATCACTGCTATTGTTGAGCCCGAGGCGCTGGACGCCAAAGTCGACGAAATCGCCAACAAACTAGCCGGCAAGTTGCGCCCCGCACTGGTTGAGACCAAAGCATTGCTGCGTCGCCCAGCTGAGGCGATGGAGGAGCGAATTAAGGTTGAGGGTGCCGCGTTTATGGCCACGCTTAGCACACCTGAAACCAAGGCTGCTTTTAATAAAATACTCGGTCGTTAATCCCTGACACAGGCAGAACTACACGAAAAAACCAGCACAACGCTGGTTTTTTTTTCGTTAGGGCAATCTCAGCAGCTAATGCCGGTACCGCGCAGACCGCAGTAGCCGTTGGGATTTTTGGCCAAATACTGTTGGTGGTACTCTTCGGCGTAATAAAAAGGCGCTGCGCTGGTAATTTCGGTGGTAATCGCGCCGTAGCCGAGCGCCGTCAGTTGCTGCTGCATTTCTGACGCCAGCTCAGTGGCTCCCGCCAACTGTTGTGATGTTCGACAACCAATCATTGAGCGGTACTGAGTCCCTATATCGTTGCCTTGGCGCATACCTTGGGTGGGATCGTGGCGCTCCCAAAAGGGGCTGAGCAGCTCGCGCAGTGTCAATTGACTGGGATCATAAACGACTAGCACTACCTCGGCGTGGCCGGTAGCCCCAGAGCAGATCTGTTCGTACTTGGGATGCGGGCGCGCGCCACCGCTATAACCGACAGCGGTAGTGAGCACACCGTCAATCTGCCAATAGACACGCTCTGCCCCCCAGAAACAGCCCATACCGAGCAGCAGCCAGTCGCTGCCAGCCGAGAACGGCTCAAATAGTGAGCTGTGATTAACCCAGTGGCTACCTGTCAGAGGATGTTGAGGCGTTGCGATCAGAGCGCTCATTGGTCATCCAGCTGCGCTAGAGCAGCGGCGAGATCGGCCTTAATATCGACAACCTCCTCAAGGCCCACGGAAATACGCACTAAACCATCGACAATTCCGGCTGCGGCACGGCTCTCATCACTGAGGCGGCCGTGGGTAGTGGTGGCCGGGTGGACAATAGTAGTTTTACTGTCACCCAAGTTGGCGGTTAACGACAACAGCTTGCAGTGGTCGATGACGCGCCAAGCCGCTTGCTGGCCACCGCGCACAACAAAGCCCACCACCGCACCAAACGCGCTCTGCTGTTTGGCAGCAGTGGCGTGACCGGAATGGCTGGGCAACCCGGCATAATAAACCTTCTCAACCGCTGGCTGTTGCTGCAGCCACTCTGCCAACTGCGCGGCGCTGTCGCAGTGTGCACGCATGCGGATATTCAGTGTCTCTAACCCCTTGAGAAAGACCCAGGCGTTAAACGGACTCATGGTAGGCCCTGCTGAACGGACGAAGCCGAGCACCGGCTCGAGCAGCTCGCGACTGCCAACTACCGCGCCACCCAAGCAGCGCCCTTGGCCATCGATAAATTTTGTCGCCGAATGGATGACCAAATCAGCGCCCCACTTAAGTGGCTGCTGCAGCGCTGGTGTGCAAAAACAGTTATCTACCACCAACAATGCGTCGGCACTGTGGGCTATTTCTGCAAGCGCCTGCATATCGGCGACCTCTGCCAATGGATTGGAGGGTGTCTCACAGTAGAGTAGTTTGGTATTGGGTTGAATTGCAGCGCGCCAAGCAGTGAGATCGGCGAGCGGCACATAGGCGACTTCTACACCAAATTTAGCGATTGTCTTCTCTAACAATACATGGGTTGAGCCAAACACATCGCGCGAACAAATTATCTGGTCACCCTGCTTTAAGTGACCCATCACAACTGCCAATATCGCCGCCATACCAGAGCTTGTGGCAACCGCTTTTTGCGCTCCCTCCATAGCCGCGAGACGCTCTTCAAAATTGCGTACAGTGGGGTTGGTATAGCGTGAGTAGACGTTACCCTCTATTTCATTGGAAAAATGCGCAGCAGCTGATGCGGCGTTTTCAAAAACATAGCTAGAGGTGAGAAAAAGTGCCTCCGAGTGTTCGCGTTCGGCTGTGCGACGCTGCCCTGCCCTAACTGCCAAAGTGGCCGGGCCGTATTCACTGGTGTCGTCGGTATTCATAAAACCTCTAGCTACTGAGAGCGGTTGTTGTGGATGCCGACAACTTGATTGAGCCTTGCATTGGCTGCGCCACTACCGCGAGCGGCTTTGGCATTGTCGTTGCGTGACTGCTCAAGCCCCTCAAGGTAAGCACTATCAACATCACCGGTAATATATTCTCCGTTGAAGACGGAGCATTCGAATTGATCCACACCTTCGCTGCCCTCAGCGGCAGCTGCGACTAGATCATCCAGCTCTTGGTAGATAATCCAGTCGGCGCCAATGATTTCACCTACCTCTGCGTCGCTGCGACCGTGTGCGATCAGCTCTTTAGCCGACGGCATATCGATACCGTAGACGTTCGGGAAGCGCACACCGGGAGCTGCCGAAGCCATATAAACTTTAGCGGCACCTGCATCTCGAGCCATCTGGATAATTTCTTTAGAAGTCGTCCCGCGGACAATAGAGTCGTCGACCAACATGACGTTCTTGCCCTGAAACTCGAGCTTGACCGCATTGAGTTTTTGACGCACCGATTTTTTGCGCTGTGTCTGGCCGGGCATGATGAAGGTACGGCCGATATAACGGTTTTTCATAAAACCTTCGCGCAGCTTGATACCGAGTGTTTCGGCCATAGCTTGCGCGGCAACACGGCTGGTATCGGGGATAGGTATCACCACGTCGATATCGTGATCGGGGCGCTCGCGAAGCACTTTCTCGGCGAGCCTTTCACCCATGCGCAGACGACTTTTATAGACCGAAATGTTGTCAATCATCGAGTCTGGCCGAGCAAAGTAGACGTGTTCGAAAATGCACGGCACCAATTTGCTCTTTTCCGCACACTGTTGAAGATGCAGCTCGCCGTTCTCGTCGACATAGAGTGCTTCACCCGGTGCCAGATCGCGCACCACAGTGAAGCCCAGCGAATCGAGCACAACACTTTCGGAGGCGACTGCATACTCATTGCCTGCATCGCTGTGGCGAACACCAAAACAGAGCGGGCGAATACCGTAAACATCGCGGAAAGCAAACAGCCCGTAGCGGGCAACCAACCCAACCACTGCGTACGCACCGACACAGCGCTTATGGGTGGCAGCAACTGCAGAGAATACGTCCTCTGGGGTGGGCACTAATTTACCCTGCCGCTGCAATTCGTGGGCAAAGACATTGAGAAGTACTTCGCTATCAGAATCGGTATTGAGATGGCGCAAGTCGGCCCGAAAGATGTGCTGGCGCAACTCATCTGAGTTGGTCAAATTGCCGTTGTGAGCCATACAGATACCGTATGGCGAGTTGACATAAAAGGGTTGCGCCAGCGCTGGACCTGAGCTACCGGCGGTTGGGTAGCGGACATGCCCTATGCCTTTATTGCCCACCAAACGTTCCATATCGCGCTGATGGAAAACATCCTTAGCCAAGCCGACATCTTTACACTGATGCAGTTCACCACTCGCCTCAGTGACAATGCCCGCAGCATCTTGGCCGCGATGCTGAAGGATAGTTAAAGCATCATACAACTGCGTATTGACGCTAGAGCCCGCTGAAATACCGACTACACCACACATCGTTCGATGTTACTCCCAGATTAGATTTTTTATCGTGTAATAAAGTTCAATACCCCACCCTTCAAACTGCCTAAAGAGCGGGATCACTTTAGATTCCTGCCACCATGGGTCCTGCTCAACCGGCAGCATTTGCGGCAATAATACCGTCGCCGCCAGCACCATCAAGCCACCGCGCAAAGTGCCAAATACCAGACCCAAGAGCCGATCGGTACCACTCAGCCCGGTCGCCGTCACCAGCCTGCCCAGTAGGTAATTAACTAGCGCACCGACCAGCAGTACAGCAATTAAAATAGCCACCCAAGCGGCAGCGGAGCGAAGAGATTCCAGCGCTATCCACTGGCTAAACAGAGGCGCTACATCTTCGCGCAGTAAGCTGGCGATAACAAAAGCGGCTAGCCAAATAGTCAGCGAGAAAGCCTCTTTAACAAAACCGCGCACCACACTGACCAGCGCCGACAGGGCGATAATCGCGAGAATGATCCAATCGACAGCAGCAACCGCAACCATTAGAGCGTCTTCACCAAGGTTTCGACACGGTAGTTTTCGTCTATTTCCCCACTGAGCTGTTCGGCTTCATTGCGCTCGAGTAGTGGACCGACTAAAACACGATGAGTCCGTTTGCCGGCGATCATTGGGCTGCGCACAAAGACTTTATAACCATCGAGCAGCAGCTGTGCACGGTGCTTTTCGGCGGTTTCGGCGTCGGGGAAGCTGCCAAACTGAACAGCAAAACCGCCTTGCAACTGAGCCCCTTCAGAGGTGTCAAAAAGTGGCTTGGGCGCAGGGCTCTGATCTAACAGCTGTGGCCGCAAAGAGGCATTGATCGCGACTTTGGCAGGCTCTACAGACGGGGGAATTTGCGAGCGTGTGTCTAGCGGCAAATCGCGGCTAAAATCAAACAGCAGAGGAATAATCACTAAGCCCAGAGCCACAAGCACAAGGATTCCGACCAAGCGGCGACGCAGTTCGTAGCTCACAATTCTTCCTCTGTTATGTGCATTAGTATTTCGGCAACCACCATAAAAGAGCCCATAACCACTATTAGGTGGTCTTCATTTGAGTCCACACAGGCCGCCTCGAGCGCTTGAGGCAATGAAAAATTGCAGGTCGTCGAAGCGCCACTATTGTATAACAGTTGGCTTAACTTATGGGGGTCTGCTGCGCGACTATTGTCTTTGATAGGCGCCACCCACCAGTGGCTCACCTCAGAGAGCAGAGGCTCAACCATGGCGACAAAGTCTTTGTCTGCAAAAGCCGATACCACAGCCACTGCAGGGCGATCTTGACGCTGCAGTGCCGCGGCTAATTGCTGACAACTCGCCGGGTTGTGCGCAACATCGAGAAGCAGCTCACGCCCGTGGTAACGGAGCCGTTGCTGTCGGCCTGTAGCGTTAACTGCGGCCAACAAATCCGCACAATTGGCGGCGCTAAATGGCAAGCTAAGCTGCCGATAAGCCGTGAGAGCCAAGGCAAGATTAATCGGCAATAAAGGGCCTCGGCGTATATCGCGTATCTCTTCGCCAAAAGCTCGATAGTGCCAGACGTCATCATCGATCTCGCAGTTAAACTCTTTGCCTAACCAAAGCGGCTTGGCAGATGTAGCTGTCACGGCTTCGAGAAATCCCTCAGGATAATCCTGCTCGCCAATTACTAGAGGCTTTCCAGCTCTTGCAATTCCGAGTTTCTCCCGCGCAATTGCACTGCGGTTATCCCCTAAAAAATCTTGGTGGTCCAGGTCTATGCTGGTCAGCACGGCAACGTCAGCATCGATAATATTGACTGCGTCGAGACGCCCGCCCAGCCCTACTTCGAGAATGACTAGATCGGCACAGCTGCGAACAAAAAGGGCCAAACAGGCCAGAGTGGTGTGTTCAAAAAAAGTCAGTGCAGTGCCAGCCCGGGCAGATTCAACCAGTTCTAGCGCCTCGACTAGTTCACATTCTGAAACCGCACTACCAGCGACGCGTATGCGTTCAGTAAAACTGATCAGATGGGGTGAGGTATAGCAGGCCGGTCGCAGCCCATTGCTCAAGGCGAGAGATTCTAGGGCGGCTACTGTTGAACCTTTGCCGTTAGTACCCGCCACAGTAACAATGGGGACAGAAAAAGGAGTCTGCGGATCGACGCCTAAGTCGGTGCTGAGTTGCTGCCAGACCAAATCAACCCGCTCTAAACCCATCTCAATTTCAACTGGATGGGCATTTTGTAACCGCTGCAACCATTGCAGCAGTGACGAATCAGCCACCAATTTCAGACGCTTCTTGAACGTCCTCAATGACAGGATTGTCTAACCCTTGCAATTTAGCCAGCAGCTTGGCGAGCTGACTGCGCATAGACGAACGCGAAACGATCATATCGATATGACCGTGTTCAAGGAGAAATTCACTGCGCTGAAAGCCTTTCGGCAGTTTTTGACGAATCGTCTGCTCAATAATATTTGGCCCAGCAAAACCGGCACGCGCGCCCGGCTCCGCCACGTTGAGATCGCCGAGCATCGCCAAACTAGCAGAGACACCACCGTAGACGGGGTCGGTCATGAACGAGACATAGGGGACACCCGCCTGCTTGAGCCGCTCCAATATCGCACTGGTTTTAGCCATCTGCATTAGCGAGATGAGGGCCTCTTGCATACGCGCACCGCCCGTGGCGGAGAAACAGACTAGCGGGCACCGCAACTCCAGCGCCTGCTTGGCGGCGCGGGTAAATTTCTCGCCAACCACGTAGCCCATGGAACCACCATGAAAAGAGAACTCAAACGCCACCGCGACAATGGGGTTGCCGTAAAGAGTACCCTGTATAGCGACCAGAGCGTCTTTTTCACCCGTCTGTTTTTGAGCCTCTGTGAGGCGATCGCGGTATTTTTTGACATCTTTAAATTTGAGCTGATCGACAGGTTCTACATCGGTAGCGAGTTCGGTGCGGTTATCAGCATCGAGAAATATGTCGAGACGGCGGCGCGCGCCAATTCGCATGTGGTGCTCGCACTTCGGGCAGACATCTAAATTGCGCTCTAGCTCTGGGCGATAAAGCGGCGCCGCACATTTTGGACACTTTTTCCACAAACCCTCTGGTACACCGCTGCTGCGTTCACCTTTTGCCGCCGCTGGGCCTTTGGGTTTGATACGCTCCAACCAACTCATAATGACATCCTATACAACGTACCCCAGCTACTAGGGCGAACGAATTGAATTATTTTAGCACGCAGCTCTTGCGTGCACGAGCTGCTTTGCGTGCAGGCAACTCTAGGCCGACTTCGCAGCGGCGATAAAGGCCGCCACCTTTTCTTGGCATTTAAATCCAGCAGACTCTTCAACACCTCCGCTTACATCCACGGCGTAAGGGCTCACCGCGGCGACGGCACCAGCAACATTAGCCGCTGTCAGACCACCGGCCAGTACTAGGGGCGCCGGAGTTTTTTTGGGCAGCAGCTTCCAGTCAAACTGTTTACCGGTGCCACCAAAACGCTGCTCATCCCAGGCATCAAACAACAGCCCACGGGCGGAGTAATAACCCTCAATTAACTTTTCAACATCCTCTCCCGGCTTCACACGTATGGCGCGCAGGTAGGGGTAGTCAAACTGCTGACAAAACTCTGCACTCTCATCGCCGTGAAACTGCAGCAGTGATGGCTGCAAAGTATTTATGACATGATCAACCTCATCGGCACTGCTGTTGACCAGTAGCGCCACCGAACTGCAAAACGGCCCGAGCGCTGCTTTAACGTCGAGAGATTGCTGCAGGGTTACGGCGCGCGGACTGGGGGCATAGAGGACAAGACCGACGGCATCGGCGCCGGCGCGCTCTATCATTTGCGCTTGCTGCGGTGTGGTCACTCCACAAATTTTAACTTTGACTGTCATTGCTCTGCCCTGCTCGGGGTAGTTCTAATAAAGATATTATCCGATACCTTGTGGCCTGCGGCTAGGTTAATCGCCCAGCTCGGCCGGCAGCCAAAATGGGCCGCGCTGTAGCTCCGGCAAACCGAGTTGCGCCGGATAATCTACCGACACCAGATAAAGCCCGCGCCCACTGGCGGTCGGTGCACTGGCGGTGCGATCGCGGCCGGCTAGCAATGTCGCCAACCAACTCGCAGGCTTCTTGCCACTACCCACCCAGAGCAGCGCGCCAACGATGTTGCGAACCATATGCAGTAAAAAGGCGTTGGCGGATATTTCAAACACTATTAACTGACCATGCTTGCTGAGAGTAGCCGATGTCACACAGCGATTTGGCGAGTGCGATTGGCACCCTGCACCGCGAACAGCACTAAAGTCTTTTTCACCTAAAAGCGCGGGCAGTGCCGCTTGCATAGCGACCATATCGAGTTGGCCCCGCACCCAAGTCACACCCTCGGCGAGTACCGCTGGACGTGTTGTTGCCGCTAAAATACAGTAGCGATAAGTGCGCGATTGCGCAGAAAAACGGGCGTGAAAGCGCTCATCGACCTCCCCTGCCCAGCTCAGCCCTACATCGTCTGGAAGCATGCGATTGACGCCTACCAGCCAGTTGCGGGCCGTGCGCGCTGCACTACTATCCCAGTGCACCACCTGGCCTGTTGCGTGTACTCCAGTATCCGTGCGCCCGGCACAAGTGGTCAGCACTGGCTGATTAGCTATCGATGAGAGCGCTTGCTCCAAAGCTTGTTGAACAGAGGGGCTGTGTTTCTGGCGCTGAAAACCGCAGTAGTTGGCGCCGTTGTAGCTGACCACGGCAGCCCAGCGCTGGCATCCTGGCGCTATGGGGTAAAGCTTCTCAGACATCGAGCCTGTAATTTTCATGAACTAGCCTCGAGTTTACCTATTGTCCGAACCGCACGTAAAAGGCGCGCGGCAAGTGCCGGCTCACCTAGGTTGTCATAGCAACTCGCCAGGTCTCTGGCGAGTTGATCGACTGCGCTGGGCTTGGCTAATAGCGGCTCACTGGCAAATACCGAGCCCTCTGCCGACACATCCATTGGACTAAACTCCACACTGCGTATCGTACTTTCCTCAACTGGCTGTACTGCCTTCGGCGGCTCGCCGCTACTAGCTTGCGCGTCTATAGCTGGAGCACTGGCCACTACAGAAGTAGGAGTAAAATCGATCACTGCCATGGGGTTTGTTTCCATAGGGCTGTCGATAGCAACGCTATTATTGATGGCTCCCACACCCAGAGAATCTTTGTTGACAGGCTCTCGCGTCCTATTGAAAACTCGTACACCCGCCGCTATCGCTGCGACCAACAAAACCCACAGCGACCAGTACCAATCGGCGCGTGTCGATGCAGAGTCGGATTGTTGATCGCCAATCACAGAAGGAGCGCTATCTACCTGCGCAGCATCTGCTAAAGAACTCACCATTGGCTGTGACGGCTGATAGACTTCAACGCTCTGTTCAATAATAGGCAAGTTCACTGCAGATACCTTCGCTCCGCCAGCATTCTTGGCCACAGCAGGCAGCGCAGGTGAGCGCGGCAATTCTCTTTGACCAGAAGAGTTGGCGGCCTGGGAGCCCGGCAGAGTGAGGGCGAGAGTATAGCTGCGCTGCACTTTCCCTTGCGGCGTCTCAACTTGCAGCGAAACAGCCAACAAAGGCGCTTCAACCGCTGAACGGCTCGACAACACTACAAATGTATCCGCCAAGCTTTGCACTATAGAAGCCTGAATCTGTATGGATTGGTCGCTGCGAGCCTCTACTATTGCCGTTGCATTGAGCTGAGCGGGTATCCAGCTATCCACTCCGCGAAGCTCAACGGTACTTTGCAGCGGCTCTCCAAAGCGTGAATAAATCTCTACTTCACCCAAGCCAAGTGCTGTCGCGGACAGGGGCAACCAAGCCACTGTCAGCACAGCTAATAGCTGTAACAGCACTGAGCAGGCTCGCAAAGGCCGACTAGCGCTCGAGCAGAATACGCAGCATTCGTCGCAACGGCTCGGCTGCGCCCCACAACAGCTGGTCGCCGACAGTGAATGCGGTGAGATACTCACCACCCATCGAAAGCTTGCGCAGGCGCCCTACCGGCACTTCTAAGCCACCGGTAACAGCAGCTGGAGTGAGCTCCTCTACGGTGCGCTGTCGATCGTTGGGGACAACCTTAACCCAATCATTGGCGCCGCCAATGATTGACTCTATCTCTGCCATGGGTAGATCTTTGGTCAGCTTGATAGTCAGCGCTTGGCTGTGACAACGCATAGCGCCAACACGCACACAGAGACCGTCGAGCGGAATGGGGTTGCCTTCGCGATCAAGAATTTTGTTGGTCTCAGCTTGGTTTTTCCACTCTTCGCGGCTCTGGCCGTTTTCCAGCTGCGAGTCGATCCATGGCAACAAGCTGCCCGCCAGCGGTTGACCCCACTGCTCGGCAGGCAAAGTGCCATCGCGCAAGGCTTGCGTGACTGAACGATCGATATCCAAAATAGCCGCAGCTGGGTTGGCCATTTGGTCGGCAACCGCGCCATTGATGGCACCCATTTGTGAGATAAGCTCGCGCATATTTTGCGCGCCAGCACCTGAGGCCGCCTGATAGGTCATCGAGGTAGCCCACTCCACTAGCCCTGCATTGAACAGGCCGCCGAGCGCCATCAACATCAAACTGACTGTGCAGTTGCCACCGACATACTCTTTAATGCCGCGATCGAGCGCACTATCGATCACAGAGCGGTTGACCGGATCGAGAACTATGACTGAGCTCGACTCCATACGCAGCGCGCTCGCAGCGTCAATCCAGTACCCCTGCCAACCGGAGCGGCGCAGTTGAGGGTAGACCGCTTTAGTATAATCGCCGCCCTGACAGCTAATGATGGCATCCATCTCACTCAGAGCTTCAATGCTGTGAGCGTCCTCCAACAGCGAGCTACCGGCGCCGACATCAGGTGCCGCTTGCCCTGCTTGAGAG
>Ga0209137_1003869_pt1 | contig 12221 bp, 14 predicted proteins | sample SaaInl5LU_22_DNA_FD_184642 | JGI IMG/M metagenome (GOLD analysis project Ga0209137, IMG submission 184642) | Marine microbial communities from expanding oxygen minimum zones in the Saanich Inlet - ESP_105LU_22_DNA (SPAdes) (version 2) | ecosystem: Environmental > Aquatic > Marine > Intertidal... | reverse complement strand
AGCCAGAGCCAGAGCCAGAGCCAGAGCCAGAGCCAGAGCCAGAGCCAGAGCCAGAGCCAGAGCCAGAGCCAGAGCCAGAGCCAGAGCCAGAGCCAGAGCCAGAGCCAGAGCCAGAGCCAGAGCCAGAAGCGCCCAAGAGCTTCTTCGAGCGTGTGCGCTCGGGCCTGACACGTACTAAAGCCGGTCTGACATCACAGATCAGTAGCCTGTTCGCCGGCTCGCCTGATATTGATGAGGATCTTCTCGAAGAGATCGAGACACTGCTTTTGATGGCTGACGTGGGCGTCGAAGCAACAACCTCAATCATTAGTCGGCTGGAAGATCGTATCAGCGCCGAGAAACTCGATTCAGGTGAGGCGGTTCAAGCAGCTCTGCGTGAAATTCTCGGTGAGCTACTAGCGCCTGTAGAAGAGCCACTAACACTGCAGGCAGAGAAGAAGCCAACCGTTATTCTGATGGTGGGTGTGAATGGCGTTGGTAAAACAACCACCATCGGCAAGCTGGCCAAGCGCTACCAGAGCGAAGGCAAAAAGGTGATGCTGGCGGCAGGTGATACCTTCCGCGCGGCTGCTGTGGAGCAGTTGCAGGTCTGGGGTGAGCGCAACGATGTTCCCGTGGTTGCACAGCACACTGGCGCTGACTCAGCCTCAGTACTCTTTGATGCGCTGCAGTCTGCCCAAGCTAAGGGTATCGATGTACTGATCGCCGATACGGCGGGTCGTCTGCAGAATAAGGACAACCTCATGCAGGAGTTGCAGAAGGTAGTGCGCGTTATGCAGAAAATCGACCCCACCGCACCGCACGAAGTGATGCTGGTGCTGGATGCGGGTACGGGCCAGAACGCGATTAGCCAGGCACGCGAGTTCGGTGATGCCGTGGGTGTCACCGGTATCAGCCTGACTAAGCTCGACGGTACAGCGAAGGGCGGCATCATCTTCGCGATCGCCAAACAGTTTGGCCTACCAATCCGCTTCATCGGTGTCGGTGAGCAGATCGACGACCTGCGTCCGTTCGAGGCGAAAGCCTTTGTTGACGCACTGTTCGACTAGGCGCACAGATGTCTGCCATCCGTTTTAGCCAGGTGAGTAAGCGCTACCCCAATGGGCATGACGCGCTGCGCACGGTCGACTTCGAGCTGGAGTCGGGCGAGATGGCCTTTCTAACCGGTCACTCCGGCGCGGGTAAAAGTACACTGCTCAAACTATTGACGCTGGTCGAGCGACCGAGTCGCGGCGAAGTTTGGGTGGGGGACCAGAACCTGGCTACGATGGATCGCCGTCGTATCCCGGGTTACCGCCAATCCTTGGGTGTGGTCTACCAGAATCACCGTCTTCTGAGCGATCGCACGGTTTTCCAAAACATCGCACTGCCGCTGCAGATCGCTGGTTATTCGGATGATGATATCGGCCGCCGCGTGCGCGCTGCGCTGGATCGGGTTGGCTTACTTAGCGCCGAGAACGCCAATCCACTCGCGCTCTCGGGTGGTGAGCAGCAGCGCATCGGTATTGCTCGTGCCATTGTGCACAAGCCGCGTCTACTGATAGCTGATGAGCCTACCGGTAACCTCGATCCACGCCTATCGCTGGACATCATGCAGCTGTTTGAGCAGTTCAATCGCATCGGTACAACCGTCTTAATTGCGACGCACGATGTCGCGCTGATCAAACGGATGAAGCACCGCGTGTTGATTCTCGATAAGGGGCGGATGCGTCATGTCTGAAACGCAGAAGGTCCCTAGTCGCAAGAGACCAAGCCGCGGCGCCAGCGGCCACCGCATTACCCGTACAGATCGTCTTAAACGCTGGGCAGCTCGTCATCGCTACGAAGCGCAAGATGCACTGGCCCGCCTGTTACAGATGCCGGCATCCGCGCTAATGACCCTGTCGATGCTGGCGGTCGCCCTCGCAGTTCCGGGCTTTTTGCTTACGCTACTGATCAACTTTGAGCAGCTCACCCCGACCACCGAGCTCAAACCCCAGCTAGCCGTCTATCTTAAGCCGGCGACTGAGGCGAAGCGTGTGGATCAGATTAGTCGTGAGATGTTGTTGCGCGATGATCTGTTGTCGGTTGAGTTGATCAGCCCAGATACTGGCGCGGCGGATTTTCGTGAGCGCTCCGAGTTAGGTGGGCTGCTTGAGCTGTTCGAAACTAACCCGCTACCGGCGGTGATCCTGCTGGTGCCACGGGATGAGGATCCTGAGTCGCTGCAGGCTATGCAACAATCACTTTTTGCCATTGAAGAGGTCGATACGGTCGAACTGGATATAGAGTGGTTGGTGCGGCTCTCGGCAATACTGAACAGTTTCGAGCGTATTAGCTTTATTCTCTCACTATTGCTGGCGCTAACGGTGTTGCTGGTTGTGGCGAATACCATTCGTACGATGATTGGCAATCGCCTTGAAGAGATTGAAGTCAGTCTGTTGATGGGGGCCACTTCAGGTTGGGTGCGTCGGCCATTTCTGTATGCGGGTCTCTGGTATGGGCTATTCGGCGCCATCTTGTCGACCCTGCTCATTTATCTGGCTTTAATTCTGGTGGAATCACCGCTGCGAGAGATGACGGAGCTCTATCTGGGGGCGTTTGAGCTGCAAGGCTTGGGCTTTCAGGGAGTGGTCAGTCTTTTGGCGCTAGGATCACTCTTAGGTTGGGGCGGTGCTTACTTGGCGGTTTCACGTCAGCTGACCCAGTTTGAGCCGAATTAGGCAGCTCGAGCCTAACTAAAGAGCCTGAAAAGGTGATCTGTGATAGCAAAACTTGCGTTTATCACAGGCTCTGGTACATTTTTTAGTCCGGTCGGCTAATATTAGTAACATCTTATGGAACTTTTGCCGCCGAGAAATGTCCAAGTAATAGACAGGACAAGCTCAGTGAATGCTGAGTAGGTTATTGATTTATATAGAGGTTGAAATCGAATAATGGGCACTAGCTTGCAAGTTGTTGAACATCTGTCACCGGGTCGAGATCTCGACGCGTACGTGGCCAATGTCAGCACTATTCCTATCCTCAACGCTGAAGAGGAGAAGACGCTGGCAGAACGTCTCTTTTTTGACAACGATCTTGAGGCCGCGCGTCAGTTGGTAATGTCGCACATGCGCTTTGTGGTGCATATCGCGCGTAGTTACCAGGGTTACGGCCTGCCTCTGGGCGATCTTATCCAAGAGGGTAACGTTGGCCTGATGAAAGCGGTTAAGCGCTTCGACCCAACCATGGGTGTGCGTCTGGTCTCTTTCGCCGTGCACTGGATTAAAGCCGAGATGCACGAGTTCATTCTGAAAAACTGGCGCATCGTTAAGGTTGCGACCACCAAGGCACAGCGCAAGCTGTTCTTCAACCTGCGTTCGCAGAAGAAGGGCCTAGGCTGGATGAACAACGACGAAGTTAACGCAATCGCTGAAGATCTAGGCGTTGATGCAGCAACCGTTCGTCAGATGGAGGGCCGTATGGCAGCCACTGATATGGCGTTTGATGCACCGTCCGACGCTGATGACGACGCAGCGGTTATGGCACCTTCAATGTTCTTGGAAGATCACTCAGCTGATCCCGCGCTGCTGTTGGAACATCAGAACTACGAAGAGAACAACAACCAGCAGTTGGCAGAAGCGATGTCTGAGCTGGACGAGCGTGCGCGTGATATTCTCGCACAGCGCTGGTTGGTTGAAGAGAAGGCTACCCTGCACGAGCTAGCGGCTAAGTACGAAGTATCGGCTGAGCGTATTCGCCAGATCGAGAAGAACGCCATGAAGAAGCTCAAGAACGCCATCATGATCGTCTAACTTGGGAGTCTCTCCCCAGAGGGCCGCTGATGCGGCCTTTTTTGTGCCTGTTAGTTGGCGAATCCGAATTACTGCGTGCTTCGTTTAAGGAAAAGTCATGCGAATTTCGTTATGACATACTTTTTAGCCGAGTAGTTTCGGTTTGAGGTCTTTATGCAAGATAATAAAAGAGCACTGCTAGTTCTGACATCGCACCGCCAACTCGGAGATACCGGGCGTGGTACCGGCTTCTATTTTGATGAGATGGCCGCTCCTTACTACGCACTGATAGATGGGGGCGTAGACGTTACGCTGGCATCCGTCGCCGGCGGTCAGGCTCATGCTGATCCCAAAACTCTGGTTGAACGCGATAAGCGTCCACCTATGGTGGCGCGCTTCATGGATGATGAGATTGCTATGGCAAAGCTAGCGTCAACACTAAAGGCCTCTGAGGTCGACGGCAGTCAGTATGATTGTGTGTTCTTCCCTGGTGGGCACGGTGCGATGTGGGACTTCGATTCTGAAACCATTGGGCAGATTGCAACCCAAGCCTGGGCGGCTGGCGCTATCGTCGGGGCTGTCTGTCACGGCCCCGCCAGCTTGTTGAAGGCGAAAGCTGAGGATGGTTCGCCGCTTGTCAGTGGACGGCGCGTTAATAGTTTTACAGATTCCGAGACAGAGCAGATTGAACTGATTGGAGTGGAACCTTTTCTGCTAGAGACTGAGCTGCGTAAGCTTGGAGCGTTGTTTGAGAATAGCACTAACTTTACTTCCCACGCTGTACGAGACGGTCGTTTGATAACGGGACAGAATCCTCAGTCTACGATTGCAGTTTGCGAGTTGTTGCGAGAGGCGATGGCAGAGCGATAGAAGTTTCACTGATCTCGATACCTTCACCCTCTAAAATCCAGGAACTGAGCCTGGATTTTTTTGGGGCAGATAAGCGAGTCGAGGTAGTGTATCCTTGCCGCACTGAGAATTGAGGTGAAACGGTGACGCGTAACTTTCTGGTAATTGCCGCTCTGCTTGGCGCCACTGGTGTCATGCTGGGTGCGTTTGGTGCTCACGGTCTGCGTGACCTACTAACGCCAGAGCGTATGGAGACTTACCAGACGGCCGTTACCTATCAAATGTGGCACGCCCTCGCTTTACTAGGTGTCTCCGTATTAGGAGCGCACTTCAGCGCGCGACCCGCTGCAGCAGGCATAAAATCCCTGACAGTTGCTGGCTACGCGCTCACTACAGGCACCCTAATTTTCTCCGGTAGCCTCTACCTGCTAGTGCTGCTGGATCTTCCTATACTCGGCGCTATTACCCCGATCGGTGGTGTGGCCATGATCACTGGCTGGCTCGCGCTAGCCTACGCTGCCTTGCAGCTAAAGAGTTGAGATTTAAAGATGAGTGAAAACGACCAGATTTCTGACCAGACACCTGAAGAGAGCAAGGATTCAGAGAAAAAGCACCGCCGCATTCGTAGCTTCGTTGTTCGCGCAGGCCGCATGACAGAAGGGCAGCAGCGCGCCTACGACGAGAACTGGGCAGAGTATGGCCTAGAGCTAGATGGCGGCATGCTGAACTTCAGCGAGCTGTTCGGTAACGATGGCGGTGTTACGGTAGAGATCGGCTTCGGCATGGGCGACTCACTGATCGAGATGGCGCGCCGCGCACCCGAGAAAAACTTCATCGGCATAGAGGTACACCCTCCAGGCGTTGGCCGCCTGCTGGCACGCGCCAAAGAGGAGGAGCTGACTAATATTCGGGTTTTCTGTGACGATGCAATTGAAGTTCTCGCACAGTGCATCCCAGACGGCTCGCTGGCCGGCGTACAACTCTTCTTCCCCGATCCATGGCATAAGAAGCGTCACAACAAGCGCCGCATCGTGCAGCCCGAGTTCGCTCAGACTATCCGAAATAAATTAAGCATCGGTGGGGTGTTCCATATGGCAACCGACTGGGAACCTTACTCAGAGCATATGATGGAAGTGATGAGCGCCGCAGAAGGTTACACGAACCAGGCGGGTAATGGTCGGTTCTCACCACAGCCCGACTTCCGTCCTGTCACCAAGTTCCAGAAGCGTGGTGAAAAGCTGGGTCACGGAGTTTGGGATCTGATGTTTGAGCGGGTTAGCTGATCTCGTGTAGGAGTGATGTAGCGCACAGCGCTATTTCGCGACACGGTTTTGCGATATCGGTCACGCAATACGCTTCGCTTACAGTGCTCGTACGGTAACTAAAAACTCTAACGACTTTGTGTATCGCTACAAAATTACATGCTAATCTACTGTTCAAATAAACAGTATTCCCTGGTGTTTAAATGGATAAAGAGAACGATCGCTACGCTGAGTCACTTCGACGTTATGCGCAGCAGTGGACTGATGAGCAGATCCGTGAGGCTATCGCCGATGAGCAACGTATCCTGCGCGATCAGTCGCTGTCAGATGTTGCGCGAGATAATTCAAAACTTATCTGTGATATCTATTCAGATGTACTCAACGAGAGGGATTCGGGCTCTGCAGCATAGGTATGATCAGTATTATCAATAGATACGCGCCTGCGCAGGCTAATTTCGATACATCGATCATTGAAGAATGCTCACCGCTCGCGAGGTACGTGAAATGAACAACCAACCCAATAACCCGCTTCACGGCGTCAAACTCGCAGATATCGTCGAGCGCCTAGTCGACCATTATGGTTGGGATGAATTGGGCGATCGAATCGATATTAACTGCTTTCAGGTCGACCCATCCGTTCAGTCTTCGCTTAAGTTCCTGCGCAAACAACAGTGGGCACGCGATAAGGTCGAGCAGCTTTATCTCGATACGTTTTGCTAGTTCCGTAGAGCGCGAGCTCCGTTAGATACGCTGAACAGACCGTGTCTGACAGCGCTGAACCTCCAGCGAAAGTATAGACTATGCTTGAAGAGTCGGTGTTTGACGTGAGGGTGCCGTTTGACTGCTGATGACAGGTGACTTAACGGTATGAGGGGATGGTGTGACACAAAAGATGGATCCAATCCAGGCGTTAGCTAATCTAGGGATTACCCGGCGCTACATCAAAATCCTGACAACAATGTTCGTTCCCTTGTTAACGGCCTCGTCGCTCACCTCCTCGAGGATCAAACTATTTTTGATTTCCTACCGCGGGATGAGGACGACTCTGAACGGCTGTACTTCCACTTCCTAGAAGGTGGTTATGATGTGGATTGGTATGGACTGTTGACCGGGGCGTTTCTCGAGGGTGCCCAAGACTTTATTCCTCAGATTAGAGAACAGATTCTGAGCGAGGTTGATGATTCTACCTATGTCACGCTCTCTATTGGCGGCTTTGTCTTAGAGTGGCAGCGATGTATTCAAGACGCTTTTGAAAAGGCTCTGGCGCCCTCTTAATCTTGGGCTGCGTGTAAGCGCTCACTGTCACCAGGAGAAGCGTGCCCGTCTGAAAACCTCACCTGCGTATAATCGCGAGTTACGTTAATCCCCAGTCTTCTCCGGATTCAAAAGGCTTCTTAATCCGTTTAAAGCCGAAACTCCTCAGTATGATTCCCGCAAAGATTCCACCAAATAAATCCGTTTCGTGATACTCCGCGTGACGTTTGCTGAAATTTGCAGTTTTACTATGTTCAAGGAAGGGAATTGAAGAGTCTGGGAGAAGACAATGAGGTTAGACATAAGAGTTAAGTATGTTGATGCGATCAAAATGGCAGTTAGGTCCCTGTGGTTACCGTTCATTCTGGCAATAGGGCTTCTCTTTTACCGCAGTCAGCTGGACCTTGAAACGTTCAGCTTCCTGGTGTTGGCGATCATGGGTTGTTTACTTGTGACATCCGCGTTTGTTTACGCCGTTCCCTGCCTGGCGATGACTCCTGAGGGTATCGCTTTCAAGAACTGGAGAGGTAGAGATGCTTTCTTTAGCTGGGCTCAGGAATTGCAAATCAAAAAGGGAAAATATGGCGCAGTACCAGTGTTCCATTTCAAATTACCGACAAGGCGCAAAACCTATCAGATACCCAATATCGTTTTTAGCTATTCCGAGGTGAAAAACTTCGTAGAAACCTTTGCACCTTCGGACCACCCGATCAAGAACTTCGTGACGGTTGATTGTTAAGGTTGAGAACTTGAACTTCGCTTAGCGACCCAAAGCGGAAGCATGAGCTTTGAAAAACTTTAGTACGGTAAGTCTAAAAACGGCGCTTTGCAATCAAAACAAAAACATCCCAATTTTTCAGACCCAGGATGTGCGTTCCCAACAGGCAGAGCTACTTGAGCCTGGTCAAGGCAGCCACATACATTCAACGCAGGCCCGGCTCAACTCCATTCGGAAATATATGATTCTCTCTAATACTCGCAAAACTCTCTATTTACTGACAGATACCAAACACCCGGGCCCCTGAGCGTGGTTTCCGGGAATATGGGCGATCTGGGCCGATCTAAAGTGAGTGGTTTCAACATGTCCATGTGTGGTGGCTGTAATACTTCCATCGCTGGTTATTCGATAACCGAGTCCAGAAATTACACATGACCATACCTCTCCTTCATCGGTAACCATGTAGCTGCGTTGATTTGTCTCTGTATGGTCGCCGGCATAAGATGTAACGAATCTAGCGTTTATGTTCCGCTTGTCAGTTCCAATCGGTGCTTGGTGTACCGTCACTTTGGTAGGACGAGTTGCATTATTGTTAACAAGGACCTGTTTGCCGACCTTTAGTACTTGCTGCTGGGCCGCTGAATTCGTTTTATCCAACTTACTACCAGCGCTTTGGGTCGCAGAGTTTGTGGGTATAGCAACCGCACTTACTACGGGTCCTTGTTTCTGCTGCGCCGCTGAATTCGTTTTATCTAACTTACTACCAGCGCTTTGGGTCGCAGAGTTTGTGGGTGTAACAACCGCACTTACTGCGGGTCCTTGTTTCTGCTGCGCAGCTGAATTCGTTTTATCTAACTTACTACCAGCGCTTTGGGTCGCAGAGTTTGTGGGTATAGCAACCGCACTTACTGCGGGTCCTTGTTTCAGTTGCGCCGCTGAATTGGTTTTATCTAACTTACTACCAGCGCCTTTGGTAGCGCTGGCTGCTGGACGTCCTCTATCGGAAGATGCTGTCTTAAGAATTGCAGTTGTTACGGGAGGACGTAGCCGACCGTTCGATGATTGAGACTTTAGCGGCTGTGGCGTCCCGCCAACCGTTTTGGCGTCAGCTACATTAATATTTTTTGAGCTCGAGGCAATAGCTACGCGAACAACTTGCTTATTCTGACCGGAAACCGAAAGCTTTGTCAGCTTATCACCCGCTACAACGGTCGAGGGACCTTGACGCTGTCTCCCATCGCCAGTTGACTTGGATATCGTTGTTACAGGTGACTTGGCTTGATTCGCTGTGTTTGCAACCTGCGCGACTGCACCGCCAACCGTTTTCTGTGAGCCAGTGAGTGTTACCTTGGGCTGTTTGGGTTGTAACGTTACTGGTTGGACCGGTGCGAGAACAACAGGATTAACAACTTGTCCCGCCGGAAATTCATGCCCATAAGTCGCATCCAAATGTGCATAGTGGTACCCCTGTGTGGAATAAATTCCGTATTTGTTTAAAAAAGGATCAGAAGTCGGCTGCTGATATGCTTGTTTCAAACTTATATCTACTTGTGAGTCTACAAGCTGCGAATAATTTCTAGCATACCGGTCGCCTAGTTGGTACATCTCATACGTAAGAGCCTCTACAGTCATCAAAAAGAAGTTGTGGCTATCTAATACCTTCTGAAAGTCAGGGTTGCTACCTATTGCGCTACCAAGTGTTGAATCAATGTAGTCTTTGAGAGAGGAGTGCTTGACCCATGGTGCTGTGAGCGAACGATTGATAGTTTCAGTGACCGATAACTCCATTCCAGAGATACTTGAAGGATCGAAATTTTGACCCACCCATTGGTGGTTAACCCAATGTGATGCAAACTCAGGGTTAAGTGCTGCAATTTGATCAAATAGCGAAACGACTCGCGGGCAAATCGTAGCGTCTAGGCCTTGCACCGGGCACTGGGGGCTCGCGTACACCGGATGCATGATAACAAATGCTGATAAAGCCAGCGCGCTGCTAAATTTTGACGTCATCTCTATCACCAGTTCCATGTAAGTCGCACAAATCCGATCGTGTCAGGCACATTCCCTGAGGTGTCCTCTAACAGTGGGGAGCCTAAATATCCTCCAATTGAAACGCCATTTGTAAAGAGAACGTCGGCGCCGACCCCAATACTCATCAACTGTTGAGACTTAGGACGCGTTCTATTGTTAGAGACCTCAGTGGAGTTTGAAATTTGGCCAATATCGACGAAGATATACGGAGCGACGCGCTGTAAAACGGCCCCATCAAAGTAGTACGCATGGGCAAGCTCCGCGGTTGCTTGGATGCCCGCATTACCCACCAATACTGAAGAATCGTACCCCCGCATGAAATCCTCCGATCCGAGACTAAATAGTTTACTGTTCGGAAGCTTTTTATCGCTAAGTTTACCGTTTGTCTCAATCCTAAGCTCGGTAAAATCGCTTAGGGACTTCAGTGTCGTGATGTAACCGGCAGTTATCTCAGCACTAGAATAAGTTAATTCATTATTGGCTATGAAATCCTCACTCCGACCAATGCCCAAAAAACCGCCTAAATGGTAGCTAGTTCCGTCGGGTCTCTGCTTGCTGTAGAAAAGCCCGAGGTCAGCGTGCGTAACCGCTGATTCACCGACCTGAAGCGTTTTGTCATCTGAGTAGTCAATTTGGCCTATAAGATAAAAAGCCTCATCGTGATACCTGATTAACGGGTAGCCGCCCGTCAAATAATAGTTTTTACCCTCAAAAGATCGGGTACTTTTAGAGCCTGGTACGACAATCGCGCCAAACGAAGTGGTGTAGGCTGTTGGCCTACTGTGCAGAGTAGTTTGAGCCCTGTAATCGCCAGCGCCAATCTCTAAGTAGGCTCCTTTTGATCCCACCGGAAACTGGTAACTCGTACTAATTGATTGCTGACGTGATGTATTTCCTCCGTCTACAACCACTCCCTGTAACCGGAGCAGATCTCCACCAGTTAAAATACTGGAGACGTTTTGGTTTAGGTTGAACTTATACCCCTTACCCAAATTTCCGACAGTATTCTCGAGGGACACCCCCCCAAGACTTTTTGATTGCGAGGACTTAACGAAGAGCTCAAAGTTTCCATCAGGTAAACGATTGAAATTGAACGATGCTGCTACACCTGGCATGTCATTTATCAATGCTAATGCTCTATCGAGGTTGGCAACTGTTACCCCCTTCGCTAGGGATTCAATGATGATTGTTTTTGCGTGAGCACTGGCGGCCAAATCCATGCCTTCAATCGCAACTTCTGATATGTGGCCCGGATCAACAACGAACGAGCCATCAGGCTCAATGGAAACTGTAGCGAGCAGATAGCCATTCTGTTCAAGATGGTGTGTAAGTGCAGCTGCCTGCTGAGGTGGGCTAAGACCCTCATCAATTTCGGCACTCGATATTACCTTTTCGATCTCTGAAATGGCCCAACTGAGAGAGGGCACTAAGGCTACTTTAAAGATTGCGGCCAGACATAAACTGAACCTTAGGATTTTCTTCAACGGTAATCTTCTCGCTATACGACCACATAAACATTGTTGTCATAGGACTATCCCGCATTTGAAGGACAATTTCAAACTGGCCAAGGAGCGCTATCCTGGCGTGTGGATTTTGGTTTGGTTTCTGCCCAAGTTTTCTGTATCGGTTCAAACAATCTCTGACCAAGCTGTCTTCGAAATCGACGCGTTCATGTTTACTGCCGCAGAGCATTTCCACTTCCATACGCTTGCCAGTGACGTCTGAGGCCACAACGGCGCCAGGCATGAGATGATAGGTGAGGATGATATCTTCTAATCCAATTACCGAACTTGACAGCCAGTACAGATACTGCAAAACCTCTCGTTGAAATGACTTTTTTGTATCTGCACAACGGCGTCAAACTCGCAGACATCGTTGAACGCCTAGTCGACCATTATGGTTGGGATGAACTCGGTGACCGGGTCGATATTAACTGCTTCCAGGTCGACCCCTCTGTAAAGTCTTCGCTCAAGTTCTTGCCTAACCAGCAATGGGCGCGCGATAAGGTTGAACAGTTCTATATCGATACTTTTTGCTCCTGAGTAGCTGCTTTTAGCTATCTCCCCAATCGCGCCGCTTCTGTGCCAGTTCGTTCTCCCAGGCTTCGGCATCACCATACTCCAGGAATTTAGCTGTGCGGGCGTGAGCGCCGCGAGCGCGCATGGCGTGTTTGATAGGGCACCAGAACTGCTCGGTGCGGGCGGTGATTTCACGCCCGTAAGCCATCACACCGTTGCCGTAGCCGCAGTAGACGCAGTTGAGCTTTTCGATAGCGTTGAGGTAAGCGAGCATGTGGCGGTCAATCACGATGTATTCGCCGCGTTTAACGAGGGGGATGCCGTAAATCCTGAAGCA
>Ga0209137_1003861_pt1 | contig 12244 bp, 8 predicted proteins | sample SaaInl5LU_22_DNA_FD_184642 | JGI IMG/M metagenome (GOLD analysis project Ga0209137, IMG submission 184642) | Marine microbial communities from expanding oxygen minimum zones in the Saanich Inlet - ESP_105LU_22_DNA (SPAdes) (version 2) | ecosystem: Environmental > Aquatic > Marine > Intertidal... | reverse complement strand
AAACCGATTTTGATGACATGGTTACCAAGGTAAAATCTTCTAATTGTTTTTTTATAAACGTTCCATTGCAAAACAATTCAGCTGGTTTTACGTGTTTTATTTCTTTGGATAAAGTCTGAAAAGCTTCCTCTGCTTTTGCGTAAAACTTATCTAAGTTCCCTTTTAGTAATTCAGTATTTTTTACAAAAACTTGTGTTTTTGGTGAAATGTATTTTAAGAAACTTTCTCTGTTTTCCTGAAGCGTTTTAATTTCAATATTTGGCATGATCGCCACTTTCTTCAATTTTTCTTTAGAAAGTTGCGTTTCTACATCAAAAGTTCTAATACTATCAATTTCATCGCCAAAAAACTCAATTCTGTATGGTTCATCATTTGAAAAAGAAAACACATCAATAATGCCTCCTCTTACCGAAAAATCGCCAGGTTCAGTGACAAAATCAACCCGTTTAAATTTGTATTCAAACAACACTTCATTTACAAAATCGAGTGATAAAGATTCGCTAACAGCAATTTTTAAAGTGTTTTTTTCTAGCTCTTTTTTGGTGACTACTTTTTCAAACAATGCAGTTGGATAGGTAACAATAATCGCCGGTTTTTTTTGCGAATTGATTCGGTTTAAAACCTCAGATCGCAATAAAACATTGGCATTGTCGGTTTCATCAATTTGATAAGGCCTTCTATAAGAACCCGGAAAAAATAGCACATTTTTATCGCCTAAAAGTTGCTCTAAATCATTCAAATAATAGGCTGCTTCTTCTTTGTCATCAAAAATTAATAAAAAAGGATGTTGTGATTTTTTAAATGCTTCAACAATTACAAAAGACAATGAAGATCCCTCCAAATTCGTAATATGAATATGGTTTTTCTCTTGTTGAAGGGCTGAAACTACCTGTGAAATTGAGGTAGCTTGTTGATATTGATGTACAATATGCTGTAAACTCAACTGAAATAATTTTCTGCAAAGGTAGCTAACTTAATTAATAAAATTGGTTAGTGCGGAGTTACTTTTATTCTAAAAATTCAGTATATTTGTTTAAGATTCAGTTTTAATTTTAAAATAAACTCCCTGGTATTATGAGGCTGAAGAATACTTTTCTGTGAGGTATTTTTATTTGCAATATTATTTTGGAATTTATTTTTAGAACTTAATCATAATACACTATATTATCAAGTTATTGTTCTCAGTTTTATGAAATTTAAAGATGAGATTTAGTTCGAATAAAAGATTATTTTTGACAAAAAAATATTGTTATGACTAAAAACAAATTATTTTATTTCCTTGCTTTTCTTTTGATTTCAATCAGTAAAATCAATGCACAAGAAAGTGCTAGAAGTTGGTCAATTGGATTAAATTCGTCTTCAGTATTGTATTCAGAAAAAGATGGTCCAGTAGTGGGAGGAAGATATATTGCAATTATTCCAGGGGTAAGTCTTAGCAAATATATTGGTAATAAAATGACTGTCTCTTTTACACTTTCAAAATCTATTCAGGATGTACAAAAGTATGTTTCAACAGGTGCAAATTTAAATTACGAACTTTTTAATCCTGAATATAAATTGAGGATTTATGCTTTGGGTGGGATGAGCATCGTAAACCTTATTGAAACAGGGGTAACTTTAAATTTAGGTGGAGGAGGTACTTTTTGGATTACTGACAGAATTGGTTTGAATGGTCAATTGATATACAAATTTAGTGCTTTAGGTGGACATTTTCAGAGATCTCACATTTTTGCTACAGCAGGTATTGTTTATAGTTTAAATTTAGGAGGTTCTAATTCAAGAATTTGGGACAGAAAACATTAAATTTAATTGTTTTTAAGTAAAAAATGTATCTAAAATTGATTTCAATTTAGTGCTTCTTATAAACCCTCGAAGTTGCAATTCAATTTTTAATTCTTTGGTTATAATAACAGTTGTAGGATACCCAATTAACTTATTTTTTTGTAGCTAAAATGGCTGCTAATTCATGAATTCTAGCACTATTTTTTTAAAATAATTTTCCAAAAAAGGTAATTTCTTTTTCACTTTCTGCAGTTAGAAAAATAACCTAAAAATCGGAATTTAAAAGAGTGTGAATTTTTTCGTTTTGAAAAGCTTTTTTTTCATTCCAAAACAAATTTTACACTAATCTGTATAAACAAAAACCAACAATGATCTTGGGTTATGTTGTTGTAATTTTTCAATTTCTTCAAAAGAATACACAGGTAATTTATTTGTTTCCTGAGCGAATTTAAAAAGTGCACTTAAGAGTAAAATCAAGAAAATATATTTCATTACGCTAGTTTTTAAAAAACAGTATACCTTAACCCTATAAATCCTCTAATTCCCTGATTAGAAGCATATACATAACTTGGATCAAATGCCAATTCAGGATTTTTTTCGGGATCAATTCCAATATCAAAAGGATTATTTGCGCCATTAATACTATTTTTAGGTGGTGTAAAATCCAGCAGATTTTTAATACCTCCATACAATTCCCAATTATTGCCAAATTTCTTTGACAATTGGATATTTTGAATGCTATACCAAGGAGAAAATTCAGGTCTTACGTCATTTTCACCTAACAATGGCAATCGCATTGGACCAAATACATTTCCAGTATAATCTATTGAAAAATCATTCCAAAATTTGTAAGAAATAGAGTAAACTCCACTAAAACTTTCTGTTAACAATTGTTTGGTTGTTTGATTGTTTTCTGTAACAGAAACACCCATCAAAGTTCCGCCAAGATTGATGGTTAATCCATTTATAAATAGCACATCTGCATTCAAAGAAATGCCTTTTGATACTGAAAATCCGTTCAAATTTGCATAGATTATTTTGTTAGAGTCAGTTTCGTAATCTGGTAAAATTCGATTGTCAAAATAGGTGTAAAAAGCACTCGCATCCAACGTAATAAAGCTGTTTTCTGTATTGATTTTTTTTACATAATTCAGATTTGCATTCCATGAAGTTTCAGGTTTCAATTCATCTTCAAAAACTACTTCTCTAGCGCCTGTTAAAGCTGCATGATCTTCTGTAAAAATATTGGCAACTCTAAAACCATTTCCAATACTCAATCGAAAAATATCTGTTTGCTCTTTTGAATGCCACTTATAATTGATTCTTGGCGAAAAAATACTTCCATGAACGCTATTATAATCCCATCTTGTGCCTAAAAGCAGTGTATTTTGATTGTTTAATTTGATTTCATCTTGCAGAAAAATTCCCGGTAAATGAATTTTTGAAGGCTTATTGATGTTTCCATTTTCATCCAAAGTGGCAAAAGTATTGTCATCATAAAAGGTATATCTGTAAGCTAAACCCAATAATAAATTATTTTTTTCACCTGATTGTTTGTTGTAAACCAGTTGTCCAAAAGCAATAAATTGGGAGGCATCATAGGTATCTGTGCCATAAAATGAATCTTGAAAATGCCCATTTGTACTGAATTGAAAACTAATATTTTCTGAGGTTGGTAATTCATAAGTGCCAAAAGTTTCCCATCGGTTTGTGTAAATACTTTCACCATATTTTATATCAGAACCTCTAAATTCTCTTTGCCAATCCATTTCACCTCCCCATCTGTCCTCATACACAAATCTTCCTGCAATTGTAAAAAGTTTATTGTTTTTTCTCTCAAAGTTAATTTTATTGAAAACTGAAATTCTGTTTTGTAAGGTTAAATCTGTGAAATTGTCCTTATTATTATCAATTCTCTGTTGAAAATTAAAATAGTTAACCCCTAAAAGTGCCTCCGTTTTTTCCGAAATTTTGTAACGTAAACCAATGTCTGTATTGATTTCTCCCCAAGAACTTACAAATGAATCTGAAGTTAATTTTGGTGAATTTCCAGGTCTTTTAGTAATGATGTTGATAATACCACCAATAGCTTCAGAACCATATAAAGTAGATCCAGGACCTTTTACAATCTCTACTCTTTCAATCAATGCTTGAGGAATTCCTGTCAATCCGTAAACCGTTGAAAGTCCACTAACTATAGGCATTCCATCAATCAACACAAAGGTATAAGGACCTTCCAAACCATTGATGTGAATATCACCAGTATTACATACATTACAGTTCAGTTGAGGGCGAATTCCGTTGACATTTTGCAGGGATTCAAATACTGATGGAGTAGGATTTTTTTTGAAAAATGTATTGCTATATATTTCAACAGGAACTGGACTTTCCATTTTAGAGACTGGTCTTAACGAACCAGAAATCACAATTTCTTCTAATGAATCAGTTTCATTTAAAATAAAATTTTGAGTTATGTTCTCATCATTTTTGATATTTATTTTGATAGATTTTAATTGATATCCAACCAAACTAACTATCAATGTGTAATTGCCTTTTGGGATATTTTTCAATTCATAAAATCCAGTATTATCTGAAGAAATTCCAATTTTTGTATTTTTCAAATACACATTTGTAAATGGAATTTTTTCTCCAGCAGAATCCGAGATAAAACCACTAATTGATTGACAAAGACTTTTTTTTGAAATTAATAAAAACAGTATTAAAAAAATTTTTTTCAAAATTAATATTTTTTGTAAATATAAATAAATATTTAGACAAGTCTAAAAAATGTTTTTTATACATCAAAATTTATATATTTGTGTTTTATATCCATGTCAATGTTTAGTCAATCAGAAGAGAATTATTTAAAAGCTATTTTTCACCTAACTACTGCTGAAAAAAAAGGAATTAGCACCAATGCAATTGCGGAAAAGTTAGCAACTAAACCTTCATCAGTTACAGATATGATTCGCAAACTTTCGGATAAAAAAGTAGTGAGTTATAAAAAATATTATGGAGTAGCATTGACAAATTCAGGAAGAAAAATTGCCGCAAATATTGTTCGGAAACATCGACTGTGGGAAGTATTTTTAGTCGAAAAACTCCATTTTTCTTGGGATGAAGTGCACGATGTTGCTGAACAATTAGAGCATATTCAGTCACCAAAATTGATTCAACAATTGGATCATTTTTTAGGATTTCCAACACAAGATCCACATGGAGACCCAATTCCTGATCAAGATGGAAATTTAAAAACAATTGAAAAACGATTGCTTTCTACATTACTTAAAAATGAAGCTGGCGTTTGCATTGGTGTTGATGACTCTTCTTCAGAATTTTTGAAATTTTTAGATAAAAGAGGAATTACCCTTGGAAAACACATAAAAGTTTTAGAAAAAGAAGCTTTTGATGATTCGCTAATCATAGAAATAAATCAACAAAAAATGACGATTTCAAAAAAAATTGCCAATAATTTATACATCCAAAAATCATGAGTACATTTGATCAAATAGTATCTTTTGCAAGAGAAAATCCTATTTTGGCAGCATTTTATGCTTCTGTTTTTACGTGGGGTTTAACAGCTGCTGGTGCAGCTTTGGTGTTTTTTTTTAAAAAAATGAACAGAGCAGTTTTAGACGGAATGCTAGGTTTTACAGGAGGAGTAATGGTAGCTGCAAGTTTTTGGAGTTTGTTAGCACCAGCCATTGAAAATAGTCCTGGAGAGGGTTTTGTAAAAGTTTTTCCATCGGCTTTTGGATTTTTATTGGGTGCATTGGTACTTTTTGGAATGGATAAATTATTACCACATTTACACATCAATTTTAAAGAGCATGAAGTAGAAGGTGTAAAAACAAGTTTTCACAAAACAACATTATTGGTTTTGGCAATTACGCTTCATAATATTCCTGAAGGGTTGGCTGTAGGTGTTTTGTTTGGAGCTGCATCAACTTTGGTAGGAGTAGAGCAAACAGAAATGATTATTGCTGCAATTTCTTTAGCCATTGGTATTGGGATTCAAAATTTTCCAGAAGGATTTGCAGTAGCTATGCCCCTAAGAAGACAGGGAATTAGTAGAAGAAAGAGTTTTTTTTACGGACAATTGTCGGCTGTTGTAGAGCCTGTTGCAGCCGTTTTAGGTGCTTTAGCAGTTTCGTTTTTTACGCCTATTTTACCTTATGCATTGGCTTTTGCTGCTGGTGCAATGATTTTTGTAGTGGTTGAAGAAGTGATTCCTGAAACACAAAGAGACAAATTTACAGACATTGCTACTTTAGGGTTTATTGGTGGATTTATTGTGATGATGTCTTTGGATGTGGGTTTAGGGTAAATTAGATCAAGTTTTAAGATTCAAAATTTTGAGTTGAACTCAAAGATTCATTGTATAATTAATAAATTGTTACATTTATTTTCTGTAAATTCGTACAATTCCTTTAAAATAAAATTGTGCAACAACCTGCTACTTTTCAAGTCTATAATGCTTCTGCAGGCAGTGGAAAAACATTTACACTTGTCAAAGAGTATCTTAAAATTCTACTTTCGACCGAAAATATTTTTGCGTTTCAAAAAATATTAGCCATCACTTTTACCAATAAAGCTGCTGGCGAGATGAAAGAGCGTGTTTTGTCAAGTTTAGAGGCTTTTTCTGAAGGAAAAGAAACAGATTTGTTACAACAAATTTTGCAAGAAATTCCTGTTGATAAATCAATAATTCGTGTAAGAAGTCAGAAAATTTTAGATGCAATTTTACAAAATTATTCAGCTTTTTCTATCACAACTATTGATAGTTTTACTCATAAAATCATCAAAAATTTTGCGTACGATTTAGGATTATCAATCAATTTTGAAGTTGAAATGGACACTCAATCATTGCTCAAAGAAGCAGTAGATGTCTTGATTTCAAAAATTGGAACAGACAAAAAATTGACCGAAATTTTAATTGATTATTCATTAGACAAAACTGATGATGACACTTCCTGGGATATTACAAAAGAACTTAATGATTTTGCAAAAATTCTATTAAATGAAGATGATGTCAAGCATTTTAAAAATCTTAAAAATAAGACATTAGATGATTTTTCAGTCTTAAAATCATCGTTGTTTTCACATCAAAAATCGCTACAAAAAGCATTTGAAAAAACAGGAAATGATTGCTTAAAATTGATTGAGAAAAATGGTTTAGAGCCAATGAATTTCAGCAGAGCAACAATCCCAAATTATTTTAGAGACATCGTTTTAAAGTCTTTTTCTATAGATTTTTCAGCAAGAAGCGCGACTGTTGACAAAGCTTTTGAAAGTCAACAGCTCTATACCAAAACCACATCTAAAGATATAACTGCAATCATAGATCAGATTGTCCCAGAAATCTTTTCTTTTCATCAAGAATTGAAAAAAATATTTAGTAAATATTTGGTTAATCAATTGGCTTTAAAAAGCATCATTCCTTTGGCGGTTTTAAATCACATTAATACCGAGTTAGAAAATATTAAAACTCAAAATAATATTCGTTTGAATGCAGAGTTTAATCAACTCATTTCTGACCAACTCAAAGAGCAACCTGCACCTTTTATTTATGAAAGAATTGGGCAACGTTTTCAGAATTATTTTATTGATGAAATGCAAGATACTTCTGAATTGCAATGGCAAAATTTGATTCCTTTGATTGACGATGCCTTGTCACAAGAACATGGAAGTTTGCTGTTAGTTGGCGATGGGAAACAGGCTATTTATAGATGGAGAGGAGGAAAAGCGGCTCAGTTTATCAATTTGGGAAGCAAATATGAAAATCCATTTCAAACTCATAAATCATTACATAATTTAGAGACTAATTATCGGAGTTTTGCTGAAATTATCAATTTCAACAATTCATTTTTTACTCATTTATCAAATTTTCTTGCCAATGAATCGTATCAAAAATTGTTTTTTGAAGGAAATAATCAGTTAGAAAATTCGAAAAAAGGAGGTTTTGTTTCGATTTCTTTTATTGATAAAGAAGAAGAAGTTAACGAGGCTGAAACAGAAAATGAAACTCAAAAAAGTGCTTTTCCCAAAAAAGTTTTTGATAAAATTATTGATGTTCAACAACAATTTTCTCTGCAAGAAATTTGCGTGTTGACACGAACTAAAAAAGACGGAATTGCCATTGCAAATTATTTGCAAGAGCATGAAATTCCTATTATTTCCTCAGAAACCTTGTTGCTTAAAAACAATCAAAAAGTAGTTTTTATTGTCAATTTTTTAAAATTGATGCATCATCCTGAAGATGAAGAAACCCGTTTTGAGATGTTGTATTTTTTACAAGAGCATTTAAATATACAAATCCCTAAACATGAATTTTTTGAACGTTTTATAAAGTCTGAAAATGAGCAACTTTTTAAGAAACTCAAAGAGTTTGATATCTATTTTGATGAAATTAATTTTCAGCAATTGCCATTGTATGAAAAAGTAGAAGATATTATTCGAAGTTTTCGTTTGGTTATTTCATCTGATGCATATATTCAGTTTTTTTTAGATGTTTTTTTAGAGCAGCAAAATAAAGGAAGTGACATTTCAGACTTTTTAGATTTTTGGGAAATTAAAAAAGAATCGCTGAGTATTGTTGCTCCAGAAACTACCAATGCTGTTCAGATAATGACGATTCATAAGGCTAAAGGGTTGGAGTTTCCAGTGGTCATTTTTCCTTGCGATGTAGATATTTATCACCAAATAAAACCCAAGGTTTGGTTGGATGAATTGCCTGAAAATTATGAACCATTTTCAGAATTATTAGTGGATTTTAAACAAGATTTACAATTGATAAGTGACAAAGGAATAGCTATTTATAAGCAACAAAGAGAAGAATTAGAATTGGACAATTTTAATTTGTTATATGTTGCTTTGACTAGAGCTGTAGAGCAATTGCATGTCATTACTGGAAATAAATTACCCAAAAAAGAAAAGGCAAATCCAACGGTTTTCTCTGAATTTTTCAAGATTTTTTTGAAGGAAAATAATTATTGGGATGAATCAGTTTTTGTCTATAATTTTGGGAATAATTCAAGAGTGACTATTCCAAAAAGTGTTGAGTTAATTTCAGAAGTTCATAAAAAATTTATTTCAATTCCATGGAAAGACCAAAACTTAGTGTTGTTGGCAAGTGCTTCAAAATTGTGGGATACAACGCAAGGAAAAGCCATTGAATTCGGGAATTTAATTCATGAAATGTTGGCAAATATTTTCACTTTCTATGACATTGAAAAAGTTGTATCAAAATATTTGAATGAAGGATATGTTTCAGATATTCAAATAGATACAATCAAAAAAATAATTCAAGATATTGTATTTCATCCATTATTAAAAACGTATTATTCTGAGGATGTAATTGTATTTAATGAACGTGAAATTGTAGATGATGAACAAAAAATTATCATTCCTGACAGATTGATTTTTGTAGATAACGAAGCTGTAATCATCGATTATAAAACGGGAAATCAACTTGCTTCTCATCAGCAACAGTTGTTGAAATATGAACAAGTCCTTGAAAAAATGAATTTTAAAGTTCGTCAAAAATTACTCATATATATAGGTGATACAATTGATGTTGTGAATGTGTAACTAAGAAAGTGAAACTTCGTAACTTTGTTTTTTCAAAAAAGATAAATCATGTACGGAAAAATTAAAGATACTCTTCAAGCCGAAATCGAATATTTAAAAAATAACGGATTGTTTAAATCCGAACGAATTATTACTTCCTCACAAGATGCTGTTATAAAAATTTCAACAGGCGAAGAAGTCATTAATTTTTGTGCCAACAACTACTTGGGATTGTCAAATCATCCTGAAATAATTCAAGCAGCAAAAGACACACTAGATTCTCATGGATTTGGAATGTCTTCAGTTCGTTTTATTTGTGGTACGCAAGATATTCACAAACAATTAGAGCAAAAGATTGCTGATTTTTACACCACTGAGGATACCATTTTGTATGCAGCAGCTTTTGATGCTAATGGAGGTGTTTTTGAACCTTTATTCACACAAGATGATGCTATTATTTCTGATAGTTTAAATCATGCCTCAATTATTGATGGAGTTCGTTTGTGTAAATCAGCACGTTATCGCTATGAAAATAACGATATGGTTTCTTTGGAGGAACAATTAATTGAAGCAACTAAAAAAAATCACCGATTCAAAATCATTGTTACAGATGGTGTTTTTTCAATGGATGGAATTGTGGCTAAATTAGACGAAATTTGTGATTTGGCTGATAAATATGATGCTTTAGTAATGGTTGATGAATGCCATGCAGCTGGATTTATTGGGAAAACTGGAAGAGGAACTGTTGAGTTAAAAAATGTAATGAATAGAGTTGACATTGTCACTGGAACTCTAGGAAAAGCATTAGGAGGTGCAATGGGAGGCTACACAACAGGTAAAAAAGAAATTATTGAAATTTTAAGACAAAAGTCTAGACCTTATTTATTCTCTAATTCATTAGCACCAACTATTGTAGGAGCTTCTCTAAAAGTATTTGAAATGATTTCAAATGACACAACTTTAAGAGATAAATTAGAGTGGAACACTAATTATTTCAGAACAGAGATGGGAAAAGCGGGCTTTGAATTGGTTGGAGCAGATGCCGCAATTGTGCCAGTAATGTTGTATGATGCGAAATTATCTCAAACAATGGCAAATGAATTGTTGAAAGAAGGAATTTATGTAATTGGTTTCTTTTATCCAGTTGTACCAAAACAGAAAGCGAGAATTAGAGTCCAATTGTCAGCTGCACATGATAAAATTCATTTAGACAAAGCAATTTCAGCATTCAAAAAAGTAGGAAAATCACTAAATGTTATTTAGACTTTAAAAAAAACTTGTGATTTGTTTAACTTTTTGTAGATTTGCGTTGCGTATTAGTTATAACAAATTACTTTTGCGTATAATAAAAACGAACTTTTAATTTAAAAATTTAATAATGAAACAATTAAAATTAGCTGTGATAGCTTTGTTTACGTTGGTAACGGTTAGTAACGTAAGCGCACAGGATGAAAACAACCCATGGGCCATAGGCTTTGGTGTAAACATTGTAGACTTTTACGGAGGTAGTGACTTCTCAAACCAAGTTAAGGATTTGTTAGGTAACTCAGATTGGAATTTTTTACCATCTATTTCAAGAATCACTGCTGAAAAATACTTAGATAAAGGTTTTTCATTACAATTTGCAGGATCTTTAAATAAAATTTCAACGGAAATTGCAAAAGATGATTCAGATGCATTGTATTATTCTTTGGGTGCAAATGTAAAGTATGATTTGAATAAACTTGTTGGAGAAACAGGTTGGTTTGACCCTTTCGTTTATTTAGGTGGTAATTTTGTGTCTTTTGATTCTAATTCTGAGGGAATGTTAAATGTTGGTGTTGGTTTTAATGCTTGGTTTAATGATGCTATTGGTGTAACTTTCCAAACAGGAACTAACAAAAATTTCACTGACGAAGTAAGATCTCATTATCAATCATCTCTAGGAGTTGTAGTTAAATTTGGCGGAAAAGATACTGATGGTGATGGAATCTATGACAAATATGACCAATGTCCTGAAGTTGCTGGTTTAAAAGAGTTCAATGGTTGTCCAGATTCTGACGGAGACGGAATTAAAGATTCAGATGATGCTTGTCCTGAAGTTGCTGGTTTAGCTTCAATGAACGGTTGTCCAGATACAGACGGAGATGGTATTGCAGATAAAGATGATATGTGTCCAAACGAAAAAGGGACAAAAGCTAACAAAGGTTGTGCAGATACAGACGGAGATGGTGTAGTAGATAAAGATGACAAATGCTCTACGGTAGCAGGTCCTGTTGCAAATGGAGGTTGCCCTTGGCCAGATGCTGATGGAGATGGAGTTTTAGATAAAGATGATAAATGTCCGAACGAAGCAGGTACTGGGTCTAATAGTGGATGTCCAGAAGTAATTTCACAAGCTGCTGAAGCAATATTACAAGAATTGCCTAAATTTATTTTATTTAACACTGGAAAATCAACTTTCAAAGCAGGAGTTACTGAAAAATTAGATGCAATGGTTGATGTTATGAATACTAATCCAAATGCAAATTTTGTAATAGAAGGTCACACAGATAGTACTGGATCGGCGAATGTAAATTCAAGAATATCAAAAGCTAGAGCAATGGCTGTTAGAGATTATCTAGTAAAAAAAGGTATTGCTACAACACGTTTGGATGCGCAAGGATTTGGAGAAGGTCAACCAATCGCTTCAAATGATACTGCTGAAGGAAGAGAGCAAAACAGAAGAGTTGTTGTAAAGGTTACGAATAAGTAATTATTTATAAAATATAATTTCAAAAGCCTCACCTTTCGGTGAGGCTTTTTTATTGATACTATTTTAAAATTTATTTTTTTAATTACGTTCAAAAGAATTACCTTTGCGCCTTTAAATAAAATGATTAATTCATAATAATAAACATTAATTAAATTAGAT
>Ga0209137_1003858_pt1 | contig 12252 bp, 9 predicted proteins | sample SaaInl5LU_22_DNA_FD_184642 | JGI IMG/M metagenome (GOLD analysis project Ga0209137, IMG submission 184642) | Marine microbial communities from expanding oxygen minimum zones in the Saanich Inlet - ESP_105LU_22_DNA (SPAdes) (version 2) | ecosystem: Environmental > Aquatic > Marine > Intertidal... | reverse complement strand
CTAGATTCATACTGAGGTTAGCGGTAGTCGCCCACGTTAAACGCCAGTCAAGCTGGCGCTGATCGTCCAGCGCTTGGGTAAAGGATTGCCCTGTGTGTAACGAGGAGCTAAACACCTCACCCACCCAACGATAGTCTAAACGGGCAGTAAGGTCAGAATTGAGAGCCCACAGCGCGCCAAGCGTCGCCTGCCAATCGGGGCGACCTTCTAATTCCCGAGTACTACCAGCGACCTTGATGTCTGTTTTTGTCAGCGCAAAATTGAGCGAAAACGTGTCGCCACCTTGGAATTGACCCCACAATTCGAAACCCTGGGTATCGACTCGATCGCGGTTTACGTTGGTAAAGGCCTGTGGATCAAAATCGATCAAGTTGGTGTAACGATTTTCAAACCACGACACCCCAACCAAGCTTGAGCCTGACAGTTGCCACTCAGCGCCCAGATCAAAGCCTTTGGCTTCTTCTGGCAGCAAATCTGGGTTGCCCACTAGCGCGTGCCCCAAAGCAAAAAAGCTAGGCAGCTTGAAGCCCTGACCCCAGTTGGCCCGCAGTGCCAATGCGGGTGTTAGTTCATACTTAACGCCAAGCCGAGAGGTGTGCTGATTTTGCCCTTGATCAGTATCGTCATATCGAGTGCTTAAATTAAGATCTACATCATCAGCCAGACGAGCTCGCCACTGGAGAAAAACGCCTGTCGTCTCTCTCGACAAGCGATAATCAGTGGGAATTAAAAATCCAAAATCCAAGTAGCCTTTACTGTCACCGCTCTCATCGCGGTAGTCGAGGCCGAAGCTCAGGCTATAGTCGCTGCCAAGCTCTGCCGTATTGACCCAAGAGAGCGTTTGTTGCTTAAACACAGCATCTGTGCCATTCGCAGGAACTGAGGTGTAAGGAACGATGCCCGGAGAATCTGTTTGCTCTTGATAGCGAAGCGTATTTAGATTTATATCGGTACGAAAAGTTTCACTCCAATCACGCACCCAAGCCAAAGCCGCCAACCCGCTTTTATAATTGCTGCGGTCTAAAGCTGAACTCACACTCAACCTTGGCCCACCACTTTGCTCTGGGTAACTCGTTCGGTCACCGTCAAGCCATTGAACCTGGGCTGTAAATTGGTTTTCGTCAATCGACCACGCGGCCATCGCATTGATAAAATCAACCTGACGTTCGCTACCTACCACCCACTCGCCGCTGTCGCGTGTACCGGCGTTCACAAAGACGCCCACCGGACCCAAATCTGCTCCAGTGGATAGTTTCAAGTTGTAGTAGCCATCTTGACCACCCTCAAAGCTGACTTTAGGACCAAGAGCAGCGCCAGGTGTCGGTGTCACCAAGTGGATCACACCGGCCAGGGCATCCGAGCCGTGTATCACTGACTGCGGTCCTTTGACGACTTCGATACGGTCCACCTCGAGATCGTTCAGCAGGTTCATATCATAACTCCCACCTCGAACATTCGTGGGGTCATTTAAGGCAACACCGTTCAACAAAATTTTTGTGAAGTTCCCCTCGCCACCACGGATAGACAAAGCAACCAGACCTCCAGCGCCACCCTGCTCCTCGATTAACACGCCGGGCAGCGTTCGCAACGCATCGGATAGCTGCGCCTTGTTTAGTTCGCTTAGGGCATCAGAATCTAACACAGTGACCGATGCGGCTGTGGCAGAAATACTGGAGGGGGCGTAATTTTCGGTCACAACTATCGTGTCTAAAGGTTGACCCAGCAAAGTTTGATCGGCCATGGCCGACTGGGCCGCTAACGTACCAAATAGGCTAATCACAATGCCCGAATACCGCTTCATTTAATCTCCTAATTTTGATGCTGATTGCTCGGCGACTTGCTGAGCTCGCAAACTGAGTTCTGCTGCTTTGAAAATATGATTTTGGGTCATCGCCAACTCGGTTCCATTAACACAATCGAGAATCAGCTGTCCAAAAAATGGGAAACCAGTCTGCCCTAAACACTCCTCTCGGTGTTCACCTGCGGCGTCAACCAACAGAAGAGTAGAGCTTGGGGCAGCGCCGGTAATATCAATATACTTACGCAGCTCGATACTGCCCTCTGTGCCCAGAATAAAGGTTCTGCCATCACCCCAAGTTCTGAGACCGTCGGGCGTATACCAGTCAACTCGGCTGTAGAACGAGGCGCCATTATCGGCGGTCATTGAAAACTCGCCGAAATCTTCAAGCTCGGGATAGGCTGCATTGTTGAAGTTCTCGACCCGAGCAAAATTCACCTGCGCATCTGTTGCATTTGCGTAAGTTAGAAACTGTTCGACCTGATGTGAGCCGATATCGGTCAGAATTCCGCCATATCGGCTCTTCTCAAAAAACCACTCGGGTCGACTGCCCGGATTCAAACGATGGGGTGCAATATTCAATACCTGCAGCACCCTGCCGATGGCGCCCGAACCGACAAGCTCACCGGCACGCCATGCCGCATCGTTGTGGATGCGCTCGGCGTAGTAAACCCAATACCTTAAGCCCGTATCAGCGACACATTGCTTAGCGCGCACAAGCTGTTCAAGTGTTGTGAACGGAGCTTTGTCGGTAAAGTAATGCTTGCCCGCTCTCAGCACTTCGATTCCAATGTCCGCCCGTTCGCTGGGTATCGCGGCAGCGCAAACTAAGCGGATGTCTTGTGCCTGTAAAATAACCTCGAAGCTGTCTACCGCTTTGACTTCTGGGTAGCGCTCACAGAATGCAGCGAGTCGGTCGGGATCCGGATCGTAAACATAGCGCAAGGTTGCACCGGCATCACGTAAACCATTCACTTGACCATAAATGTGTCCGTGGTCAAGAAACGCGGCGGCAATGCCAAATTCGCCCGCTGCAACCACCCGTTTTGCAGCACCCGTCGGCGCATAATTCGCGCCATCTTTAATGTTCGTCATAACAAGCTTACATCCAACCTAAGGCCACCATAGTGCTAAAGAAAACGCTGGATAGCACCGTAAAAATACAGACCAACATCGCGGCGTTGAAGATTGCGGCACGGCCACCCTCGGGGCGGTCGGCCCCCATGTAATCTCGGCGATTGTTCAAAAGTAACCACCCCAAATACGCGATAGGTAGCAAGAATCCGCTGATGGCAGAGGTGGGCAAAATTACGTAGGCACCCATCGTCGACCACAAAAACACGCCCAACACCGCAGGTGTCGGTAGCAAAAGCCACCACTGGTAGGCTCGAGAATGCGGTTCTAAATTGAACAACTCGCCAGCGACAGCGCCGCAGCACAGCATATGCATGACCAATGAGCCCACGGCCATACCTAAAATACCGATCGCAAAGATCAACCGTCCAGTCACTGGGCTTATCCCGGCCTCAGTAAACATCGATGCTGCCTGAGCAGGACTGAGCTTACCCTGAATGTCCAGGCCACTGCCATGCAGTGCACCAGCGGCAGCAATGGCGATAAGCGTGGTGACCAAGATGTATGGAATAACCAATCCCATTACAATGTCGTAGCGCGCCAACTCCCGGTGCTCTCGCCCCCAACCTCTCTCGAGCAGGGTGTAGCCATAAATAAAGGTCATGTTAATGCCTACAGCTGTGCCCAAGGCAGCCATAACGGTTGTGACGCCTGCCAAATCAGTGGGAATGCGTCCCGGTATGAACCCTCTTAACACGGCAGCCCAATCCACCTTGCCTTGTAAAGAGGCGTACACGACGACCCACAAGAACGCCAAAATAATGCCTGTACTAAGCCATTTGATCGCTGTTTCGAATACTTTTACGGGGCGACCGCCACGGCCATAGTTCCAAGCCGTGTAGGCGCACACACACCAAACAAGAATGGCAAAAGCAAACAACCAAAGTTCGCGACCAAGTCCGCTGGCATTGGATAACTCTACACCGCTGGCAACAGCCACAACCTCCTCGATCATACCCGCACTGAGAGGGTAATGCGAAAACCCCCAAATCACCGACGAGGCAATAGCGGCGAACGCCCACAAAAAGGCCAGAGTGCCGCTAATGTGCTGTTTCATCGCGCGATAAGGCTTAACGCCCGTACTCAGCGTTTGGTGTGACAAAGCAAATAACATGATACAGCCAATAATCATGGCAATAGGCTGTACCCACAATAAGTCGTAGCCGTATTGCGCCCCCAGCGTCAGTGACGTAATCGCACTACCACCACCCAAGGTCATTGCCCCCTGCAACCAACCAGGGCCGCTCAAGCGTAAATAGGTCGGCAGTCTGGCCAACGTGGACTTATCGGCTAAAGCCGCGAGCTGTTGCGCTTCGATTTGAGCACTCATTATCGGTCTCCAGGTAGCTGTTTATTATCGGTACGAGCTGTCCATATTGATTTCGGCTTCGACATCTGCTTTGACTCGCAGCGAGGACCGGTCGATTTTTGTTTGCAGATGCGCCTGATACTCGCCAGCATCGATGGGAAATTCAATTGTTCGCTGTTGCCAGGTGGACAACAACATTGCGTTAGCAATAGACAGAGAGCGTAAGCCCTCGGTCAAAGGTGCAATCAGAGGCTCGTTGTCACGAATTGCATTCACAAAATTTTGCATCAAGACCGCGTGCTGATTGACCTTGCGATCGATACCCAGCAGGTCAGTCACTGTTTCGGGCATTCCAAACATTTGCTTTGTGGTGCGATTGAACATCGCGGTCGAAGGCGTATTTTGAGCCAGACTCAGTTGCGACCCGTCGAACACCAGACTCCCGGCGTCGCCAATGACCTCGAAGCGATTCACACCAGGCGCCTCACCAGTAGAGCCCACAAATACCCCGGTTGCACCATTTTCATATTCCAAATAAGCCGTCACATCATCTTCAACATCGACGTCGTGAAAACGACCGAACTGGCAGTGCGCTCGCACCGATTTTGGCATACCGCAAAGCCACTGCAATATATCGAGGTTATGTATGCACTGGTTGACTAATACACCGCCGCCCTCGCCTCGCCAGGTAGCGCGCCAATCGCTGACTTGAAAGTAAATTTCGGGGCGAAACCAGTTGGTCATGCACCAGTTTATACGAATCAAATCACCCAGAATGGATGACTCAATAATCTCTTTCATACGCAAGAACAAGGGATCAGCGCGCTGATTGAGCATTAATGCCGCCACGCTATTGGGTGTGCATCGGGACAGCAAACTCTCACCCTCTTGTATCGACAAGCCCATCGGCTTTTCCATCATGAGGTGAAGATTGGCGTCAAGCACAGCGCGCCCGATGTCTAGATGTGAGTTTGTTGGCGTGGCAACAACAATGGCGTCGCAGACGCCTGAACCGACAAGCGCTCGGTAATCTTGATAATGAGCTACGCTCGTAGCAAGACCCTCGGGGCGCTGACTGCGGCTACAAGTCGCCGTTAGTGCAGCACCCGCAACATGGCCCTCAACAAGATTCCGGATGTGCTGCTGAGCAATATTGCCCAGCCCAACAACCCCTATACGAACAGACGCCTGCATCGAACCCAATGTAGTCTCCTAAAAACATCGCTATCGGAAAAACCGGTAAAGTGGTCATACCGATTATGCTCTCAAGCTCACACGCTTGTGTCAATGAATCGATCAGTACGATCGTATGACACCGTGTAACCATAGCGTAAAACTTTTGGCCTTACCACTTTACCGGATTACAGGCTTGGGTTAGTCTTCATAAAAACCTATAACACGAGGGGAACATCCACATGGCGATATTAAAACGCATTCTTGTCGGCTTACTTGTTATTGCCGCACTCATCGCACTTGGCTTATTCGGTTACGCAAAATATACCGGTATTTGGAATATCTTTTTCCCCTCGACCCATCACGACAAAAAAGCGCCGACGATCACCCAGGATATCCCGCGACCTGCGCTCCTGGTATTTAGCAAGACTAACCAGTTCCGACATAGAGAAAGCATCGAAGGCGGCTTGATCCATTTTGAAGCATTGGCCAAACGGCGAGGCTGGGGTTTTTACGCCACCGAAAATGGCGCCGTATTTAACACCGACCAGCTTGCCATGTTTGACACCGTGCTATTCCTTAACGCGACCGGTGACATGCTGAGCGATACCCAAGAACAAGCGTTTCAGAGTTGGATGGAATCAGGCGGTGGCTGGCTCGGCGTACACGCGGCAGGTGACGGATCCCACAAAACCTGGGATTGGTACATGGAAAACTTTATCGGAGCACCCTATGTCGCTCATATTCTAGGCCCCCAATTCCAAAAGGCAACAGTCGTTACAGAAGACCAGAGCCACCCTGTTAATCGCGAAATTCCAAGCACATGGGAGCATGAAGAAGAATGGTACTCATGGGCCTCTAGCCCTCGCGAAACAGGCTTTAACATACTTGCGACCGTTGATGAAAGCACATACTCCCCCATCCAAAATTGGCGAGGAGAGTCCAACGACCTGTCTATGGGTGACCACCCTGTTGTCTGGTCTAATTGTGTGGGCACAGGCCGCAGCGTTTACGCAACCATGGGGCATCGTGCCAGCGCTTTCCAGCAACCCCAATATCAGAAAATTCTTGAGAATGCGCTGGAATGGACTCTGGGCGTGATAGCCGACCCGCGCTGCAATGCTCCCGACGCGACGACCACGGAATGAGTCGTAGGCGAATAAGACCGTAGCTGTGAGACGACTGTTGTTCATGGCCGTGGCGCTGCTAATCACAGTGCTGGCGGTCGCGGCAATCCAATACAATCCCGCAGACACCGAGCAGTGGTCGCCCGTGCCGCCGGTCGTGTCTGCCCCCCCTGGCGAAGCGCCATCAGACGCCATCGTTCTGTTTAATGGCCAAGATTTGTCCGCTTGGACCGCTCGGGACGGCACGCCCGCGCCATGGAGAGTTGCAGATGCTGCTCTGGTGGTTGAGCCCGGTACTGGCGACCTTCTGTCTCGTAACGCATTTTGCAGTGTGCAACTACATTTAGAATGGATGGTGCCTGAACCTGATGTCAGTTTGAGTGGCCAGCAGCGCAGTAACAGCGGTGTATTTCTGCAAGATCGTTACGAAATCCAAGTGCTCGATTCGTACCAAAATCCGACCTATGTGAACGGCCAAGCGGCGGCGGTGTACAAACAGGCACCACCCTTAGTAAACGCGATGCGCCCGCCCACGCAGTGGCAGACTTACGATATCATTTTCACCGCACCAACGTTTAAGGACGAGCAGGTCGTTACACCGGCTTACGTCACTGTGCTGCACAACGGCGTGCTGGTGCAAAACCATACCCAACTTCAGGGCCCAACCGTATTCATAGGTCAACCGAGTTACAAGGCCCATGGATGCGCTCCGATCCGCTTGCAAGATCACCGCAACACGGTTTATTTTCGAAACATCTGGGTTCGCACGCTGTAAATTGCCGCACTAAACTAACCGCTGTTTTCCCCCATGAACATTAGGGTCCGGGGAAAAGTCGATACGAATGACCCCGATAAACCGTCAGAGCCACTTCCCTCTACTTTAAAATTGTGGCTTGTATCGCAAAGTCACCCCATCGACAATGGGCGATACACTGCTGAGTATCGAAGAACGTATGATTTTTAATTGTCCCAACTGTGCTCTGTCACTGCACAAATCGGCGTCTTCATGGATATGTGAAAACCGACACACATTTGATATCGCTAAAGAAGGCTACATAAACCTACTCGTCCCCGCTAAACGACAAAGCAAGATCGCGGGTGACAGCGCCGACATGATTCAAGCGCGCCGAGCCATTCATGAAGCCGGCATATACGAGCCATTGGCGGCAACCTTATACGATGTAATTCGTGAACGTATCCAAACCCCAACGAATGTACTCGACATCGGCTGTGGCGAGGGCTATTACTCCCGTTATTTTCAAGAGCGCATGCCGTCACATCAATACTTCGGTCTCGATATATCCAAAGCGGCCATCAAAACTGCAGCCAAGCAAAACACGACCATTCAATACACGGTTGCCAGTGCCTTTCGAATACCGGTTGAATCGGCGTCAGTTGGGCTAGCCACACGAATCTTTGCACCCTCTGACGACGGAGAACTCCATCGCATACTGTCACGTGACGGCCACTACCTAGAGGTCGGCCCGGCTCCGAACCACTTATGGGAGCTTCGCGAAGCACTTTATGACGAACCCACAGCGCACGCGCCACATCGAGTCGCATTGAACAGATTTGACCTTGTACAGCAAGGCCAATATCACTACCCTTTTGATTTGAACAATGATCAACTCCAACATCTTATTGCTGCAACACCCTTTGCCCACAAGGGCCATCGGGAGAAACGCGTTTTACTGCTGCAACGAAACCAGATAGTGGTCACTATGGCGTTTGAGTGGCGTTTATTTAAAAAACACCCTAACCCAACATAACAACAGGACTTCACCCATGCAGTACCAGTCAATTGCTTACGACATTAAAGATCACATTCTGACCATCACACTCAACCGCCCCGATCAGATGAACGCCTTTACTGTTGAAATGGCCAATGAACTCGTCGATGCCTTTTCCCGAGCCAGCGCCGACGACGAGGTCCGCGCTATTGTCGTAACGGGCGCAGGTAAAGCGTTTTGCGCAGGTATGGACTTATCGACGGGTGGCAATGTTTTTGGGCTAGACGAGACTCAAGAGCCAACGCTCGACGACATGTACACACGCCTAGACGACCCCGCTATTTTTGAAGGCGTGAGAGATACAGGCGGTCGTGTGAGCCTAGCGATTTACGATTGTGACAAACCTGTGATTGCCGCCATTAACGGTGCCGCAGTCGGTATTGGCGCCACCATGACCTGTGCAATGGACATACGCCTTGCGTCAGAGAAAGCGCGCATCGGCTTTGTCTTCAACAAAATTGGCGTGGTACCCGAGGCCTGCTCGAGCTGGTTCTTGCCCCGTATTGTCGGCATTTCACAGGCCTTAGAGTGGTGTTATAGCGGCGACATCTTAACCGCCGAGCAAGCGCTAGCCGGACGACTTGTCAAAGCCGTCGTACCGGCTGAATCCCTGCTCGACGAGGCCTACAAGATCGCAGCACGCATTGCCTCGCACTCTTCTGTTGCCATAGCCTTCACTCGACAAATGATGTACCGCAATGCGGCGGCTCAGCATCCGATCGAGGCGCATAGACTCGATTCGCTTGGCATGTTTTACGCGAGCCGAGGCGACGGCAAGGAAGGTGTTGCGTCTTTCTTAGAGAAACGCGCACCTGAGTTTAAGGGCAAGGTATCGAGCGACATGCCAGAGTTTTACAGAGAGTGGAAAAAGCAACCTTAAGCGCTGCTTTGCACCACAAAAAAAACACCGCCGAGGCGGTGTTTTTTCTTTAAACGAAACGCTATTTCTTGAGTGCTGATTTAATACTTGTCTCGGTTGCCTTGCCGTAGGGAGGCAACAAACCCGCCAACTTACCTACATTAAAGCGCGTGGTCTGGCTGTAAACCGATTTCGCATGGCTGAAGGTTTTAAAACCTTCAACCCCGTGGTAGGAGCCCATGCCGCTGGGGCCAACGCCACCGAAGGGCATGTCTTCTTGCATAATGTGCATGATGACGTCGTTAATACACACGCCACCTGAAGTGGTGCGCTTCAAAATAGCCTCTTCCTCTGCTGCGTCTTTACCAAAGTAATACGCTGCTAATGGCCGTGGGTTGGCGTTAATGTGCGTAATTGTCTCTTCGAAATCTTTGTACGTGCGAATCGGCAGCAAAGGACCGAAGATCTCTTCTTGCATGCACTTAGCATCAACATCGGGGCTTACGATCAAGGTTGGCGGGATTTTACCTGCCGCGTTACCCTCAAAGTTCTCATTTTCGGGGTTGATCGGCACGATGCGATGTCCACGCTCTGCTGCGTCGGCTAAGTAGGACGACAATCGTGCATTGTGACGCTCGTTGATCACGGCTGTGTAATCGTCATTGGCCAATAACGTTGGGTACATCGCGCCGACCGCTTTCGTCGCTAAAGACACCACTTCATCGAGCTTCTCTTCGGGCACCATCAAATAATCCGGCGCCAAGCAAATTTGGCCAGCGTTTAGTGTTTTACCCAACATGACGCGCTCGAGCGCCTGCTCTAAATTTGCCGTGCGAGAAATCACGACAGGCGACTTTCCGCCCAATTCTAGGGTCACTGGCACGAGGTTCCGTGCCGCAGACGCCAAAACGTGGCGAGCAATACTGGTCGCACCCGTGAAAATCATGTGATCGAACGGCAAGGAGGTAAAGGCCTGCCCTACTTCGGGACCGCCGGTCACGGTAGTTACCTCTGCAGGATCAAAGCCCTCGGCAATAATCTCGGCTATTAGATCTGATGTAATCGGGGTGAATTCGGACGGTTTGACCATGGCGCGGTTACCGGCCGATAAAATGCCCGCTAAAGGCTGGAACACCATGGATACCGGAAAGTTCCAAGGCGCGACGATGCCGACGACACCTTTAGGCTGGTACTCAATATGAGAGCGACCTCCCAATAAATTCAGAGGGAACAAAGACGGACGTTTCTCCGGTTTCATCCACTTCGCCATGTGTTTTTTGCAGTGCTTGAGTGAGCCGATAGAACCTGCCACATCGGTCATCATATTGACGCTGCGAGGACGACATACAAAATCTTCGTTCAGTGCATCACTAATTCGCTCCGCGTGACGCACCAGAATGTCGATAGCTCGATCAATACGATCTTTACGAACATCTAAAGACACGAAGCCTTCCGCTAAGTAGCTCTCTCGTTGAAGTTTTAGGGCCTCCTGCATTTTTTGTTCTGCATCGGGGCTGATTACCACTTGTTGAGGTGCGTTCATTGTTTAGCTCCTTGGTCGCAAGGCTTTATTAGTATCACGTGGAGTGTAGCGCGTAAGAATCAATTAAAACAGCCCTTAAACGGGGTGCAAAATGGACAAAAGGCTTAGTTTTGAGGAATCCGGCACCCGTTTATCGCACAAGACAGGCACCACCGACAGCGGGCAAACGCACTTCTCACGGCCGGCCTACAAAAAAGCCGGCGTATGAGCCGGCTTTCCATGATCTTCAGACACTGGTCACTTTGGCGGCATCCGGATACCGCCATCCAAGCGAATCACTTCTGCGTTCATGTATGGGTTGGTGATGCAGTCCATAATCGCAAAAGCCAACTCTTCGCCCATGCCCAAGCGTTTCGGGAACAGCACTGACTGCCCCAAATGCGCTTTAAACTGCTCGGCGTGCTCGCCTTCACCGTAAATGGGGGTATCGATTAAGCCAGGAGCAACCGTGTTGACTCGAATGCCCACAGCACTTAAATCACGCGCAATTGGCAGTGTCATGCCAACAACACCGCCTTTAGAGGCGGAATACGCCGCCTGGCCAATCTGGCCATCAAAGGCCGCACAAGATGCTAGGTTTACAATCGCACCGCGGCTGCCATCGGCGTCCATCGGCTCTTGCTTAGCCATCGCTGCAGCTGCACGGCTTAACACGTTAAATGTACCGATCAGGTTCACGTTAATAACAAAAGCAAAACGGCTCAAATCATGTGGGTTGTTGTCGCGATCAATGGTACGACCTGGCGCGCCAAGACCGGCCGAGTTCACACAAGCGCGCAAGGGCCCCATGGCAACTGCAGCCGCGACCGCCGCATCGGCATCTTCGGTTTTAGTGACATCGCACTTTACAAACACACCGCCAATCTCGGCAGCAACCTGTGCACCTTTTTCTTCGTTGAGGTCAGCGATGACAACTTTTGAGCCCGCAGCCGCTAGTTGACGCGCCGCCGCTTCGCCAATGCCCGAGGCACCGCCGGTTACGATTGATGAGCTACCTTCTAAATTTACGCGTGGCATATTGATCTTCCTGTCTATGAATTTACGGGAGTATTCTTCGGCACACCCAGTGAAGTGTCAAGCCTAAGCACGTTGCGCAGGTCTTCGTCATACCCACTCAAGAGATAGCGACGCTCCGCAATCCGCCCGCTAAAACACAAAATTCTCAAAACCTATTACTGGCGTCTAAACTGTATCAACCTACTCTGAGTTTGACGTGCTAAGACTCCGGCTTAAAAACAATATTTCAACAGATTAGCTCAATACGGCTGCAGAGTTCCTTACGAGCGTCCCCACGGTTTGACACCCTAAATACTCAAATCAAGAAGATTATAGTCGTGTATCGCCTTTTTCGCCGCTTCGTCCCATTCGTGACGTTCATCGGACTCGAGGAACGGCTTGTATTGGTAGGGAGTTTCTTGTGGATACTGCTTAGCTCGGGCATCGATCGCATACCCGATGACGCGAGATCGCTCTTTAATCACGCCAGCGTCATATACTGCCGCAGGACTGTGTATCCCCG
>Ga0209137_1003853_pt1 | contig 12262 bp, 8 predicted proteins | sample SaaInl5LU_22_DNA_FD_184642 | JGI IMG/M metagenome (GOLD analysis project Ga0209137, IMG submission 184642) | Marine microbial communities from expanding oxygen minimum zones in the Saanich Inlet - ESP_105LU_22_DNA (SPAdes) (version 2) | ecosystem: Environmental > Aquatic > Marine > Intertidal... | reverse complement strand
GGCCAAATTGTTCCTGGTGATAAATATTCATTTCTTTGTTTACTGGATACAATACCGCTGGAAATATAAAATTGTTACTGCGTTCCCCTCCTCTTTTGTTCATCACCTTGGCTCCTTTCGCCACGGCATCATCAATAAGTGATTGAATATAATCAGGCTTATTAGGCTCTGGCAAGGGTGTTAGGAGCGTGTTTTCCCATGGCATACCGAATTCTAATGCATCCACTGCCTCACTGAAACGTTTTATAAATTCATCTTTAACTTTATGATGCACATAGAGGATTTTTAATGCCGTACAACGTTGCCCGTTGAAAGACAAGGTCCCTGAGACACATTCGGCTATAGTGCTATCAAGGTCAGCACTAGGTAAAATAATCCCTGGATTTTTCGCTTCCAAACCTAAAACCAAGCGCAATCTATTCTTATTTGGGTGTAAATCCTGAAGCGCTATAGCAGAAGAGCTGTGCCCAATAAGTGCCAAAACATCGATATGTCCCGACCTCATAATTGGCGAAGCAACCTCTCGTCCCCTACCAAAAAGAATATTCACCACGCCTTTAGGAAAACAGGTGGCAAAAGCCTCGAGAAGGGGCCCGATAAGAAGAACTCCTAACTTTGCAGGCTTGAAAATAGTCGTGTTTCCCATGATTATAGCAGGAATCAAGAGTGAAAAAGTCTCATTCAATGGGTAGTTATATGGGCCCAGACACAATACGATGCCCAAGGGTCCGCGGCGGATATGTGCCCTAACATCACTTACTTTAGAAAACTTAGCGCCTTTACGGTCAAAATCTTTGCAGGCCTCAATGGTCGCATAAATATAATCAACTGTACGATCAAATTCTTTCTCGGAGTCATTAAGGTTTTTGCCAATTTCCCACATTAAGAGACGCACAACTTCCTCTCTTTTTGTTTTCATTTGGTCAACGAAATTCTCCATGCATTTGATACGGTCCTTAACACGCATTGTTGGCCATACACCTTTGCCTCGATCAAATGCCTGTACCGAGGACTTTATGGCCTCTAAGGCTTTAGACTCATCCATTTTACTCACATGCCCCAAAAGCGTTGGCTTGAGGTGTCCATTATGATCCACAGACTCTATAGTCGAATAGACAGGCGTAGTGTCGCCTGTCCAGGTGTGTAATGCTCCATCACAGACGTACTTATTAAGGGTGTAAGGCTCTATTCTATATTGCTCTGGAATGTCATAGGGTCGTTTCTTCATAGCATACTAATTGAGTAATAAGGAGATCAAGATGTTATTGTAAAATCAAGTAGATCGCAGCAAAATACTATCGATAAATATTAATGTGTCTTAAGAAAAAGCCAACTATTTAGTCGATTTTTTTGAGAATCTTATTAATTTGTTTGACAAATAAAGAGAAACTTTAAACCAAAAGCAATATGTACAGAATTTATTTAAGCGACACCCTTTTTTGAGTGCCATCAAGCGCTTTGGTTCAAACATCGATACAGTTTGTGTCGGTGTTTTTTATTTTATAAAGCCCAAAAATTTTATTCAGATTGAACAAAGAGTCATGCTATATGCCCTTGTCGTTTTCTAATAATTCATGCACATAGCGGTAATGATTTCTTTGGAGCTCACTCCCTTTGTTACGCCTTGACTTCGCCACGGATTGCGTTGTGTCCAAAGCATCTTGAATCATGCCCTTCATCCCGCTGGCCAAGTCTTTGTCTTTTAATAAGTCCATCAACTGCTCCACGAAATGCACCTGCAAATTACGGTGCAAAGGCGCATCTGCAGAAAGCGCTAACAGGTCTGCTTGTAGCACCTCCAGCAAGGTCGATATAGGCAATGATTTGCCCGCTAAGGTCACCGACGTAGAGTACATCTCATTGAGCTTTTTGGCATCTAAAATTCGTGAAAGAACCCCGCGCTGCATCTGAGACACACGCTCTAAGGCACCCTCATTACTAAATTTAGAGATCATATCGGGGGTCATGAGCCAATTGGGTGAGCGCCAAAGCTCCTGAGCCAACAAATCCAATGCCGCCAACTGTTTGTGCTCCGGCACATTTTGATAAGGAATGGCCTTCTGACCTTGATTGATGCGGGTTTGGTAAACACCACCAATCATCTCGGCCACGTGGGTCACATAGCGGCGATAGACCCCCAGGAGTTCGCCATAGAGCTCCTCAAGATCGTCATAAGTGCCTCCGGTTTGTGTCGTCCAGGCCTCGAGATTTTCCGCCACGATTTTTAGATTTTTGAGGCCATATTCAGTTGCCTTAATTGGGTCATCGCCGATATTTTCAGTTTGCGCCATTGGGTCGTTGCCCCGTCCTCCGAACATGTATAGAGGATCCAGGGATTTGGCGTCGACCATTGTTTTGAGTTTTTGATCCACGCCAGCAATATCGGCGCCATCAAAATAACGGTAACCCCATTCGATGGCATAGTGGTCGTAAGGCCCAATTTGCCTTACAAAGCGGATGTTTTGATCGCCCGGTTGTGCCACATAATTGTATCGGGCGTAATCCATGATCGTCGTGGCAATGCCCATTTTTTGGGTAAAATCACCAGAGCGGAGCGAATCAACCGCATAGGCAGAGCTAGCCTTCATGTTGTGGGGTAACCCCAGGGCATGGCCGACCTCGTGGGCAATCACACGGCGCATCATTTCACCAATCTCTTCTTCGGGGGTGTCCAAGGTGCGCGCCTTGGGATTAGCAGCACCTGTCTCAAGCAGATAACGATTGCGATACGAGCGCAAGTGGTTGTGGTACCAGATCACATCACTTTCCAATATTTCGCCAGAACGCGGATCCTTGACGCTCGGACCAACGGCATTGCGTGTGGTTGAAGCCACATAGCGCACCGTCGAATAGCGTACATCCTCTGGGCTAAAATCAGGGTCCTCTTCTAGGCTTGGGGGGTCTTTGGCGATGATGGCATTCTTAAAACCCGCCGATTCGAAAGTTTCTTGCCAATCTTCTATGCCTTGCTTAAAGTAAGGGCGCCATTGCATTGGCGTGGCATGGTCCAAATAAAAAACAATAGGCTTGATGGGCTCGACCAATTCGCCGCGTTGGTAAGCGGCGACATCTTTGGGTTCCAGGCGCCAGCGTACGGCGACTTCAAAATCGTCAGATTTTAATGCGGGTGACGAATAGTCGTATTTTTTGAGCGAAAACCACCCTACGCGATGGTCGACAAGACGCATCTGCATGGGTTCTTTAGGCAACAAAACCAATGAGTGATTGATCTGAAAACTAAAAGTCCCCGATCGATTACCGCGAGGGGCCTCATCCACTTTATAGGTTAAGGTATGACGCACCTCAACGTTTTGCGGGAAGCTTCTGCAGCGATCGATAAACGAGCGCTTCTTATCCTGAGCGCCAATTTTATATTTCTTTTTATTGCCTTCTGAGATGATGTTGAACCCAGGAGAATCGGCCGAAAAATAGTCCGTCACATCGATCAAAGACGTGTTTTGGCCCTCGTTTTTGATATCGAATACCGCCAGTATAGGAGCGAAGTTATTGGCCTGCACTGATTCAGAAATTGGATCAGATTCCTGAGCGGTATTGACAAATGATTGCTCGCGCAAGACCAAAGAATTGGCTTTCTTCTCAAACCGCACAACACGCTCGGCTGTCTTTGAACCGGCATTGGTATAACCAGAATAGTCAGAGGGCAACTGGACAAATCGCGAAACCATGAGCAAATCTCGACCCAATATACTGTCTGGAATGGCCCACATCAGACTGTTGTCTTTATCCAAAAAATAGGTGTCGATAAAGCCCGTTGATTTTGGATACTTTAGGGTTATTGAATCAATAGTCTTTGGCACAGAGGCCTTTTTGTCTTCTTGACCCATAAGGGTAAACCCCAACATAATGAAGGCCAAAGCGATAAAATAATTCGGCGTTTTGCGCATCTGAACTGAATTTTTATGTTTAAAAACTGAAGATATTGAAAATAAAATAATTGTGGGTCATTAATTGTAAATGGAAAATTGTTTTCAAGTCATGACCCATCACCAGTACCAAGATTTGTTGATTCGCGTGTTGGCGAAAGCCCCCTAAAAATAATCGTTAGTTGAAGTTCTAGAAACTGGCGATTATTTTAGCCGTAACTTGCGCCCGGTTCTCACAAACCAGAGGACCATTAAAATCACTCTATGGCATTTGATGCGCTTGGGCTCGACCCGCAAATTCTATCTGCCTTGAAGGAACAAGGTTACACAACCCCAACCCCTATTCAAGCGCAGAGTATCCCCCTTTTACTTGAAGGATCAGATTTACTAGGTACCGCACAGACGGGAACCGGCAAAACTGCTGCATTCGTCATCCCTATCATTCAACACCTGCTGTCTCAGCCGAAGAGCAATCGTCGGCAGATAAAAGCATTGGTCGTCACGCCAACTCGAGAACTTGCCTTGCAGGTTGGAGAAAATGCAAAGCGTTACAGCAAAAATACTGGCCTGAGAACGGCAGTTATTTTTGGTGGCGTTGGTCAAACACCTCAGGTCGACCTCTTAACAAGAGGCGTCGATATCTTAGTTGCCACGCCTGGCCGCCTTCTGGATTTAGAAAATCAAGGACACGCAGACTTGAGCAATATCAGTCACTTTGTTTTAGACGAGGCGGATCAAATGCTCGACATGGGATTCATCCATGACATCAGAAAGTTATTAAAAATCATACCGGCTAAGCGTCAGAGTTTATTCTTCTCAGCAACGATGCCTAAGTCTATTATTGAACTTAGCGCTCAGATACTACGCCCTAATTATAAGAGTGTACGAATAGCTGTCGATAAACCTACGGCAGAGCGCGTTACTCAGTGTGTTTACTATGTAAGTAAAAAAGAAAAGCCAGATTTACTCCTTCATTTGTTAAATGAAATGAAAGGTGCTGTATTGGTTTTCGGACGTACTAAGCATGGTTGTGATAAAGTCGTGCGGATGCTTCAAAATGGACGTGTATCAGCAGCAGCCATTCACGGCAATAAGAGTCAGAACGCGAGACAAAAGGCATTAAAAGACTTTAAAGCGGGTGAGGTTCGTGTTCTGATTGCAACAGACATTGCCGCTAGAGGTATTGATATTTCTGGCTTGGAGCACGTGGTTAATTTTGAACTGCCCAATGTTTCAGAAACCTATGTGCACCGCATAGGGCGCACAGGTAGAGCTGATGCTTCGGGGTCGTCTATTTCATTTTGTTCTGCAGATGAGCGCGGTTTTCTCAAGGATATCGAGCAACTTATTTCTCAGGACATTGACCTTGTACGGGAGCACCCCTTCTCGGAGGGAGCAGCCCTAGAATGGTCGGATCCCGAAAACAGAAAACCCATCAAGCAAGGCGGCGGCGGCGGAAGAGGTCGACGTCCACAGAAGGGCAGCGATTCATCTCGACCCCGTTCTAAGGACGCAAAATCGCGTAGCGCGCGTGGTCCAAAAAGGAAGTGGTAGGCTTGAATTTTTAAAACTACCTTTGCCTTATGAGTGTATTGGTTCAAATTGTCATCAAACCCCAGCAGCAAGAAGACAAAGATTTTATATTAAAAATCGGGCTTCAGAAGGCACGCTTAAACCCTAGTGACATTGTAGACTGGCGCGTTAGAAAAAAGTCTTTGGATGCGCGCAACACCACCATAAAACTCAATTTACAACTCGAATTCTGGAAGTTAGGCGAAGAGCGACAGCCAGTAACGCCGTGGCAGGCCAAGGCGTTAGACCCGCAAAAAAGAATTGCCATTATTGGCGCTGGTCCTGCAGGACTCTACGCCGCTTTACGCGCCCTTGAAGCCGGGATGACTCCTGTCGTTTTTGAACGAGGCAAAGACGTCAGAGCCCGAAGAAGAGATTTGGCGGCTATCAATAAAGAGCATACCATCAACCCAGAATCCAACTACTGCTTTGGCGAAGGCGGGGCAGGCACCTACTCCGATGGAAAGCTATACACCCGATCCAAAAAAAGAGGCAATGTGCTCAAAGCCCTTGAGTGGCTGGTGCACTTTGGCGCGCCTGAGGCTATTTTGGTCGACGCGCATCCACACATCGGGACCAACAAACTCCCTGCAATTATTGTCGCCATGAGAAGTGCGATCATTGAGGCTGGTGGCGAGGTCCATTTTAATGCCAAACTCACCGATATTAAAATCGAAGATAGCGCCATAAGCGCGATTCAAATCAATGGCGGATTATGGGACGACTTTACTTCGGTCGTGTTGGCCACGGGTCATTCTGCCCGAGATATATTTTATCTGCTGCACCAACGCGGAGTCAAAATGACCGCAAAACCTTTTGCTCTAGGGGTTCGTGTCGAGCACAATCAAACACTCATCGACACTATTCAATACAATAGCGCCGTTGAAAATCCTTATCTGCCTCCCGCGTCTTATGCCTTGGTGGAACAAATTGATGGGCTGGGCGTTTATTCTTTTTGCATGTGCCCAGGAGGTATTATCGCCCCATGTGCTACAGAGCAAGAAGAGGTCGTGACCAACGGATGGAGTCCTAGTAAGCGCAATAATCCTTATGCCAATTCGGGGATCGTGGTGAGTGTAGCCCCAGAGGACTTACCCAATTACAAAGAAGATGACCCATTTGTCTGTCTTGATTTTCAGAAAAAAGTTGAGTATGATTGTTGGGTGGCAGGCGGCAAAACACAAAAGGTCCCCGCGCAGCGCATGATCGATTTTGTTGCAGGAAAGATTTCTGAGGACTTCCCCAAGACTTCTTATCAACCCGGTATCACCGCCGTCAATTTATCCGAGGTGCTGCCAGAACTCATAGCCACCCGACTCAAAAAAGCATTCCAAAAATTTGGGCGCAAAATGAAGGGTTATTATACCAATGAAGCGGTTTTACACGCGCCAGAAAGCAGGACGTCCTCCCCTGTTTCTATTCCGCGAAATCCAGAAACACTAGAGCATATAGAGATCCAAGGACTATATCCCTGTGGTGAAGGCGCTGGCTACGCTGGGGGCATTATCTCGGCTGCTATTGATGGCATTAATTGTGTCGACGCTATTGCGCTTAAATCGTTATCTTAGTATTCAAATCAAAATGAGTATGTGGGGCGCAAACAAATGGACAGATGACATGTTTCGAAAGTACTGGTGGGTTGTTGCCACACTTATTGTTGTCTATGTCGTGTGGCGCATCGCCGCCTAATTTTAAACCATGATAGAACACTACTTCGACTGCCCCCATTGCTGGGAGGAACAATTGAAACTTATCGATGGCTCCGTGCCCGAGCAATCTTTCATCGAAGATTGCGAAGTGTGTTGCAACCCTATAGAATTTACAGCCAGCATTTCCTATGGATCAATCCTGGCTTTTTGTGCAGAGCCCATCGGGCAATAACAACCCCCCTATTTATGAATCTAATCAAAATATATAGCGTTTTTTGTAGTGCCTTTCTAGACAATAAGTATCTTTATGTCCCATTAAAATCGAACTCATGATTAAGATCCAAACAAACCAAATTCTGGCCGTGACACTTGTGGCGCTCGCCACATTAACTGCTTGTACCGATGGCCGAAACAAGGATTCAGCGCTTGCTGAGACACCCGGAATTGACTTGCAGAACATGGACACGACGGTCACTCCAAACGATGATTTTTACAATTACGTCAATGGTAATTGGGCCAAAACCACCACAATCCCTGAGGACGAAACCAGTTGGGGTGGGTTCGGTGTTTTGCGCAAAAAAACCAGACAAGATGTTTTGGCTATCGTCAACACATCGAAAGAATTTGGTACCTACGCCGAAGGCACAGACCAAAAGAAAGCGTTGCTTATTTTTGAAACCGTGCTAGATACGGTCGCCAGAGACAAAGCAGGAATTACCCCCATACAACCTCTTTTGGATGCTATTGCAGGGATTCAAAATATCAATGATTTGCAAACGGCATATGCGACCACTATCGGTATTTCTGCTCCTTTAGCGGGCATAGGTGCCTCAACAGACCTCAACGACAGCAGCATGAATATCGCTTGGGTATTCCCTACTGGACTGGGGCTACAAAGAGATTACTATTTAGATCAAGACCAGAAGTCAATAACCATCCGAGAGCAATATGTCGCCCACGTGGCGCGCATGCTACAATTCATCAATTATGATCCTGCTCAAGCTGAGATTGCCGCCCAAAAGGTTTTGGCGTTGGAAACACAGCTTGCGGAACCTAGATTGGACAAGGTCGCCATGCGAGATGCCCGTAATTACAACAATCCCATGACCCTAGAAGATTTACAGGGATTGACGCCAATCATTGATTGGAACAAAATGGTCAGGGATATGGGGATCGAGAAAGATTTGGGGACCATCAATGTGATGCAGCCAGAATACATGAAAGCTTTAAACACATTTTTGACCACGACCTCTATCGACGATATCAAGACCCTTATGGACTGGAGCACCCTTAATAGCGCCACAAGTATACTTACCACAGAAATCGGTCGCGCTAATTGGGATTTTTATTCCAAAACCCTTCGAGGGGCCAAGATGATGCGCCCAGCAGATGAACGCGCCTTGGGTACAGTAGACGGTGCGGTAGGCGAAGCAATTGGCAAGCTCTATGTTGCCGCTAAGTTTCCGCCAGAGGCAAAAGAAAAAGCCGAAACCATGATCGCCAATGTCATTGCCGCATTTCAGAATAGAATCCAACAACTCGAATGGATGACCGAAGAGACCAAGGTAAAAGCGATAGAAAAGCTAGACAAGTTTACCGTCAAAATTGCCTATCCAGATGAGTGGGAAGATTATTCCACCTTGATGATCAAAGAAGGTAATTCTTTTGCCGAAAACATGTTGGCCGTACGGGTCTGGGAAAGAGATAAGAATTTAGCAGAAATCGGTGAGCCTGTAGACAAAAGTGAATGGGGTATGCCGCCACAGATGGTCAATGCTTATTTCAATCCGACCAACAATGAGATTGTATTTCCAGCGGCTATTTTACAACCGCCATTCTACAACTACACCGCAGATGATGCCGTCAATTATGGTGGTATCGGTGCCGTGATTGGCCACGAAATTTCACACGCCTTTGACGACAGTGGGTCGCGCTTTGATGGCGACGGAAACCTAGTGAACTGGTGGACAGACAAAGATCTTGAAGAATTTACCAAACGGGGCGATGCCCTAGCCGAGCAGTATAGCGCCATCGAAGTTTTGGATAGCGTATACATCAATGGCAAATTCACTTTAGGAGAAAACATCGGTGACTTGGGCGGTCTCCTTGGAGCCTACGACGGTTTGCAACTCAGCTTTATAGACAATGGCAGGCCTGAAGATATTGATGGCTTTACTGCCGAACAACGTTTCTTTATGTCATGGGTAACCGTTTGGCGCACTTTAATTCGCGAAGACGCTTTGAGAACGCAAATCAAAACAGACCCGCATTCACCAGGCATGCAGCGCGCCTTGCAGCCCCTCAAAAACATTGATGCCTTCTATACTGCTTTTGGCATTGAGCAAGGGGACAAAATGTGGTTGGCACCCGAGCAGCGTGTGCGTATTTGGTAGTGTTTTTTTTGCAATCAAAATTAGCGTCTGTCTTACACAATGAATAGGATTAAAGACCTCGTCAAAAAATCAAATGGCGCGGTCTTGGTCTAAAGCCTCATCCAGCATCATCTAGCCACCTATGTATACCGTCATTGCCCATCAAATTGCCCCCAGCCTAAACATCAGACGATGTAAAGAGTCCTTGTCATTGCCTATTCTATTTGCGGATTCGGACGAGTTGTTTTTGGCCAATGGGCCAGAAAAGTTTGTTTATGTTTTTCAATATGGCATCGTGGCTTTCTTCAACCACACCTCTGGGGAGATCAATACCATCGTAAAAACGCTCATCCCATCAGCACCCTCTTGGGAAGAACAGGAGCTCAGCGAAACAATCAAAGTTTTCATCAAAGAAGGAATTCAAGAGGTCTCCTTTGACCAGGTTACTTTGCCTGATTTTAATCACGAAGCGATTCGACTCGTCATGATGAATACATCACAGTCGGTTGCTTTAGATAAATATTTAGAAATAACTGACCTATTGTTGACCGAAACCAATGGCTATACCAAGTCTCTAGAATTGAACGGCAAATTCAATATTTCTGGTAAAAAATTAAAACGATTTATTGGCAAGGTCCTGAACATCAAAAACCAAATTTCCGAAAACCTCTATATTTTTGATTCCCCAGACATCACCTGGGAGAACGAATCCATGAATCGACTGCATATCGCGCTGAAACAGACCTTTGACCTCAAAGACCGCTACCGATATATCTATGAGCGCACTGCCATCATCAAAGAGGATCTTGAGCTTTTTAAGGACATCATGGAACACAGAGAGAGCAGTAAACTCGAGTGGATCATCATCATCCTCATCTTGGTAGAAGTGGCGGATCTGTTTATCTTTAGGATCCTTAAATTGATGTAAAATAAGGAATTCGATGCGCGAAACATTGAGCCCCCCAGGCATAAGATCGACTTACCTCCTCTTTGTGAATGGAACAAAGAGTTCTGTCGTATTGCGTTCGATAATTCGTAACTTGAAGACTTAAACAGATCCTTACAATCATGAAACATTCTCGCCGACACTTTTTGACCAATGTATGCCCATCGGTAGCCTTTGCCTTTTTTGGGGTTTCTTTTTTAGCCGCCTGCTCAACCGATGATTCCAATTCTGGACCAACAAACAATGACGGCCCTGGAGGCGATTCTGGTTATACCATCAATGGCAATATCGTTACTGTAGACCTTGCCAATGCCAATTTTTCTGATCTAGGCAGTCCTGGAGACTATACCAATATTGTGACTGCCGGGGTCCTGCTACTGCGTTTATCCGCAACCGAAATTGCCGCATACACCAATTGTTGCCCACACCAGGGGACCAAAAACTTATGGAGTTATTCCGGAGGCAATTGGACCTGTGGCGACCATGGCAATAGCTTTAACACCGATGGCACCAATGTGGCCTCATGTGATTCGGGCGCCACTTCTGGCAGTCTTAAAAGCTACCCCACCGATTTGACCGGTGACACATTGATCATAACCAAGTCCTAAGTATAAGCCCAATTGATGAAAACAACCCTGCGTTTTTTGATTATTTTCTTGTTTCTCTTTATTGGCCAAGACCACTATGCCCAAGACATGGATGATGTCTTTGGACAACTCGAAGCCCAGGAGGAGTTGCCCCTTTTGCCTGAAAAAATGCTTTTTACCCAGCGTATGTTGTGGGGTGAAAAGGGCCTCTTGCGTCAAGCAAATCTTGCCCCACTTAACCCTCTACAGCGCAATAAAGAAATAAAAATAAGGCGCACCATGTTGGTGACCCACCAAGTTTTGGGTTATATCACCTTGGGATCGATGATTGCTCAAGGCATCATCGGGGGTAAATTATACAATGGCGATACCGGACTAAAGTCAACACACGAGACTATGGCCGGAATTGTCAATTTCAGTTATTTTTCTGGCGCAGCGTTGTCGCTGTTTGCCCCACCACCCCTAACCAATAACACCAGCAAAGGGCTCTCATCGGCACGAGCACACAAATGGCTTGCTACCATTCATTTATCCGCCATGGTCGCGACCAATTATTTTGCCGAAAAAGATAAGGTCACCCATCGCCTTGCCGCTTACACAGCCTTTGCCAGTTTTGCGACGGCAGCACTTATTTTAACCTTTTGACCTTTATGAAAAATTTGCGCTTTATTTGTTTGCTGCTCATTGGCAGCTTTGTTTCTGTTCAAGCCCAAGCCCCCGCGCAACTAAAGCGCACATGGACCTTAGATACAGATCAATCCCAGATCACGTATACCGGAACTCATTTACTACACAAATGGTCGGGAACCAATCAAAAGGTAGTGGGCTTGCTCAAGACTGAAAATGATAACGTAACCACCATTGCTGTTTCGGCAAAAGTAGCCGATTTTGATAGTGGCAACGAAAACAGAGATGCCCACGCTCTAGAGCTTTTGGAAGTATTCGATCACCCTAACGTACGCTTTTTGGCCACCGAATCAGTGCGTGACGGCGCCAATATTATGTTTGATGGGAATTTACAGTTTCGTGGGGTTACCCTGCCGCTCTCGTGTACTTTAAGTATAGACGCAACAACCTCTGTCATTGTCATTACGGGCACGCTAACGGTAAAGCCTACCTTATTTGATATGCCCTTGCCCTCCTTTTTACTCAAAGATATAGACGATGCCCTTGTGGTAGAAGTCGCCCTTTACTTTGTGCCTCAATAAGCCTTTGACCCAGACGCTCAAATGCGTTTGTACACCTGATCAAA
>Ga0209137_1003850_pt1 | contig 12268 bp, 9 predicted proteins | sample SaaInl5LU_22_DNA_FD_184642 | JGI IMG/M metagenome (GOLD analysis project Ga0209137, IMG submission 184642) | Marine microbial communities from expanding oxygen minimum zones in the Saanich Inlet - ESP_105LU_22_DNA (SPAdes) (version 2) | ecosystem: Environmental > Aquatic > Marine > Intertidal... | reverse complement strand
TAGTGTGCGTCAGGGCGGTAGTGTCGGTAAAACAGGCGAGGGTGGTCTAGGATCACTCATTCGGGTAATGAACCGCCTGGCTGATTCCGACCCAGATAACTACCCACGTGCCAACCCACAAAACCAGTTAGCCATCCAGGCAGCTGGAGGCGGTGGTCCGACTATTATGACCCGGGCTGCCATGCAACGTGAGCAGGGACGTGCGGATAACCAAGCTTTTAACGATGAGCTACAAGCAGCTGTAAATGCTGACAAAACTATTGATCCACAAACTAAGGCTTTGGTCCTAGCAGGTCTTCTCAAGGCACGTATAACTTTTGCTGGTGATCCAGTCGAAGCTGTTGAATCAATCTACCTCGATATAGCGACCCGGGCCAAGAACCCACAGTACGCCGATCAGTACATAATGCCGTATGTCGAGAGGGTAACGGCCCAGCAACAGCGACAGGCCGCCACAGAGCAACCTGCGGCGACTGAGGCCCCATCGGGTGAACCAGAAATTAACCGGATGTCTGACTGGGCAGATAATATTGCCAAGAGACAGGCTTTGAAAGCGGAAGCAGAGGCTTCACCTTTGTTTAACGCTTGGACAAAGCCCAACCGTGAACGTGTTTTAAATGCCGACTATGATCGGCGGTCGATGAATGCAGAGGCACGCCGTGCAACGGTTGAAGCCATAGCTAGAGAGGCAAAAAAGCGTGGATTTGAGGTCTATCATACCTCAGAAAGTAAAGATGGTCGGGTCTCATCTCGTTACATCAATCTGCCTAATAATAGAAAGGCAAGAGTTTCAGACCATGATCTCCCTGACACCAATCAACGTCAATATAACAGAGACAGAGGTATTGGCGTTTACGATGTAGAAATCATTCCAGATGATTGGAGAACAGCCTCATTAGATGAATACTTTGAGGAAATGTTGTTTGATGAATATGCCGATCCCGAAATCAACCAAATGGCTTCGCCAGCTAACTTTGGCTCCCCAGCCTTAGCAACAAATGATGTCTTCAACATTGGTAACGACTACGCCATGACCAACTTAGACATTAGGCCGTCACCGGACCAGGTTGCAGATATGCGTAATGGCTCATTCACACCTGAGACCAAACGGAGCCTGGTTGAAGCTGCCCAGCTTTTACAAGACCGTTACGAAGCAGCCACAGGCTCAAATCAACCTTTGGACTTATCCGAAGACAATATTGAGCGTATTGCCAGTCTCATGGCTACTGAGGCAGCATTCAACCTCGATCAGGACGGTAATGCTATTGGTTGGTATGATCGTAAACTGAAAGCAGCTAAGGCTGTAGTCACTTTGGTTGAGCCTAGAGTGATGCAATCGCCAGAAGCAGAACAAGCTTTCGACTTTGCCCTAGCTGTTACATCGAATGGTCAGGCTGTTGCCGATAACTTTGCTTATGCCCTCGATGTGTTTCGTCAATTCATGGACACAGGTGTTATGCCTACAACAACCTTTAAAAAAGGTGGGGAACGTAACACATCAATGGTTGCAGCTTTTGATTTCTTTAATCGGTGGAACGAAAGTGGTCAAAACGAAACAATTGGTGATTTCCTAAACACAGACTTTACCGTAAGAGAGCTTACAGACTTTATTGCCCGATTTAACGAAACTAACGGCACTGAGATCAGTGTTCCGTCAAGCGAGGGCATGGCTGAAAACGTCAAAGCATCATACATCCTTGGTCCTAAAATTGGGCAGGGTTTCTATCAGAACATCCGGGGTAATTATGACCCCCTCACAATGGATATCTGGTGGATGCGTATGTGGAATCGCCTTGTTGGTCGTCCATTTGAGGACCCTAAGACTGATGAGGTAATGCAGAAGAACCGTGACAAGATCGAAAGAGGTATGAAAGATACCTCAGATCCAGCAATGAAAAAGGTAATTGATGACGCCTTAAAAGCAGCTGGTGTTAAGCGCAGCGGTCTCTATAAAGATGCTGCAAAGTTCGATCAGTTTATTACGCAACTAAACAAGACGTATCAAAAGTTCTATAAGAACTATAAAGCTGAGAATGGCGTCAATCATACGAAACCGCCGCTATTCAAAGCTGTTGGAACTCATATTAAAAACATGAGTGAACAGCTTCAGGCCCAGCCCAAAGGTCCTGGTGAGCGTAGTTACATGCGGAAGGCAACAAAACGTGCCATTGAACTGCTTCAAGAGCAGGGATATGACATAAATACTGCTGACTTTCAGGCGTTAATGTGGTATCCAGAGAAACAGTTATTTAGACTGTTAGGTGTCGCTCCAGGAAGAGGTGCCGACAACGATTATTTAGATGCCGCAAAGCTTTTAGCGGAGAAGGAAGGAAAGTCCTATGACCAAATCCAAGAAGCACTCCCCGCAGCAGAGCGAGACGGAATCGATCCTGAGTCAAGTACCCCAGGACAAGATGGCGTTATTCGTCAAAGAGATGGGGGAGTTGATGCGGCAGAAGAAGGCGGCATCCTCAGACAAGACGAACTCGACTTCGGACCAAGTGATAATGGACGAAGCCGGGCCGAGCCTGGAGCCATGGATGTCACGCCCTTAGCAGGGTCAAGAGAGCCTACGCCTACAGAGGTCGAACAGGTTTCACGTCCGGTAAAGGCGATCTTCGAGATTGGTAAGAAAGGATCACCATATGAGAATGGTATCCGGGATTATGATACCGTCCAGAAGCTTGCTCAGGCGTTAAATCATACGTTCCATTTGGTCACCAGTACCACTGCTATGGCTAAAGCGGTTAACATACCATATCGTAAGGCCAAAGGGTCTGCGGGTCTAAGAGTAACATTAGGATCTAATCCTGATAATCTTAAAGGCCGTATAGGTGTTGTTAAATCTAAGAATAAAATATTCGAAATGTATGTTGCTCTTCATGAGCTTGGTCACGCATTAGAATCTAGCTATGTGGACGAACAAGCACGTCAAGAAGGCACCAAAAACCAAGGTAAGATGTATTATTCACCTGGTGCCAAAAGCATGATACTCGACCCTCAACATAGCACCTATTCTAATACTTTCCGCGCCGCCATAAAAGAACTCATGGCATTATATGGCGATAAAAAGATATCGACCGGTAACCTTACAAACCAGGATGCCAGAGATATTATTGATGAAATCATTCGGTTCCAGCGTACTGGTGTTGTTGAGGGTTTTGGAACTAAGTCACCAATCCGAAGAGATTATAGTCGAGGGGCCGAAAGGGTTGCATTTGGTATCATGACCCAGGGTGAAGTTGATGCTGCCCTTGGATCATATGAGCGATCATATTTCCAAACACCATATGAAATGGCTGCCGATTTACTGGGCGTCTATATGTTGGACCCAGCCTTGGCTAAACGCGAGATGCCAAAAGCTTCAGAGCTTGCCAGGTTGCTCCTTAAAGATAATCCAACAATCCAACTGTTTTCTGCACCACTCAGTGTTGTCTTGTCCATGGTCATGGCAAACATGCTTATTGCTGAGCGTGAAGAAGAAGAAAAGAAGATGCCACCTCCAGGAGCTTTATCCTTAGGACAAGCACCAGGGGCATTATCCATATAGGAGTATGATATGGGATCACCAAAAGTACCCAGGGCCAAGTCAAAGCCCAAAGTAGGAAATGGTCCAGCACCCCACAAAGCACCTAAAAAGAACTATTTCTCGACCCTTATGGAGACCCCAGAGGGTCGGGAACTACGGCGTCAATGGTCTACCAAGAAGCGTAAGAACCCAGGACGTCCAAGGGGAGTACCAGACGGCTATCGAAAACATGAGATAGACCCGATTAGAGAGAAGATTCAAAAGGAAGCAGAGAAGGTAGTAAAGATTATGTCAGAAAAGTATGGCGTAGAAGATGAATATGCAAAGGAAGCACTAACGACAGCCGTAGAGGTTATGCGTGTACCCGGGGAAACTCGAGAACGCCTAGCAGCAGCCCGGCTTGTCCTGGACTTCACCAAGCAAAAGCCGGTAGCAAAGTCAGAAGTGGCTGTCGCAAAAGCAGAGGACTTCCTCGCAAGTTTACTTGTTGAAGACGATAATGGACCCGAAACTCAAAGCGGTTCGTAAACGCCTTTACTCTGACTTTCCTTTTTATGCCAAAGCGGCACTCTCAATACGAACTAAAGAAGGCGAGATTGCTCCCCTAAAGCTAAATCCCGCCCAACAGATCCTGGACGATGCCGTCCAAAAACAACTCCAAAACGAAGGTAAGATAAGGATCATCATCCTTAAAGCCCGGCAGCAAGGTCTAAGCACCTACACTGGCGGTTACCTTTACTATGCCGTGTCCCAAGAAAAGGCACGTAAGGCCATGGTTATTACACACCATGCCGACAGTACCAGGGCGTTGTTTGACCTAACGAAACGCTTTCACGAACATTGCCCTGAGATCCTTAAACCTCATACGAAGTACAGCTCAAGAAGGGAATTGTCTTTTGATGCACTTGATAGCAGCTATGTCGTTGCCACTGCCGGTGGTGACTCAGTCGGTCGGGGCGAAACGCTCACACACGTACATGCCTCAGAACTCGCGTTCTGGCCTAAATCAACGGCTCAAGACATTTGGAACGGTCTGCTGCAAGCAGTACCGAATGCTCCTAAAACTGCTGTATTTGTCGAGAGTACGGCCAACGGTGTAACCGGTATCTATCACTCCTTATGGGAAGGCGCAGTAAATGGAACCAACGGTTTCGTGCCTGTGTTTATTCCTTGGTATGTGGATCCCACATACATAGAGGATGTCCCTGAGAACTTCGAGCGTACTCCTGATGAAGAAGACCTAGCCGAAGAATACAACCTTACCGATGAACAGCTTATGTTTAGACGCCGTAAGATTGCACAGAACGGTATAGATCTATTTCGACAGGAGTACCCTGCCTACCCAGAAGAGGCTTTCCTAACGACCGGTCGCCCGGTGTTTAATCCAGAGCAACTTCAGAAATGCCTTACCGAAGCAGAAGACGTTAAAGAACGCCTGGCTCTCGAGGGTGATGAGTTCATCAACAATGCTCGAGGTGAGCTTACAACCTATCTTAAACATGATCCAGGAGGTCAGTATGTTATCGGTGCTGATGTGGCAATGGGTGTGCGTAACGGCGACTACTCAGTCGCCCAGGTCCTCGATAGTAAGAAAAGGCAAGTCGCTACATGGCGAGGACACGTCCACCCGGACTACTTCGCTGAAGTCTTATTTGCCCTGGGTGAATACTACAACACCGCCCACATCATCGTAGAGAACAACAGCCATGGCATCCTGACATGTACCAGGCTGGGTAAAGATATGGCGTACCCATCGTTCTATCAGGAAATCCAGGTAGATAAGATTACAGACCGTGAGACCGTCAAGCTAGGTTTCACAACAACATCCAAAACAAAGCCCCTGGTCATTGACCAACTTCGTGCCGCGATGCGTGAGGGCGAGTTAACACTAAATGACAAAACGACTATCCGGGAAATGATGACGTACATCGTTACGGAAAGTGGATCCATGGAAGCTGAACCATCATGCTTCGATGACTGTGTCATGTCCTTAGCCCTGGCAAACCATGTTCATGAGGGAGCCTGGGAACCTGTCGAGACACCTGAAGAACTATATGTAGAAATGGTATAATCAATGGCAAAGATCGAAGATTACGAAAAGCTAGAAGACAGCGATATTGTATCGATTGTTGACACAAACATCCGTCAATCAATTGGCTACATGGATAGCGATCTTGCACGTGAACGCAAACGTGTAACCGATTACTATAACGGTACGCTACCAAAACCCGCTCATGATGGTAACTCAAAGTACGTCAGTCAGGACTGTTTCAACCAGGTTGAATCAATGAAGGCTGCGTTGCTTGAAACCTTCAGCAGCGGTAACCGTATCTGCAAGTTTGCACCTCAGGGTCCTGAGGATACACAGATGGCTGCTATATGCTCCTCTTATACAGACTATGTGGTTTTCCGGCAGAATGATTTCTTTGGTGTTCTTCGGTCCGTGATTCACGATGGCCTGGTTGCACGTGTTGGTACAGCCAAAGTGTTTTGGCAAGAGTCCAGCCAGGTAGACTTGGAATCCTTCGAGAACATCACACAAGATGAGTTAGACATGCTTCTAGCTCAGGATGAGAACATAGAGCTAGAGGACAGTGAAGCTGACGACTTCGGTATGCTGTCTGGCACTATTGCCATCACCCGGGATACCAGCCAGGTCGTTATTGAAGCTATTCCACCTGAGGAGCTATTGGTCGAAAGCCAGGCAGTTAGCCTGGACATCGATACAATTAACTTTGTTGCTCACCGCACACGTAAGACCATCACAGAATTACGTGAGATGGGCTACGATGAGGACAAGATCCAGCAAATAGGTGATGGGCATGAAGATGTCGAGATGGAGACGGATCCTGAGATCCTAGCACGTTTCGATGAAATTGGTGCCGACCGTGGTCACTCTAATCACGGATACCAGGACCAGATTAGAACCGTAATGGTTTATGAGGCCTATATAAAGATCGACATCGAAGGCACCGGTATTGCAAAGATGCATCGGATCTTAAAAGCCGGTAATGCCATCTTGGATGTCGAGCCGGTTAACAGGTTGCCTTTTGTTACCTTCGCACCACTACCTGTGCCACATAGCTTCTATGGATCTAACTTTGCTGAGAAGCTCATAGCAACCCAGAACGCCCGGACTGTACTTACCAGGTCAATCCTGGATCACTCCATGATTACAAACAACCCACGATACATGGTTGTTAAAGGTGGCTTATCCAACCCCCGGGAGCTGATTTCGTCACGCTTAGGAGGTTTGGTAAACGTCACAAGACCTGACGCTGTCACACCAATGCAGCAAGCATCACTCAATCCGTTTGTTTTCCAAACCATCGACATGCTTGATCGAAACGCAGAAGACAACACAGGCACTAGCCGTCTTTCCATGGGTCTCTCAAAAGACGCTATATCAAAACAAAACTCAGCTGCCATGGTCGAACAACTCGCCACCATGTCGCAGCAGCGGCAAAAGATTATAGCCAGAAATCTGGCCTCTCAATTTGTCAAGCCGCTCTTCCACCTTGTTTATCAGCTATGTATTGAAAACGAATCCCAGGAGAAGATCGTAGATCTATCCGGTCAGTACGTAACTGTTGACCCTTCACGCTGGGAAGACAAGCGCGATGTAATGGTCGAATTACGTCTAGGTTATGGAGAGCAAGATCGTGAAGCCCAGAAGCTTCTATCTTTGCACCAAATGTTTAGCCAGGACCCGACTATCCAACCTCTATATTCACCACAAAACCGATACCAAATGCTCAAGCAGATCCTGGAGCAACAGGGTATATTGAATGTTGAGGACTACCTAACACCACCTGATCAACTACCACCACCTGAACCTGATCAAGCCCAGCAGATGCAAATGCAGATGGCTCAGAAGCAACTCGAGCTTCAAGAGCGTCAACAAGCCCTGGCAGAACAGAAGGCTCAGATGGATGCACAAATGGATCAGATGAAGATGCAGATGGAGCAAATGAAAGCCCAGGCATCACACGCCCTTCAAGCAGATAATATGGATCTTAAGGAAGCTCAGCTTGCTCATAAGAGACGTATCGATGAAGGCGAACTGGCAATCCTCAAGAGAACTGAGGACGTCAGGGGCATTGTAAGCCCAACAGGATAAAACGCTAATTAAGGAGAGCAAACTATCATGTTCAACGAAAACGAAGAACAGCTCATTAACATGGGCAATGCGGCTGAAGAACTTCTCAAAACAGATGTCTTCACCCAAACAATCAATACAATGGTGGACGCTACGTTCCAGGCCTTTTGTAACTCAAAACCTGAGGAGACAGCAGCCCGGGATAAGAGCTACCACCATTATCGCGCGTTGGTCGATATCGTCAGTACGCTACAGCAACGTGTAGCCATTAAAGACGAAATCGTAGCGAAAGCTGCCAGCGACAGTGACAACAACCAAGAGGATGCTTAGCACCATGTCAGACGTGCAACAAAACGCCCCCTTAGATATAGAAGACGCCATTCTGGCACAGTGGGAGGACGCTGATAAACAGCTATCCAAAGACACGACAGAGGCAACACCTCAGGATGATCAAGAAGAGACTACAGACATCCACGAGGTTGATGAGGATACAGAAGAAGACCTAGAAGACGAAAGTCAAGAAACCGACCTTGATGAAGATGAGGAAACCGAAACCGATGATGATGAAACAGATGCTGAAGATGAAGAAGAGGATGACACAGATCGTCCAACGCTTGATGACGAAGCTGAAGTTGAAGTTATGGTGGATGGAGACGCTCGTAAAGTATCGGTTTCAGAGCTTAAGCGTTTATATGGACAAGAAGCTGCCCTCACACGTAAGTCTCAAGAAACAGCTAAGCAACGTAAAGATGCTGAAGCTGCAATGGAGAAAAGTCATGTCGTGTTCCAAAAGATGCTTCAGAAAGCTCAGGAACGCTACAAGCCTTATGCTGAAGTAGATATGTTGGTTGCCAGCAGAAGTATGGCAACTGAAGACTTCGCTCAACTTCGTAAAGAAGCTCAAGAAGCCCACGATAACTTGAGGTTCCTTAGTGAAGAAGCAGATGCCTTCTATGGCTCTGTCAAAGAGCAACAAGCTGCGGCCCAACAAGAAGCCGCTAAACAGTGTGTTAAGACGCTCCAGGAAAACATTCCTGAGTGGTCTAACCAACTCTACAACGACATTCGAGGTTACGCAATTAGCCAAGGCTTGCCGGAAGAACAGGTGAACACCTACGTTGATCCGACAGTCATTACCTTAATCAATAAAGCCAGACTTTATGACCAGGGTAAACAAGTTGCTACGACCAAGAAAAAGGCAGCAACCACCAAGAAGGTTTTACGCAGTAAGCGTTCACCTGACCCTAAAGCATCAAAGAAAGCCCAAGCCGAAAAGGCCCGGCAACAGATGATCAAGAATGGTGGTCGAGACTTAGACGACATTACAGCAGCCATCTTACAGCGTTGGGAAGTCTAAAACCTACTTAAAACGCCAGTAATGAAGAGGAACAACTCAAATGGCTATTTATCAAACCTATCAGCAGATTGGTATCGCTGAGAACATCTCGAATCTAATTTCGGACGTGACGCCCTCAGACACACCTTTTTACAGCATGATCAAATCTGAGAAAGTACACAATCGTGTGTATCAATATCAGACAGATTCACTTGCCGCCGCCGGGGCCAATGCCCAGGTCGAGGGATTTACGGCTTCAGCCGGTACAGCAATCCCAACAACCATGATCAGTGGTAACACTCAGATCCTGGCAAAGACCTTTGCTGTAAGTGGTTCGGCAGATTCTATAAAAGCCTACGGCAGAGCCAAAGAAACGGCTTATCAGCTATCTAAGGCATTGAAAGAAATCAAGAAAGACGTAGAATTTGCCATGGTCGGGGCTTCAAATGCCGGTACAGCTGGTAACGCCACAACAGCACGTGAGATGGATTCAGCTGACCAGCTGATCGATGCATCAGTCACAACTGCTGGTGGTACAGCTGCCCTTACCGAAGCCATGATTAATTCATGTCACCAGGATCTTTACAACGCGGGTGGAGACCCATCCGTTTTAATGGTGAAGCCCGCAGACAGTTTGATTATCGCGGGACTAACTGGTGCAGCCGGTCGTAGTCGCGAGTTCAACGATGGAAACACAACACTAACTAGTGTCGTGAATCTACTTGTAAGCCCATTCGGCGAACTAAAAGTTGTACTTAACCGGCACCAGATGACCACACATGCATTCCTGTTGGATCCGACAATGTGGCGTACAGCTACACTACGTCCGTTCACCCGGACACTGTTGGCAAAGACCGGCGACTCAGACACCCATATGGTGGTCGGAGAAATCGGCCTCATGCATAAGAATCCACTTGGCTCAGGACAGATTGACGCCCTTACCTAAGTGTAACGAATAGGAGTGGAGGGGATCCCTAGTGGATTTCGCTCTCCTTACCACTACCCCTTCACACCTACACTAATACCAAACCCTCAGAGGCTCCGGCCCCTGGGGGTTTTTCTATGCCTAAAGGAGAATACGAATGGCAGACAAGATCAACCTAACTGGTATCAACAACGACTTTAAAGAAGAAACCGGGAACCTAGTTCGCCGGGATAGCCAGATCATCAGTCAAGGTTTCCTAGACGACCTAAAAGACAAGAGAAATGCGAGTAGAAACCACCTAGAAGGTGACTACCAACATGTGGCCTCGATCCCGGTAATCTTTGTCGAAAAGTGGCAGCGCGAAGGCTTCGATATTATGACCGACAAAAGCATCACTCTTAAACAGATAGTTGCCAAGTTGAAGTCCGAAAACCTCGAAGGCTTCATGGCAACAGAAAAGAGCATCTAATGTACAAGAACAAAGGTGGACGTAAGAAATGAGCCTTTACGGAAACATCCATAAAAAGAGAGAACGCATAGCTGCTGGTTCTGGTGAGAAGATGGCAAAGGCTGGCGAAAAAGGAAGACCGACAGCTGCGGCGTTTACGAAAGCTGCAAAGACTGCAAAGCCAAAACCTAAAACTGGAAAGGCATAAGCTATGAATTATGGTGATATCAAGGCCCATTTTAATGAGCTGCTTAATCGAAGTGATATAACCCCAACCCTCACAACGCAGTTCATTGACCGCAGTATTGCCCGGATTCAAAGACAGCTTCGCACTCCTTTAAATGAGAATGTTAGTACCTTTGCTATTAGTGGTCAGACAGCCCAGATTACTTTGCCTAATGATTTCCTTGAGATCATTTCGCTTTACTATGAATCAATCGAACTCAAGCGGGTGCCGATGGAGACTTTCCGTCCCCTAGCTCAAAACCCTATGGCTGGACGTCCTGAAGTGTTTGTGAGACAGCAGCAAGACTTACTGCTACACCCACAACCCGCCAACGGTAATGTGATCTTATATTACTATGGCGAGTTTGCGCCAATGACACTCAATACAGATGAAAACGCTCTAGCCGCAGTGGCCCCCGACCTTATAATTTATGGAGGGCTGACCTACGCCGCAGACTTTTACCTAGATGAGCGTGGGCCTCTCTTTGAGGAAAAGTTCCGTTTGTTCCTAGCTGAACTTCAAGGACAGTCAGATGATCAAGAGTTAAATGGTGGGGTACAGAGTATCCAGCCAATGTCCCGGTTTGATGACTACCAATCAACTTATAATGCTTACTAGAGGGTAGTCGCACCATGGCAGACAGTAGCTTCTTTAAAAACAATGGCACAAGCAGCCAACTACAAGGCTCCGCAAGTGCATCAGCAGCCGCAGCCCTAGCCAGCGAACAAGCTGCCGCAGCCAGTCAAACAGCAGCCTCAACCTCAGAAACCAACTCAGCCGCAAGTGCCGCAGCTAGCGCGACTTCAGCCGCTCAGGCCCTATCTTCAGCTAACTCTGCCGCAGGTTCACAGTCGAACGCTGCGACTAGCGAAGCAAATGCCCTCGCTTCGTCAACTAACGCCCAAGAGTGGGCAGTGAAGACCAATGGTATTGTAGACAGCACAGATTACGCTTCAAAAGCATGGGCAATCGGTGGCACAGGCGTAACTGGTGGTTCTGGTGCATCTAAAGAGTGGTCAACCCATCTAGGCTCAACCGTAGACGGCTCAGAATACTCAGCGAAGCATTACTCACAGGTCGCAGCTACCGAAGCCGCAGACGCAGCAGCAGATGCTGTAGCAACAGCAGCAGATCGCGTCCAAACTGGTCTTGATGTCGTTGCAGCTGCTGGATCAGCAACAGCCGCCTCGAACAGTCAGATTGCAGCCGCAAATAGCGCAGCAGCCGCGGCAGCTACCTTGGATACTTTTGATGATCGGTATTTAGGAAGCTTCGCTGCTGACCCGACTGTCGATAATGACGGTGACCCTCTTGTTACTGGTGCGCTGTATTTCTCAAACACTGCAAACGAAATGCGGGTTTTTGATGGTGGTTCTTGGATTGCAGCATCATCAGCTGGCGGTGCTTCGCTTATCAACTACCATTATACAGCAACAGCTGCCCAGACCACTTTCAGCAGCTCAGACGACAACTCAAGAACACTTAGCTACACAGTAGGCAATCTGATTGTCACTCGTAACGGTGTCGTGCTTGAAGATGGAACTGACTACACAGCGTCAAACGGCTCGACTATTACGCTTGCAGTAGCAGCAGCAGCCGGTGATGAAATCAATGTAGTTGCGTTCAAGTCGTTCACGACTGCCGATATGGTGTCTGCTACGAATGGCGGTGCTTTCCAAGGAAACGTAGACTTCGCTGCTGGTAT
>Ga0209137_1003849_pt1 | contig 12270 bp, 17 predicted proteins | sample SaaInl5LU_22_DNA_FD_184642 | JGI IMG/M metagenome (GOLD analysis project Ga0209137, IMG submission 184642) | Marine microbial communities from expanding oxygen minimum zones in the Saanich Inlet - ESP_105LU_22_DNA (SPAdes) (version 2) | ecosystem: Environmental > Aquatic > Marine > Intertidal... | reverse complement strand
ATCTTGGATCTGGCTACACTTGTTGAATGTAGAGACACCGACGCTCGTGATGGCGATGTAAAAGATACCCATCATGATGATCAAACCGAGTGTACCGTTCGACATTTCGAGTTCAACTTTTGCGTTATTGGCGAGTGCCTGAAGTTGTTTCAGGTCGACCATTTTATATGTTATGTACTGAGAAATTTAATCATGTCGTCAATGCCCTTCTTTTGTGACCATCCGAGAGATTTAAGTTTGTCTGCCGATATGTAGTATCGACGGTCGTTAAATGGCCTGTCGTCCACGTACTCTATCCAAGCATCGTAATCTTCTGTATTTTTTAATGTTTTTATGATGAGCTTTGTTACTTCCATGACCGTGAGTTCGTGATCCGATGCTATGTTATATATCTCACCTTTTTCACCTTTTTTCCAAACGATATCCACGGCGTCAACCACATCATCCACGTGCATGAACGCTCTTTTCACATGAGCACTCTTTGTTCCGTGAATGGTACACTTTTTGTTTTCTTTGAGGAGTTTCTTGAACTTTGGGATGAGCTTTTCTGGATATTGATTTGGGCCATACACATTATTACATCTTATGACCTTTATGTTCATAGCGAATGACTCGATGTAGGAACGCACGAGCATTTCAGCGGCCGCTTTGGATGCCGAGTAAGGATTCGTTGGTTTGAGTACCGCATCCTTTTCGGTAAATGGTACATCCGTTACACTTTCGCCGTATACCTCATCCGTGCTGAAGTGAATAAACTCAACGTTTGGTAGAAAATACCTACACGCTTCTATCAACACGTGTGTCGCGTGAACGTTATCCTTCGTGAATGTGAGTGCATTTTCAAACGAGTTGTCTACGTGACTTTGTGCCGCAAAGTGAAACACATAATCAAACTCATATTCGTGTATGAGGTGTTCAATGAGTTCGGCGTTACCTACATTCCCCTTAATAATGGTGGCCTTTCCATCATCTATGTTTTTGGTGTTTGAACAGTAATCCATTTTATCAACGGTGACAAACTCAATATCTGGGTATTTGTCTTTCATCCGGTTGATAAAATTGGATGCGATGAATCCACATCCTCCCGTGACGAGGGCAGTGGGCATTTAGATATTAGAAATTACTTGTTTTAAGCTGTTTAATGAAAATACTTACCTTTTGGTTTTGGTTTGAAATTCTTTAGAAGTTCACACACTCGGTCAACATCTTCAATTTCCAAGCCGTGATGTGCGCCTAGAAGGAAACCATCTCTCATGATCTTATCTGCGTTTTCAAATTCTTGGAGATACTCTCTGAAGGCCGGGTGTCTCGTGATGTTACCAGCAAACGTGACGCGCGTTTGAACATCATTTTCTTCGAGGTATTTCACCAATTCAAGTCTATCCGAACACTGTAATGGAATCGCGAGCCAGTTTGGTTTTCTGGAATCATCAGGGAGCGTGTAGTACTCCGTGTCCTTGAGGTTTTCGAGGTAGCGTTCGATCATCGCGCGTCTCTTCTTGAGAAAACCTTCGAGCTTATCGAGCTGTACGAGACCAAACGCCGCGTTCATTTCACACGCCTTCAAGTGATACCCCGCGACCCCATACAAAAACTTCCAATCGTATGGAATACCATCGACAGAGTGATTGAAACGTTCGCTCGGCTCTTCGATGTTATCACCGATTCGACCCCAATCCCGGTACATGAGCGCACGCTTGAGATGGCCATCGTCATTAAACATGACCATGCCACCTACGCCACCTGCGGTGATGACGTGACTCGCGTAGAAGCTCGTGGTACTCAAATCAGTACACTCAGTCTTCGTGATCGTGTCTGCGGAATCTTCAAACAAAATCACGTTTGGAAATGCTTCGCGGATGGCCTTCCAATCCGGTGTGTTTCCTATCAAGTTTGGAAGAAGGAGACACTTCGTGTTTTCCGTGACAACCTTCTTGAGTTGTTCTACACTTGGAACATACGTAGCGAGTTCTACGTCACAAAACACGGGTTTGTGCCCCAGTTGTACGATGGGTGCGACGGTAGTGGAAAATCCGCATGCGGGTGTTACGATTTCAGAACCCTTTGGAAGGTCGAGCGCACACAAACCCAAAAGAATCGCACTACTCCCGGAGTTTACAAAGAGTCCATGTCTCTTCCCGAATATACCTGAAACCCTTTTCTCAAATTCAATAGAACGATTCCCAAAGCCAGCGAGCCAGCCATCGCGAAGACAATTATTAACAGCTTCAATTTCTTCCTCCCCGTATGACTCAAATTTGTTGGGCGCATACCAGACTTTTTTTGGCATCGTGATATAGTATGCTTAAATATTTTTAAGTAACGTTTTATGAGTACGTGCTTGTACATTATTAAACTTCTTTGGGAATCTTGTCTTGATGCGTCTTATGACGTTTGCGTAGTCGGTATATTTAGATATCTTAATGATGTTATTAGTCACACATTTTAATGATTTTAATCCATGTATCGTGTTTTCAAAGCCAATTATATCTTCACAGTCATTACCGTATCGTTTTATTGCTAATCTGTAACATTCTGGGTGTGGTTTAGGATTAATGTAGTCATCTCTTACCACCCAATTTTCTAACTTATTTAGGTGGGAAGCTTTGGTCTTGAAGTGATTTACGATTTTACGATCTGTATGTGTTACTACAGTGTGTTTTATATCGTATTCATGTATAAAGTCTATAAACATTTCTGCATTTTGTATGTAATTTATTTCCTCTATTTTCAACATTTCTTCAAATTTTTGTGATTTTAGTTCTTTAAAATTTTCACAACTTAAATAGTTTTCCATACCTTCTCCTTTTATTATGCGCTCTATTTCTACTGGATTCATATTTAATACTCTTCCCCACGCTTCACAATGAAAATGATCGCTATCTATGAGGGTACCATCTAAGTCTATAAGAAAAAGCATCTTATTTAAAGTATTACTGTCTTTTTAAGTAAATGAAGGTGTGCGTATTAGGTAGTAATGGATTTTTGGGTAAAAATATACTCGATGGTACTGCATGGACCGGATTAAGCCGCAAAGATTTAAATCTTATAGACCAAAAAGCGGTGCGCGATTATTTTAGTCGTAACGAATACGATGTCGTAGTGCATTGCGCCGCGGTGGGTGGTAGTAGAAACAGACCGGACGATTCGGATGTCATGTACCAAAATGTTATAATGTTTGAAAATGTAGTGAGTGCATTCAAAGGTAAGATAATATATTTTTCGAGTGGTGCATCTCTTCGTGGAAATCCACCGGTGGACCCATACGGTCTTTCTAAATGGATTATAGACAAGCGCATTGAAAATATATCAAACGTGTATTCTCTTAGAATATGGGGTTGTTACGGCCCTCACGAACTATCAAGTAGGTTTAGTTATATATGTAAGGTGAATAAACACGTGGTCATAGATAAGGATAGATATTTTGATTTCATAGACGTGAGGGATGTTTGTGACATAGTGGGAGACTACATTATTGGTAAAAGGGTTGAAAAATTTTGTAACCTCGTTTACCAAGAAAAGTTATTATTGTCCCAATGGGCTAAACGTTTTGGTGCTACACACGAAATCAAAGACACTTCTAGTCTAGGTGAACCTTATCACGCGTGATTATTTTATGTTTTTCATTCTCACATTTTCTGGATTTTCCAAACCAAGAAAATCCAAAATCTGTTTTTCAAATTTTTCCGTGCCTATTTCTTCGAACTTCAAAACAAGTAATTTACCCGGTTTATCTTTAAAATATTCCAAGACCCTGTAATTGTGTAACTCATATACAATTTTAAGTCTTTCTTTGTATTCGTCTTTATACGGTCCATTTACACCCAGGTATACATAATTTGCTTTATTTCTTGCGATTGGTAATAACCATTCGTTGTGATTTTTATAACTGTTTAGTAATGATTCAGTTTCTCTTATGCATATTATAAATTTGGAATCTTCATAATTTTCATTTATGTACTTATACATACCAAAATAAGGAAAATCTCGCGCTATCATGTCTTTATTATCTCTTAAGTAATCATAAACGACCGGGTTATTTACTTTACCAAAATGTAAGGATGATGAGACGTCTTCCATGTCAAGTTCATAAACATCTTCACCCAATCTAAGCTTTGTTGGGTGACTGTGTAAATCGAACGTGCGACCCACATAAGATTTGTATCCTATGATAGATTCTATAAAATCTCCTATACTCCTTGAACCAGTTTTACCAAATCCGGAGTATATGATTTTCATTGTGAATTAAAATTCACCTTATTCTTTAACCCATACATTGTGAAATCGCGGGTTATTTTCATATTTAGGGTGTGGTATGCTATGTATCAATTTAAATCCATACGATTTAAATATCTCGTCGAGTTCATTATATTTTTCTATCATTTCATTCCATGGTATACCATCTTGTTCGTATATTAAAACTCTCATGTTTTTGAGTCTTTCCCCATTTTCTTTCACGAAATCATAAAAAAATCCTTCACAATCCGCGACTACGCAATCGAATTTCATTTTAAACTTGGATTCCAGTTCATCTAAAGACATATGACTCAACGTAGAATCGTCGGATCTTTGTGTATAAGTTCCGTATTCCGCGTATTTTTGATTAGATGTATTTTGATGTATATCATATCCATATCTAGAAACTACACCATTATATATTCTAAACCCTGCGTTATTTGAATCTCTATTTTTAGTGAGTGCTTCTATTACGGATGCATCCGGTTCAACTGCGACGTGTTTAGATTTATCTTGTAATGTCTCAGAAATGGCACACGATACAGTCCCATATCTAGCCCCCATTTCTAAGACGGTTCCGTCGGTGGGGATGTATTTTCTAACAAGAAACTGTTCTTCTTTTTCAAAATCCACGTCCACTTGGTTTCCATCGCGGTCTACAAACTGCATTTGTATCAAAGGTTTCAAAACCTTTAACATAAATTAATATGGATAAAGACGTATGTTAATTTATGTTTAAATGTACACTAAACTTGTACAAGTTTTAACAACACTGAAAGGTGTCGGTGCAGTTGGTATAAAAACTTCGTTTGAAGATGAAGGTGCCCACCCAAAAAATGTACGCAAATTAAGAAATGTTTCGCATCTAGCTGGTCTCGATATGAGTGTTAAAATAGGTGGCGCAGAAGCGAAAACGGATTTTTACACCGCTATCGAAATTGGTTCGGATGGAATCGTGGCACCGATGATAGAGAGTCCTTTTGCGTTGTCTAAATTTACAGATTATTCAAAGGATTTTGATATAAAACGTGGTATAAACATAGAGTCTAAACAAGGTATAGAAAATTTAGAATCTATACTTAAATCGAATAATATGGAACACATAGATTACATATGCATAGGCAGAAGTGATCTATCAAATTCGTATGAAAATGGAAAGGATTATATATTTTCGAAAGATTTCTGTGATATCGTAACGGATACACTTTTTAAAATAAAATCTAGCGATTTGGATGCGTACATGGGTGGAACACTAGATGCCAGGTCGTACCATTTTTTGAAATTTTTACACGATAATAAACTGGTAAACAAAGTTGAAACAAGATATGTGATGTTTAATTTAAATGATGCATTTTTGAATAATTTTGATTTATCTATTAAAAAGGCTCTTGAATTTGAATATGAGTATATGAAACTTTTGAGAGACATCGAATTACGTGAAATGACTGAATATGCAAATAGATGTGATGTGATTAAGGGTAGACTCTCTCAACAAATAGATTATCTTTGAGAATTTTTTCATCCAAAAATGGTGACATCTCTTCATGTGGCATGTTCTTAAACGTCCCATCTGACATTGGCTTATTTGCAACCCGTGGGTATCTCGTTTGTGAATTACACACAATTTCAACCACAATAGGTCCATTTTCATTTTTTAAATATCCAATGTCTTCGTTATTTTCTACTTTATAATATGGTAATCCATAAGCTTTTGTAATTTCTTCTATGTTACAAAAACTTATGCCATTTTCAGGGCCCGTACCAAACTCTCGTTTAAACACAGATTTTTGTGATACTTTAATAGCTTCGTATCCACTGTTGTTAAAAACGAGAACAGATACAGGTAAATTGTGGTGTTTCAGTGTTTGTAATTCTTGAATGTTGAATTGAAATGAACCATCGCCCAAGATAGAATATACCCGCTTACCATGAAACGATGCACCTATCGCCACCGGCATTTCATAACCCATATCACCGTGACTACTTATTATAAGCTTGTCACCAGACTTGTATTTGTACATATGCCACGCAATGCACACTATGGCGCCAGATGACATGGTGACGACTGAGTTCTCGTTTTTATTATTGAAAAATGTATTCAAATGTCTATAAGGACACACTTTGGAACCATTGGGCTCTGGTAATTCATTCGACCACATATCTTTCCATTCCTTATTTTTTGAAATCCATTTTTCGGATATACGAGTTTTAGGTAAACTTAAACTAAAAAACGTTTTGAGATCCATGTGAATTTTTACATCCACCTTCTTTTCTTCCATAAACTCCGACCGGTCTATGTCTACCTGTATGATTTTAGCTTCTCGCGCAAATAAGTCCCTATTGTATCCAGTTATACTTTTTGATAGTCGGCATCCCAGACACAAAATGAGATCTGCGTTTTGGATTGCGAAATTACCAGGTCTATTTGCTAATATACCAACCTTACCTGTGTAATCGTCACCCAAATCACTCCCAAAATAGCTTACGACATACGGAAGTTTGTGTTCTTCCATAAACTTTCTAAACTCTTCTCGTGTCTTTGAAAGGTGTATACCATTTCCGGCTAACACGATGGGTCTCTTTGCGGCTTTCCACACCTCTAAGAACTCACTTGGTAGATGATTCTCTGTCACTGTCTTCAATGGAATTGGGTTGTATACTGCTTCTGGAACCTGCATAGATTGGACGTCTACGGGTACGGATAACCACACCGGGCCAGGTCTACCCGTCGTCAGATTTCTGTAGCATGTATCGAGTACAATGTGTATTTGTGATGGATCCCTGAGTTCAAATGCATACTTGGTAATACCCTTGACACACTCCACGATGTCACAATCTGATCCAAAATAACCTCTATCTTTGCCCCCTCTAGATCTAATATTATCATTCACCTGTACTTGACCGCTTATGAAAAATACAGGAACGCTGTCTTGATATGCGATGAGACAGGGTGTCATCGCATTTGTCGCGCCACACCCCGACGTCACACAGCATACACTCGGATTATGTGCATACGATGACCACCCAAGAGCTGCATATCCCGCGGGTTGTTCACCGTGTGTATAAGTCACATCTAGTTTTTGACCAAAGGAGTCATTGAGGTGCATGGCGAAACCACCGGTCACTGAAAAACATTTGTTGACACCTTTTTCAACCAGAAAATTCGTGATGTAATCCGAAACTTTCATCTAAGTGTTTAAAGACAAGAAACTTTAAATCACTACAAATGCCTATGTTTAACGGTCAGGCCTTACAAGATAAGTTTGTATTGAATGTTCTAAAGAAAAAGAAAAATGGGACATTTTTAGAAATTGGTGCTAATGATGCTATTAATATAAATAACACTTATACCCTTGAAAAGGATTTTGGTTGGAGTGGTATAATGATTGAGTATAACGATGAACACCTCCAAAGTTACAAGGAGCATCGAAAGAACAGTGTACACTTCATAGGAGATGCAACTAAGATTGATTACAAAAAACTTCTTGGAGACAATAACATACCCGAAAATATCGATTATCTCCAAATTGATCTGAATGCGGGCAATGGTTCTACGATTGAAACTTTAGAAAAACTCGATAACGAAATATTTGATAAATACAAATTTGCTACTGTAACATTTGAACACGATTATTATTGTGCCGGTGAATACAGATCAACCAGAGAAAAGTCCAGAGAAATATTTAAAAAGCGAGGTTATGTGATGGTTTTCAATGACATCCACGATCGCCAACCAGAAGTTGTATATGAAGATTGGTATGTCCATCCAGACCTCGTTGATATGGATTATGTCAATAACCTCAAAGCTAAAAATCGCCCAAAATATATCGATAATAACTTGACCGATAAATCCATTGATTGGAGAAGTATATGCTACGAAGATGACATTAAAATAACGTATTCCGTTCAAGTGTGTAATGAGTCCCGCGAACTTTTTTCACTTCTAAACTTTTTGATTAAAACAATAGATTACATAGACAATATACATGTGGTTGTAGATAGTCTACACAAAACCGAAAGAGTCCAAAAGGTTATAGAATATTTTAAGGAATATATAACCGTATTTGAAAGACCATTTGATACATTTTGTAAGAATTCGCAGTATCACGCAGATGTTGCAACGGGTGATTACATTTTTGGTATTGATGCAGATGAAATGCCACAAGAGTTACTCATCAAAAGTATTAAACAGGTTATTTCAACAACTGGTAGTGAAATTATTTTTGTGCCAAGAATAAATATTCACCCAGGTATGACCCAAGAGTTTTTACATACATGTGGGCAGTTTAAATTAAATGAAATGGGTTGGATTAATTGGCCCGATTTTCAAGGACGTGTATACAAGAATGCCGATTATATCAAATTCACTCAAGAAATCCACACCAAGTTGACCGGCAGTGATAAAGTTATAGGACTCAAACCCGTGCCACAACTAGCATTGTGGCATATTAAATCTATGGAAAAACAACAGAGTCGGTGGGTCAAAAACGAAAAAAGTGATAAGGGGTATTGTGAAGGTGGTTTTGATATTGCACCCCCAAATGAAAATTTATATGATCAACTTATGTAGCCTCTCAATAAAAAATTCTCCAATTTATATAACATGCTCGAGGAGGAACTTGACGACCTCACTAGAAAGAGAGAGGAGCTTGATGAAATCATAACCGATCTCTATGAGCTTAAACCACTTTTAGAAAAGTGTGGAAATGACACTGTTGTAAAAGGGTACAGGGAATGTGAGAAACAAACTTTAGCTTTAACAGAATGGTACATACGCACCAAACCTCTATTCAAGGACCTCGTGTCTTGGCTCAAGATGTATTACGAGCAAAAAATAGAGACACAGGGCCAGACAGAAGAGCTAAAACAAAAGATTAAAACTCTTCGTCATTCTGTACTCGCATCTTTTAATAAATCTTGAGAACTTCGGCCACAGCTGGGTGTCTCAGGATGTCCTCGTCGTGCATGATCACGTGTTCCACGTATTCAAATTCATTACCCTTGAGTTTGTGTACGAGATCAGCAAGACCATTTTTGCGGTTCATCAAGTCACTTTGCTTGAGATCGCCCATCACGACCATCTTGGAGTTTTCACCAAGACGGGTGAGTAACATCTTCATTTGATTTGGAGTGCAGTTTTGCATTTCGTCCCCGATGATGAAAGAATCGTTGAATGTTCGACCACGCATGAAACCGAGTGGTTCAACCTTTACACAGTATTCGAGCTGGTTACGTGTGAGTTGCATTTCGAATACATCCATCATTGGTCGAATCCATGGTTCCATTTTGCGTTCCATCTCACCTGGAAGGTATCCCATGTCCTCATCCGCGGCGACGATGGGTCGAGTCAGAACGATCCTCTTACATTGTTTGTTTTTGAGTTGTTCGGCTGCGTATTGACACGCAAACATGGTTTTACCGGAACCAGCTGGTCCGGTGGCGATAATGATTGGCTTATGTGATTGTAGAACCTTCACATACTCAATTTGACCTGGCGTTTTTGGGATATTCATCTAATATTACTTAAGGTTTTTTCTTTATTACATTATAAGATGGAGTTTCACTTTGTAACAGTAGGTCGCAATAACATATCGACTATAACCGATCCATCGAAGACCCCAAGGGCGATATGTTTTAAGTCGAGAGTACACGCTGTAAAATATGTAGATTACTTATCAAATTACAGATCCAAATTTGGTGAATGGCCCAAGATAGATCTGAGTGTACCCATGATAAAAATAGATGTGAAAAATGATTTTAAAAAACGTACACCCGAATACGTGAGAAAATTCATACGTATAAACACCAAAGATTACGACGAACTCGAAACTACGGCGATGCGCTGTGGATTATCATACTTTTACTGTCACGAGTTTGATTACAACGAAGACACACTCTTATCATTGAAAATGCGTGGACAGGAAATGAACGCGGATATAGATAGCGACATGTATAAAACATGGCTAGAGTTAAATGTTATATAAAAGAATGTTACATACATATATTTACAATGGGCAGCATCTCACTCAATTTCGATCCAACTAAAGAAGAACACGTTAAATGGCTCAAGAAGGCCGGTGACAGCTTCAAGAAGTCTATGCGCGAAAAGCATGATTTCATGAAAGATGTTAACGACAATCCGGTATCCGATCAAGAGATCAAACCACAGGATTGGGCCCAGTTGCACTTCGTCCTCGCCATGAAGTACACCGATGCCGTGTTTGACGGTAGCGCTTACATCCCAAAATAAAAAATTGGTTTACATAAATGCGATTCGTCATAAGCGTTCTCGCGCTTCTCATAGTTTACTTGATTCTCAGGCAAACGGAACTCTATGTTCCACGCATACTCGATAGCGACTGGTTGAACACCAGGAATGACCCAGAGAGAAAGGGTGGGCCATTCAACAAGTGTTCACCAGAATCTTTCGATGAATGCGCGAAAGTTAAATTTCCACACCTAAGTAGGTATTAATTATATTGATTTTTATATAATCATGATTCGCAAGTACGTCGTCGAGAAATATGCGTCCCTTTTGGACTTGCCAAAAGAACACACGATATGTGTGAATCTGGAGAAAAATACACACAACTGGGCAGTGAATAGGAGTACCTCTTTAGGAGATACAGCCGCGGCAGATAACCACCGTCACATGAACAGATACAAACACAAGTTTCTCCAGATTCAGTATAATTTGAAAAAATCACCGTCTTTGAAGGATAAGATTGTAAACGGTGTTTATAAGACATCTAGCGTCGTCGAACTTTCACCACAAGCTCTGTGGCCCGAAGGTCCGTACGCGAAGACTATGGAAGAATGTATATCCAAGAATATGCGAAAGGAATACAGTTCCAATGTTTTGAAGGATCCGAATTACAAGGGTATTTTCAGGTGTAAAAAGTGTAAATCTTACAAGACTACGTATTACGAGATGCAGACGAGAAGCGCGGATGAACCCATGACTGTGTTTATCACGTGTCATAGTTGTGATTCTAGATGGAAATCTTAATTGCGTACTTCGTGTGTGTGAGGTCGGTGTCCATGTCTCCGACCGATAGTATATAATTGTAGCCAGTCTGGACTTTGAGATTTCCCTTATTGTGCGCGGGAGTCACGTATAGTTCATCGTAAGGTATGTTATACGCATACAATTGAAGTTTAGTCATTTGTAAAACACCTGGTATTTGTGGTCTCGCGGTGATTATGACCACTCTGTACCCATATCTTTTACAATCCTTTAGTAGTTTAATTATAGGCATATTAGCTCTACCGTTTGTAAATATGAGAGTGTTATCTATGTCAAACATGACTGCGTCATTCCTCAAAACTCTTCTAATAAATACATCATTCATAATAACCTACTTTAAGAGGAGAAATTAAGTCTAGTAAATGATAGTGGACGTTTCTTTTGAAGATGGAAGCATATCCATCTGTAAGATACTCGAAGAATTAAATGAAAATGAATATTTAGTCGATGAGTTCATATGTAAAAGAGATGGTACGTGTCATTTCAGTGGATTTACGCAATCTGTACCCAAAGATTGCGTCTCCGGATACTACGATGTCGTAAACATAGAGGATACGGGTTTATACACAAAGATAGGGGATAATTTATATGAACCCGTAGACACTTCAGACGAGGATTACGAAGAGTCGTCGGAAGAAGAATCCGAAAGCGAATCAGACATCAGTTTGGATGAGGAGGAATAAAATATACGCGTAATATAAATGAAATCTAAGAACAATACTCTCCTCCCACTCGCCATCGCCGCCGCCGTATTCCTTTACGTCTTCATGTACCAACCAGGTGGTAAGAAGAAGGAGGGATACTGTGGATGTGGAAAATAAAACTTAAAAATTAGAGTCGCCGTGTAACAAATGGCTCCGTACAGACCACCTAACACGCACTACAGCGAATTAGATGTCTCGTCGTACGAGGAAGATGACATTTTCAAGTTCATAGGTAAGTCAGGTAAACGTTTCTATTGGCTCACCAGATTCCTTGAGTTGTCCTATCTCTGGTACGACAAGAAC
>Ga0209137_1003846_pt1 | contig 12277 bp, 7 predicted proteins | sample SaaInl5LU_22_DNA_FD_184642 | JGI IMG/M metagenome (GOLD analysis project Ga0209137, IMG submission 184642) | Marine microbial communities from expanding oxygen minimum zones in the Saanich Inlet - ESP_105LU_22_DNA (SPAdes) (version 2) | ecosystem: Environmental > Aquatic > Marine > Intertidal... | reverse complement strand
AGCCTTCTGGTCTGATTTTGTCTCGAAGCGTAGGTGACAAATATGCGGTCATTGGAATTCAAATTGAACGCCAGAAGATCCTTCTCTGCAGAATTAATTGGATATGGAAATTCGATCCAACCGGCCTCAGGATCTTGGTATTTTGAGACCAGTTTACCCGTTGACTTTTTCATGAACAGCCCCATCCATTTTTCCATATTGAACATGGCCGTGATCAAGGAATCTTCTCCCCCGTAGAGGACTTCACCTTTTGACGTTTCATTGATGATGTTGTAGCATTGAATTCGAACCTGGTTGCCCTCTGCTTTTCTGGTATACCATAGGCCATTCTCATACCATCCGTTTTGTGGCAAACTTGTTTGCCATGATCTGGATTGCCCACCCTCTTTTCCGAACAATTCAAATCCATTCACTTTTATTCCAACACCAAATCGGATTTCGGTTTCAAACAAAATAGAATCCTTTAATACCCCGAGTATTCGAGAGGATGTATCGACATGGAACTCTGAGTAACCGTTCAGTGCAAGAGTGGTGTCCTGATTTGAAAATCGAAGAGATACATTGCTGTCTCGGATAGTCGTGAGAAAAAGTTTGCCCTGTGCGCTAAAGAATACGTTTTCATCACTCGCTAGCTCCTCCATCACAACCTTCTCCTCCAAAAGGTTTTGACTATGGGCTTGGTTTGCAATAATTACGGCAAGGAAAATCCATAATCCTTTAAACCTACCAATGGTCATTGAATGCTTCAAAACTGCAAGCGTGTTAGTTATCGAAAATAGGCATACTACAAGGATAAGGGTTTCCATATTGCCTGCTGTAAAGTGGCAGCATGACTTATTCATGTTGCCTCAAAATGCTCTGAATTAGCGCGATTTTCTGCAAGAATTATTTTGAGCGAAAACTACGATTACCTCGTCGAATTGCCCGGCATCCAAGAATTTACTTAAGCTGGGACCTTTACGCCTTGGCAGACTTAGGCTTGACCGCCTGAGGTGGTGCCGCCTGGTCGGGGCCCTTGGTTGCGGGACTTGCCCCCACGGAATCCCCCAGATTTGCCCCCACTACGGCCGGCTGATGCACCTCCACCTGATCGACCGGGGCCACCAGAACGTCCACCTCGGCCTACACCGCGTCCATTGGCGTTCCATACGGGGGCTTCCCCCAAGTGCTCGGGCGGGCTCAATTTCTCAAAGTCGCGCTCAATCAAGCGCTCAATCTTGGTGAGCTTGTACATGTCTTCGGGACAGACGAACGTAATGGCCATTCCTTCCGTTTTTGCCCGGGCCGTGCGGCCAATGCGGTGGACATAGTCCTCGGCGTCATTGGGCACATCGTAGTTGATCACCAGGTCAATGCCTTTGATGTCAATGCCGCGGCTCATGACATCTGTCGCCACCATAATTCGGGTGCGTCCGGCCTTGAAGGCACTCAAGGCTTTCTCCCGGGCATCTTGCTCGTAGTCCGACGACATGCCTTGTACCGAATAGTTGCGTTGGGCCAGCTTCCGAGTGAGCTGTTCCACCTTACGCTTGGTTGAACAGAAAATAATGATGCTGGTAAATCCATCTTTGTCCTTCAACAAATGCTGGGTCAAGCCGATCTTTTGTTCTTCGTGCGCCAAATAAATTTGTTGGGTAACCCCTTCCGCAGGCTTGGAAATGGCTACGGAAATTTCCGCCGGATCGGAGAGAATTTCTTTGGCCAAATTTCGAATCTTTGGCGCCATCGTGGCCGAGAACATCAGGCTCTGGCGTTGCGCCGGCAATGTTTTGATAATGCGAATGATGTCATCGTAAAAACCAATGTCTAGCATGCGGTCCGCTTCATCCAAAATCAAGTGCTTGACCTCAGAAAAGTCCACATTGCCTTGTTCCATGTGCGAAAGCAAACGTCCAGGTGTGGCAATAATGATGTCGGCTCCCCCTTTGAGGGCCACGGCTTCTTGATCCCACGCGACACCATCTCCCCCGCCATAGACAGCATGGCAGGTCGCCTGCGCAAAGTAGGCCAAGCCCTGAATCTGGTGGTCAATTTGAATGGCCAACTCCCGCGTTGGGCAAAGGATCAAGGTTTGCACCCCACCTACCGCACTTTCGGAAATATGATTCAATATGGGGAGCACAAAGGCGGCCGTCTTTCCGGTGCCCGTTTGTGCACAGCCGATGACATCGCGTCCTTCGAGGATGAGGGGAATGGCTTTGTCTTGAATTTCGGTCGCGTCCTCAAAATTCATGTAATAGAGGGCATCTAAGAGGGCGTCGTTGAGACCAAAATCTGTAAACTTCATCGCTGGTGTAGGAGCTATTGCGCGTCATGCCGCCCGGTGCGGCGTCGCAAAGGTAGCGCTTTGTCGCCCGCCCTGGGGGCCTGCACATGGGTCGCGAGTATACGTTGGGCCTCCGCCCGAGCCTCCGGAGTTTTTTTTGCCCGATATAAGGCCTGCCGAGCGGCTCGCATGGCTGGCTCAAGTTCCACCATCGGCCGTGGATACACGAGCTCATCCATGCCTTCCTCCAGCGCAGTACGCATCCAGGGGGCGGCCCGCCATGGCATGGGCAAATGGGCCACTTCCGGCACCCATAAAGCGATAAAGTCCCCATCCGCATCTTGTTCTAAAGCTTGCTTTACAGGATTATAAATGCGGACCGTATTGATTCCTGTGACCCCAGCCTGCATTTGGAGCTGGGGGTAATGAATGCCGGGCTCATAGTCTAAAAATTGCCGGGCCAAATGCACCGAAACATCCTTCCAGGGCAATTGGAGCACATGGGTCGCATAGCTCACAATCATGGCCCGCATCCGAAAATTTAAATACCCAGTGTGGCAGAGCGACCGCATGCACGCATCCACCAAGGGAACCCCCGTCTGACCATCCTCCCAACGCCGCAGGCGCATCGGGTCGCTGCGGAAAAATGCATCCAGACCTCCTCGATTCACGCTTTCCCACTCCATCCGGTGTTCGGACTCGAATTTTTGAATGAAATGTTCACGCCACCTCAACCGTGAACCAAAAGCGGTGAGACCGCGGTGAGGATGGACTTTTTTTGCTGCTGAGAAGGCCTGATATACCTCACGAAGGCTCAGATTACCCCAAGCTAAATAGGGACTCAATCGGCTGCAGCTGAGCCGAGCTTTCGCAGGCTTGGAAATCCCGGCCGCATACCCGCGGTAGCGATCATCTAAAAAGGAAAGCAAATACGCCTGCGCTTTTCCCACTCCGCCTTTTTGTGTGACCCCTGGATCCACATTGGGCTCCATAAAGTGAGGGAAGCCAAGATCCCATGATTGGTTGGGCGAGGTTGGCTGGGTCCAGTCTTTCAACCATTGCTCGGAGGGAGTCACCGGCGCATGCATGATCGCATGCCATTCCTGAACCCAACGGCTGCGGGTCTTCCTCCCCCGCCTGACGGAGCCATAGGGAAACTCTTCCCATAGAATACCCCAGCCCGCGAAAGCCTTTTTGACCGCCATATCCCGGCTATAGGTCCATTGAATCCCGATTTCCTCGTGACTGTATACGCACGCGATTTCCACCGTTTGCTGCAATTGGTCCAAGACCGCCACCGCCTCTCCTACCACAGAGATCCACGGTAGTTGCGGGTGTTTTATTTGAAGGGATTGCCACGACTCCCATACAAATCGGGCATGCCGAGGCGCATAGGTTGGCTGTTCCCAGAGACCCGGCTCGTGGATATAGAGCGCAAGCAGCCTAGCTTCATGCCCTTGGGCCCGCTCTGCTTCCGCCCGCTCCAATGCTGCGGCCAACGGAGCGTGGTCCGTAATGCGGAAATCCCGTTTAAACCAGACAACATGCCATCTCACCCCATTAAAACGCGAGGAAGCAATCCCTAGTTCGGTCCAATCGAATAAAAAAAAGGGCCGCATCGCTGCGGCCCCTTCTACTTTGCTTCCATGGAATTATTCACGGATCAATTTGAGCGTTTGAGTTCCATGGTCCGTTTCTACGCGAACAATATAGGAGCCTCCGGGCCACAAGTGCGAAGGCAGTTCAACTTACGGGCTGCCGGAACGGCAGACTCAAAGATTGGACGTCCCAAAATGTCCATGACGACAACCTGATTGATTTTTGCGCCTTCCACGCGAATGTAGGCCGCCCCCGAAGTAGGATTCGGGCTCATGGTGACGGACACGGTCATCGGTTCATCTTGGCCGACAGAATACCCCACGGCGTTCATCGCATTGGCGACACGAGGCATCGTGAAGGCCATCACCGTATCGATGTACAGCAGGGATTGCGCCTTGATGTTCGGATTGGTTTCATTCGCCGTCAGCGGATCGTTTGCATCCCACCAATCCCATGGGTTGGCGTTGATGCGGAATGGCATCGTCGCATTCGGGGGAAGCATGTTGAATGTGTAGATATTCTCTTGGTTCCCGATGTTGTGGGGATTGGTACGGGCCTTCACGGAATACGCGTCCATTAAGGATGAGGCATTCAAGACGCTGTTGTTGCCAAAGGTATTGGCGATTTTGACCGCCGTATGACTACCGGCGACTTCCACCACTGGGAAGAAGGTTCCCGCGATAGGAACATTCACCATTCCTCGGTAGTACGGCGCGAAGAAGTCGTAGCGGCTATGAAAGGACACCATCGGGGCGTCACCCTGAGCGACCCATGCAGAGTCTCCCAATGCGCCACCTAAGTTGATGACGAGATTCACATTGTGTGGAATTCCCGCATACAATGGAATATTCCGTCCCGGTTGATTCTGGTCCACCAGGGGCAATCCGGTCACAGGGTGTGTGCCAATAATGGTAGCTTCCCCGCCATATCCGTCCCAATCCCCGACCACTGCGGTGTCTACATACGGATCACCCGCATTGACGGAGTTTCCGAAGATGCCTGTTCCCGCGGCAGAATACTGGAATTTCGTAGGGCTTGCTACTTCGGAGTAATTGTCAATGGACGCATACGCCAAAGAGATGTATCCACCGGATCCAACCCCCATGAGAGAGATAAAGTCGGGGTCCACGCGGTATGGGTCACCAAACGCGAGTTTCGATGCGCGAATGGCACGCACTCCCACTTTGAGAAGCGCAATCCTCTTTCAGTTCACATGGCTTGAATTTCGTATTTGACGCTCAAATCTGTGCATTTAGTCCATGAATCCATCTAAGAGTCCTACCATCGAACGGTATCATTACGGAACTCTGGCGTATCGATTGTTTGAGCGGCTCTCTCAGGGCGATTCGCCTGAACTACACGTTTCAAGCGCGAATAAAACCCATAATAAATCATAAACGCAGCAAGTACAGCGAAAAACTTTAATCCTAAATTATTGGGCTTCACCTGATTTTCAAAAACCTCTTTAAGGTCGAAGATTCACCGTTTGACAATTCCATGTAATAAGCTCCACCTGCTAAAGTAGAAATATCAACGGAGTTTTGCTCGCCAAGCCAACCTTTTCGGACCTGATTGCCGGCCGGATCAAAAATGGTGAATGACCATTGTGACAAAGGATCACTTAACCCGTGGATTTGAATTTCTTCAGAGGCGGGAATCGGGTAGATGAAAATTTCACCTGAAATGGACACAGGAACCCCAACGGTGGTAATAAAGACCTTGAAGGTTGTAGAGTCCAAGCACAAGCCATTGTCCACAATGAGTTGTACAACTGCCGTGTCTCCAGGAGTCCCCTGCCAATGAACGTCAACATTTTCGCTCCCCTGACCTGCAATAATTGAACCACCAATCACAGACCACGTGTAGGTAAATGCTTGGTTGTAGGGGATCATTTTTATGTTCGTCGTATCACCATTGGCAGCAAATGCATTGCTCGTAAATAGTACCGGCAGAACAACACCGGGCAACATTACTGTGTTGACAGTATCAGACTGAGTCATGCAACCGGAAGTTGATGTAATCTCTACCCAATAATCACCGGAGGAAAAGACTTGAATGGTTGCGTTTTGCACACCCGTGTTCCACATATAGCTATGTCCTGGCTCTGCTGAAATTGACAAGGTGTCCCCTAGGCAGAAATAAGAACTATCTGAAAGGGTTAGTGCAGCACTAGGTCCTAAGAGGGAAGACACCACAACTGTATCTGAATAGCCGACACAACCGCTAATAGTCATGTATTGCACATAGTAACTGCCAGGGAGTGATGTGATAATGGTGGAAGTTGTGTCTTGCGAAGGGGCCCAGAGTAGGCTCGCGACATACGATGTGTCAAAAGAGAGAGTCACATCCTCTCCTGGGCATAAATTTGCGGACCCAAGGGTTGATATAAGAGTACTCGGAGAACCATGTTGAATGACTTCAATGGTATCTTGAATAACGACCCCATTTGGATAGAGTGCAGTGACCCAATAGGTGCCAGAGCTCGAGACACTCATAGATTGAGTTGAATCACCGGTGCTCCAAACAATGTTGGATAAGACAGTTGGAAGGGTTAATTGAACGGGCACATTCGCACATGTAGATATAGTATCTGTCATGAAGGGATTCACTGGAGGCAGGGCATCACAACTTGACAGGTGGAAAATTCCAGCAGTATCACTGACATTCCCTACAGCAACCCAACGGTCCCCATTTTGGCCCACGCCACAACCATTTAGCAACACATCATGAGGGTCAAGCCAGTCGTTTCCATTGATAAATTTGTACTTGATGGTATCCCCCACCACAAATTCACGTGTAAAGGCCCACGCCCCAAGCGAGGAATTGAAGTTTAATGATGTCGTACTTGCATTCCAATTTTGGAAATTTCCCGCAATGTGAACACCCTTTGCAGCGTCTATCGTTTGTGTTGAAAGGTCGAGCAAGAAAGTAATCGGTGTTGTTGCAAGGATGAACGATGCTGAAGAACTACAGCCATTTTGATCAAAGACGGTCACTGTGTACGTGGTGGTTGAATCTGGATACACTGAAAGCACTTGACTAGTGGATGAATCGGACCATAGGTAAGAAATAGCCGTAGAAGCTGTCAACGTTACGCTCGTTTGAGAGTTGTCTGAGGTGATTGAACTGGTGATAAAAGCAGGACTTGGCGGAACGACCTGTACTTCAATGCTATCCACACAAACAAGACCCGGGGCCGAGGATTGCACCCAGAACGTAGTGGTTTGAGTGGGCATCACCCATATCGAATCAGTCACAGCCCCAGTTGACCATATTTTTGTCTTGCTCACGGCTGTATCTCCTTGGTTCATGTCGTATAACAATACAGAATCCCCAGGGGCACAAACTACTGTTCTTGAAGCAATAATCAGTGGTTGGATGTCATGAACGGGTACCGCCACTTGACAAGAAGCCCCGGATGACCGATGAACCACCTCAAATGGAATGGTCGTATCTCCCGAAACGTAAACGCTGTGTGTAAAGCTTGTATCTGCGCCTTCGTCCCACACGTAATAATACCTACTTTGAATCTTTTGCGCTGAACTCTGATACAAGCCCACGACCTCCACATTTGAAAGTGTTCTGTTCCATATTCCAAAATCGTCCATCAGACCCCCATACCCCAAGGTGATTGGAGTCGGAAATAATGATGTGTCTATCGCAGGTACGCTTAAAACCAGCGGCAACGAAGTATTCGAGCATAGGCAGCCTTGAATATTGCTTGTATCCGTCAATGTTCCATCTCGATACATGGAAAGGTATGCCCCTTGAGTGATTGAGATGTTCTGCCAAATACCATGGACGATAGGGGACGAAACGATGGAGATTTTATTCTGCAAGAAGGTTGCAAAATGCAGAAGCCCCCCATCTGTGAAGGCTAACATACTCCCATCGCCCAACGTGTCTACCCGGGCAAGAACTACGCCCTCTGAGGCGGTATCTGGCTTTAACCAAAAGGAAATGGAATATCCTTCAGAGCCTGGCAATGAAATGGAATTAAGGCTCTGAGAGCTTTGGATGGCAGCAAATGAATTCGGTCCTGCTAAATCTGCAGCTGCCGAATCCAAAGCAAGCCGATTGGGGGCATACGCTACACCTCCAGTAAAAGCGTGGTTTTGGTTCCCACTGTAGTCTAAACCTGAACCATTGAAAGGCAACCAGAGCACATTGCCATTTTGCAAGCTGGCAACACTTAATACACCGTTTGGAAGAGTATCCATTTGCGGATTAGGAACCCCGATGGTAATACTATCCGCTCCACAGAATACGGTCGCCGAAACAAAAATACTATCTGTGCTCTGGCATCCAAGAATGGGAGTAAATAGAGGTTGGATGGTCGCAGTGTTCGAAATGGAACTACATGAACCACCGTACGTCACCACACACCGCACGGAATATCCCAGGTAAGCATTCGGACCCATGACGGTCAAAAGAGGGCCATTTGAGCCGCTGATGCCTTGGCCTTGGGTAGGAATATTAGTCCAGTTTGGCACAGTTCCACCAAACATCTGCCATTGATATAATGCCGAGCTATCCGAGAATAGTGCTTGAAATGACGTAGATACTGTCGTTGCATCTACCTGCACAGATTGTGGCTGTTGAAGGAATACTCCTTGGCACGCAGGGGATGCTATACTGGGCACACTCCCAGTAACAATGAGTGCAAATTCCTGACTTGAAGCCAGGGTGCCTTTGTGGCTTACTGTAAGTGTATAGAGGCCAGGAGCAACCCCATTCGGCAAGTCAATCATTTCAACGTTGTCTCTGTAATTATCCCCGGTGGTAGCCGCCGATGATGGCGAGTTTGGATTGAGAACGTAGGGGTAAAACACTTGGCCTGACGGAGCTGTTAATCTCACATCCAGATCATTCACTAACATGGAAGTCGTATTGTTGAGGAGATTGGAATTAACAGGAGTACCCGCTGGATCATTCCAAGCGATTGTGATCCGAACAGGATTCGACGACAACGTAATTGATGTAGAAAATGAGGATGAATTGGTCAGAGAATGCATCCCCACCATGGCCAGTGTATCGTCCAATACTTCTATCGCATGCTCCACGTCCAAAAGGCCCCATCCGAACTGGTAATCCGGACCCTGAAAGCTTCCCGCCTCTTTGGCCGTATGAATGGCCAGTCCTTTCAGAGCAGAGGACTTTAGGTAACTATTTGTATTATTAAATACATGCTGCTGTACAAGGGCTAATCCACCTGTAGCGCTTGGTCCTGACATGCTCGTACCCGACATACTTCCATAGGAAGTGTTCCCAGTGGCCAGAGTACTGTAGAGCATTACCCCATTAGCTACGAGATCCGGCTTAATCCGACCATCGTCGGTTGGGCCCCAACCACTAAACGAGCTCATCGTCACAGAAGAAGGACCTGAATAATTCAAAACGTCGTCAACGGCCCCAATAGTCATGACATTTTTCGATACTCCTTCCCCGCTGATACAATCATAGCCATCCGCATTTCCATCTGGATTTCTGGACGCTGTAGAATAAGACCAACCGCCATTTTGCCATACATAGTGCCCACCAGAATGGCTGTCATTCCTATCATTACCAGCAGATTTGACAATCAAGTAATGGCTTGCATTATTAGAAATTTGATCCCAAACTCTGGCATTGTAGCTGTAATAACCAAACTTGTAATCTTCTGTTGAACTTATTAAGGGGTCACCAAACCAGTGCCAACTGCTTGAACCTGTTGCCCAAGGCCCATAGGCCCATCCGCTCACAATACCATAACTGTGATTACTAAGAATCAACCCATTTGACGCGGCCGTAGCCATCTCGGAATTGTCATTATTCCAATCATTTGCTAACAATGAAGCCTGAGGCGCCATCCCTTTGGCAGAGGCTTGGACACCCGATGCAATCATCGTTCCTGCCACATGGGTTGCATGGTTGCTCAAACTTGTAGCATTATCACTCTGCGTTGCACGATTCCCAAATTCCTGATGTCCCACAAGTGTTGCTCCACCGTCCCATTCGCCTATTTGCATCCCCTGACCATTCAGCGTATATCCAAGACCGCCTCCTGTATGAAGTTTATTTGCCCCTATTGATATCGCTGCATTTGCATTATCCGTGATGTAGTAGATGGGTGAGCCGGTACTCAAAGTTTTCAGTTGTGTCTCCGCGTTCTCGCTGATCGATAGTCGATCAAACACTTTTCCATTGGCAACAGCTCTTTCGATGTAACCACGTTCCGATGTGTATCGCATGCCTTCTGTCACAGCTATTTTCTGCAACGCTTCAATATTCAATTCTAACCCATTTGGTTTGACGAGCGTTTGAGCTTGAGTCGTTTGAAGAAAAATACAAGCGGTTAAAAAAAAGATTAAGCTGCGAACACCCATGTTTTCTGAAGTTTGATCTAAAATTACAGCAGATGTGACAAAAATTTTGTTCAAAGATTATCCCGCATGAATCCAAATTTGCTTTTGGAAAATTCATTCATACCATTCTACCACGGGGAGATGCTGTTTGAGGAATTTCCGTTTAATTCAACGCGTAAACTTTCCGATAAATTTCAGCACGCATCATTTCATCATACTTATCGAACAGGTACTCCACAAATGCCTCGTATTCCTCTCCCAAATTGTGGGTGGATTCATATTCCTCCGCACTTCGATATGTGCTCACCAACGCGTACCTGTATTCGGAAACATCACTCTTCTCCCCCACTTTGAGGACAGTGTAATTCTTTTCCAAGCCAGATTCGATGTAAAAGGAATTCAGTTTTTCGATATCGGAGAGGTACTCTACTTCGGAGATTCCCTCCGGTAGGTCAAAAAGATGAATTGACATTTGTGCTATGCCCTCTGAGGTTACCACCGGGGATTCCGTTTCTTGATTGCACGCCAGGAAGGGCATGATGATGCAGATAAAAAGGATCTTTTTCATTTTTCATTGATTTTAAGTTGCTACGAATGAGCGGTTCAAAAAATTGATTCATGAAAGAGCAAATATGAGGTGGACTCAGACTGCGAGGAAGGATTATCCGCAGCTATTTTGTTCAGCATAACTCTTATTCTAAGCCTTTTTTAGATTGAAATCATGAATTAAAGGACACGCTCTGTAGTTTTTTGTAATTTGTTAGACTAAAATAACAATATTTTCATGAAAAAAATCTTGTTGCCTCTACTCGTTGCCCCTGTTCTGGCCTTTGGTCAGGTTAAGTCAGGCGCCGTGTATTCAGAACATCCTGCTTTGACCGCCGTGGAAGCGATGAATGCCGCGTTTTGCTCCGGAGATTTAGAAACGTACGAAAGCTATTTCGCTCCAAATGTGAAAATTTGGAGCGTTGGAGATCGTGAACCTCATGGCCTAGAGCGCGATCTAGAAATCTCAAATTGGTGGAAGGAGAACTTCACAGTTTCCATAAACCGCGCAGAAGGGGTAACCCCAGATGTCATCAAGTTCAAAGACAACAAAAAGGGCGTTTGGGTCATGGACTGGACCGAGTTCACCGCGATCAACAAAAAGTCGGGTGATACGGTGAGCACATGGTTCCACGACGAATATTTCGTGAACAATGACAATAAAATCACGATGTGGTTCAGCTACTATAACATGAATGACTTCGGCGCCCAAATTCAAAACTCATTTGGGGCACATAGAAATGGCCGCGTGTACGATGAGCACCCATTTATCGTATCGATGGAGTCGGTCGTCAGCGAATGGGAAAACGGGGATGCCGATGCCATGGCAGAAAAGTTTGCAGACGATGCCACGTTCCATCGCTTAGGAGATGGCCAGGGCTATCGTGGCATTTCTCTGGAAGAAAGAAAAGCACAATGGGCTGCTGGAATAGCGGCCACGAGCTCCAGGAAAATGGAGGTTTACGGCTATCCAGATGCCATACGGTATGAACGGGGTGAAGGCGGCTGGGAAGTGCTTTCATGGTGGAATTACACCAATGTGGATGCAGAGACAGGCGAAGAATCAAAAGGGTTCTTGCATGCGAGCCACTCCTTTAATTCAGAAGGAAAGATTTCGCGTGAAGTGCTCTGGTTTGAGTTTGCTGATTAAGTTCTTGATCATTTAGGGAAAACCCAACGACGTCTACCGTCATTCCAGAATTACTGCAGAAGGCTTCAATGCGATGCCAAATGCGGTGTGATCACATCGGAATCATTCAACTTCAAAAGCCCTGCCTCATGGTGGGGCTTTTATTTGATTGCCGCACTCGCGGATATATTGACGAACAATTGTGGCCCAACAAAAAAGCCGTCATTGTGAGGTGGCTTACGGCAACCCGTCCGGAGTGCTTTGCACTCCTTAAGCTTCGAATTCCAAAAAGAAAACCCGCAGCTTTCGCTGCGGGTTTTTTCGTCTCTTAGTGACCCCGTCAGGACTGCTTCGCGCTCCTTGGGCTCCGTAGATCTTATAGAATTCCACTCC
>Ga0209137_1003843_pt1 | contig 12279 bp, 8 predicted proteins | sample SaaInl5LU_22_DNA_FD_184642 | JGI IMG/M metagenome (GOLD analysis project Ga0209137, IMG submission 184642) | Marine microbial communities from expanding oxygen minimum zones in the Saanich Inlet - ESP_105LU_22_DNA (SPAdes) (version 2) | ecosystem: Environmental > Aquatic > Marine > Intertidal... | reverse complement strand
TCTCGTATTTCTAACCTAGCACTGCTATCTTGTTCCGCTCAACCAACTCAAGATCTACTTCATAGCCTAGGCCTGGCTTCTGAGGGGCATGCGCAAAGCCTTCAGCATCAATCTGGATCTCTTCAATCAACCCATGCCACCAAGCATCATGAGGCAACAAAACCTCCATAAACCGTGTATTAGGGATCGCCATCTGGAGATGCAAGTTTGCCACGTCATTCAATGAATTGCTGCCATGATGAATCTCGATATTCATACCGAATGCCTCAGCCAAGTGGGCGATTTTAAGCATAGAAGTAATCCCCCCTTTTATCATAACGTCGCCGCGGAGCATGTCTGTTGCCTTGTTTGTTATCCAAGGCGCGTAATCATCTAGCCAACCACTGGGAAATTCGGTGGCCATCACGGGAATGTCCATTTTTTCGAGTAACTTGGAATAGTTATATATATCGGTGGTTGGCAGTGGATCTTCATACCACAAGAACCCCAGTTCATGGATGGCTCGACCTACTTTAACCGCTTCACCAAGATCATAGGCTGATCGCGAATCAAGCATTAAATTAAAATCGTCACCCACGGCTTTTCTGACCGCTTCGCACGCGGCTATATCCTCCCGCCAGCGCTGACTGGGATGCAATTTATAGCCATGCAAGCCCCTCTCTTTCACAGCCAGTGCTTGCTCAACATAGCCTTCAACTGTGTCGTGCTGCTCAGAGCTTGCATAGACAGGGATTTTTTGCCGAAAAGTCCCAATTAAAGCATGAATCGGCAGCCCGCTGACTTTACCAGCCAAATCCCATAGAGCTATGTCAACGGCGCACACCACAAAGGTGCTAACTTGCGCACGCATGTTAGACATCCTCTGAAACAAATTGGCGCGATCGAGGGGGTTTTGACCCATTAATATGGGCTTTAAAAATCGAGTAATAAAGGGCGCCTCAAGACTAGCAGGATGCACACACAATCCCAACAGAGCATGTCCCTCAATACCTTGATCTGTCTTAATTCTCACCAAACCCAGGTCGCTATTAGCCGTAACGGCTTTCACGGAGTGGTCATAACTTTTCATGGGAATATTGTTCCACTTAAAAAGCGTGACGGTGACATCTGTAATTTTCATGCGGCTGACCTTTTTTTTCGCGATGGTTTAACACTGCGGGCTAAATAGCGAGATCCTTTAAATTGTAGTTTTTAACCACTTTCTCCCAATTGTCAGGGTTAAAGCGAAGCGTATCTTCACGACCCTGCATGGGAACATAAGTGAAGCGGGGCTCATTAGGATAAAACTGTCCACGCGCATCGATGGCAACAGCAATGACTTGTGATCGTTCATCGATACGTTTCTCATCATAGAACGCATCACCGGCCTCGTTTAACGCTCCGCGCTGGCCTATAACAGAAGACTTTCGATGAAATCCAATCGTCAGAGAAACCCGCTGATCAGACGATGTATTCACATAAGAGCCATGCAACATTTGGCGATTCACAATAGTGACGTCACCGGCTTTGGCGTGTAACGGAACGGCGTCTGCTAGAAACTCAGACCCATTGTCAGAAACGATCTTTTTAATGTCCAACTTGCCTAACTTATGGCTGCCCGGCAAGACCCACAGGCAGCTTTTGGCCGACGTATCATAGAGTTGAACCTGAAAATTAAACCCGTGAATATCTTCGTCCCAGTTGGGCGAGTTCCAGTGCGTCACACCATCTTGGTGCCAGGAAACCGCGCCACCAACACCTGGCTGTTTTACAAAAATAGCATCCATATATGGAACAAAATCTTCACCATTAATCGTTGAAGCAATCGCCAGTAGCGACGGGTGTCCATATAACCGCAGGCCAGAGCTCATAATTTGGCACATACCTTCCATGGCAAAAACTACTTTTTCTGGCAACGTTGAATCACCCAATGGTTGGGTCATTTGCGTGGGATGTCGACCATTCAGTGCGCTGGTTCCGCCCCAAGGATCGCTCAACGGCTTGATTAATGTGTAGACAGGACGAGCAAATTCCTGCCCAAACGCGGCTCTGCCGTACTTATCCACCTTAGCGCCATTATCAACAGGGGCTCGGTCGAGCAAGTCTTGCATTTCTGTTTGAAGCAACTCGATTTCAGCGGCGCTTACAAAACCTTCAAACACATAAAAACCGTTGTGATGGTAAGCGTCAAGAATGTCTTTAGCCAACTTTCCATTTAAGTCAAATTTTACCGGCCCACGATTACTGATGAGATTAGCACGCTTTATTCCTTCATCAATGTATGGCGCCATAGATGTATTGAAGTCTTTCGCAGAAATAGTATTCATATATTTACCCAATTTTTTAAACGTTGCCCTAAAAGTTCAACTCAATATGGAAAGTTATAAATTAGTCACAGGGGGTATTCGACCATGGGAGGAAACACATCGTTCTCTTTATATAAGTTCGCCTCTGCAATACTTTCATTCAATTCAAAACCCAACCCTGGACGATTAGGCACCTCAACATATCCGTCTTCCCAGCGAATCGGAATATTAAGCAAATCATTGAAGAACCCATCGAAGGTATCGATACTTTCTAGGATCAAAAAGTTTGGCAAGGATGCAGATAATTGAATATTAGCTGCTGCTTCAATAGGGCCAGCGTATAAATGCGGTGCAAACTGGGCGTAGTGTGACTCAGCCATGGCGGCAATTTTCTTTCCCTCCAAAATGCCTCCCACACGACCTAATGCAGGCTGTAAAATTTGGATCGCCTGGGCCTCTAAAACCTTCGATATCTCAAACCGGCTAACGAGTCGCTCTCCTCCCGAAATAGGGATGGTTGTCGAATTTGCCACTCGGGCCATTTCTTTTGGATTGCAGGGTGGCACGGGCTCTTCGAACCAAAGAGGGTCAAATTTTTCAAGCCGTCTGGCCAGCCTAATAGCGCTTGAAGTGGTTAACTGCCCATGTGTTTTGATCATAAGATCGCATCGATCACCAGCAACTTCTCGCAAATTTTTCACTAATGTCTCTGCACCTTCTAGAGCCTGTAATGACAATTGTCGCGGATCAAAAGAGCCCATGGGCATCACAGGATCAAAACCTACGGCGGTAAACCCTAAATCCATATAGTGCTGGAGGCGCTTGGGGGCAGAATCCGCATCGCCATGAAAATTTTCTGCGGTGAGTTTTTCTACATCAGAATAGAGATAAGTATACGATCGAAGTTTCTCATGAACCTTGCCACCCATTAAATTGTAGATCGGCTGATCTAGAGCCTTCCCGACGATATCCCAGCAGGCAATTTCAATTCCAGAGAGTACACCGCCCGTGCTGATATCAGGACGTTGCACAAACCCTGCGGAATAAATAATGCGCCACATGTTTTCAATATCGAAGGGACTTCTACCTTTTACGTGCCGTTCAAATACATTTTCGATCATTTGGCAAACCACTGCAGGACCAAATGGCACACCATAAACTTCACCGTAGCCGGAAATGCCATTATCGGTAGTGAGCTTAACGAAAATCCAGTAGGCGCCGCCTTTGTGAGGCGGGGGTGTTGCAACAACCCATGTTTTTATATCTGTTAATTTCATATTGGGTACTCTTATTATTCATCAGTTTGTCAATTTCCATCGCGTGGAAGCAAGCTGGACGACACTGCGTCCAATCAAGTCGCTTTTATTTCCCGAGCAAGAACATCTGCGTATAACTCTTTGCGCTTTAGGGCTGCGGCGTCAGCGTGTCTTTGACGTATATGGCCATACCCCCTTATCTGCTCGGGCAAATCTAATAACTTAGCAATAGCATCTGCTTTTTCAGCCGAACTGTTTGCTAGCGCAAATTCAATATCAGCCTCATAGTCCTTAATGAGTTGCCGCGCTAGCTTCATTTCTGCAGTGTTGCGGAAAGGATCAAGCACACTGCCCCGCAAGAACCTTAGATGCTTCATCAGGTTAAACATCAACATAGCCATGCGGCCTGACACCTCACCTTTAGTATGTTTTCCTGTTTTGCGATCAAAGCCCCCCACCGGCCAAGCGCCAAAATGGAAAGTGAGTTTCATATCGCCATCAAATGTGTCTTTCAATGTTTGTGCAAAAGAAGGCTTTGTATACAGTCTTGCCACCTCCCACTCGTCTTTCACCGCCAGCAGTTTGAAATAACCTCGAGCAATTGCTTTAACGGCAGGGTCAGTTAAGCCAGCGTTCTTTGCTCGCAAAACCATATCTGAATATCGTTTAGCAAAATTGGTGTCTTTATACTCGGTTAACTCTGCGACTCTTCGCGCAACAATCTCAGTCGCTGTCGGCTCGTCGTGAAGACGAACGACGGAAGGCTCATCGTCATTGGTTAGCCTCTTCACAGCAGCAATATCGGCATAGGCGAGACGCCCTAGATCAAAAGCGCGCTTATTCTTCTCAACAGCAACTCCATTGAGTTCTATAGCGCGCTGAATGGCTTCGAGAGACAACGGAATGCCCCCCTGCTGCCAAGATGCACCCATCAGAAGCATGTTGGAAAACACACGATCTCCCATCACTTTTTCAGCAAGCGTTTGAGCATCCATAGACCTCAGGTTTGATCCCAACGCATTTTGTAACCGACCAAATTGGGCCTCACTGTCAAGACGCCAATCTGGATTCATTGAGAACTCTGAGGTCGGCACTACAGTGGTATCTACGACACCCACTGTTGTTCCCAAGACAGACTTAGAAAGCGCTTCATTGCCAGCAGATACAACGAGATCACTGCCAATTAGAGTATTGGCCTCACCCTCAGCGATTCGCGTTGAGCGCATGTGCTCAGGGGTCTGAGCAATTTTCACATGGGAGTGAACGGCACCGTATTTTTGAGCCAAACCTGTAATATCTAGACTGGTTGAAAAATAACCGTCGGCATGGGCGGCGACCGCTAGCGTTTGACCAATAGTTACTACTCCTGAGCCGCCAATACCTGAAATAAGTATCGACCAAGATCCATCAACAACCGTTTGAGGCACGGGCAAGTGACTCACATCGATACGCACCTCCTCGACACTCACCTGCTTCATTTCAACACCAGAGACAGTGACCAGTGACGGGCAAAACCCTTCAAGACAAGAAAAGTCCTTATTACACGACGATTGGTTTATTTGGCGCTTACGCCCAAATTCTGTTTCTAAAGGCTCTATGGCCATGCAGCCGGACACGGTAGAGCAATCGCCACACCCTTCGCAAACGTCTGGATTGATGAAGACCCGCTTATTTGGATTCTCCCACTGGCCGCGTTTACGCATGCGACGGCGCTCAGTGGCACAGGGCTGATCATAAATAATGACGCTTACACCTGATAATTCTCTGAATTCTTTCTGCACTGCGTCCATCGCCGTTCGGTCATAGACCTTTGCGTCCAACGGTGTCTCGTCATACTTTTCAGGCGTATCTGACACGAGTGCGATATGTTTGACGCCTTCTGCAGTCAACTGCCGGACCATTTTTTCTGGCGAAATGTCGCCATCAATTTGCTGTCCACCCGTCATGGAGACAAAGCCATTATTAAGCAGCTTGTAGGTGATGTTCATCTTTGCGGCAATAGCCGCCCGAATCGCCAGCATGCCTGAGTGAAAATATGTACCGTCACCCATATTAGCAAACACATGCTTTTCATCGGTGAAGGGGAACTGACCCGCCCACATCATCCCTTCAGCACCCATATGACTCATCGAATTAGTTTTAGTCATATCGCGCAGTATTGATAATGAGTGACATCCAATACCGGCCATTGCTCTGCTGCCATCGACGACTTGAGTTGAGCGGCCGTGAGGACAACCAGAGCAAAATGAAGGGGGACGATCTACTCCGGCAGCTTGAGTCACTGCAGGATTAGTATCATCCGACATTGCTAGCATGCATGCTGACTCACCGTTATTTAAAACTGTCATGAGTACATGAGCGATCATAGTCGGGGTAATTTCACCGTACGTTGGAAACGCGCAATTTGATGAGGCGTCGCCAATGTTCAACTCACCAAATGTCTTGCCAATAATCTGTGGGTTAGCGCGTGAACCATAGAGGATGCCACGCACCTGGTCTTCTAAAAGAGGACGCTTTTCTTCAACAATAATCAATGTGGTTAGGTCTTTGGCAAACTCACGGATAATTTCATCGTCCAGAGGCCATACCATACCTATTTTGAGAAGCTTAATGGCCGTGCCTCCCAACTTGCCATCTTTATAGCCCAAGCTAGACAGCGCCTGACTGAGATCTTGCCACGCTTTGCCAGCAGCGAGAATACCGACCTCAGCGCCAGCACTATCGTCGATCTTATTGAGATTATTCTGTCTTGCGTAGGTCATAACTTTCTTAAGTTTCACATCCCACAATAAGCGCTCTTGCTCCAAGAAAGGGGTAAACTTTTTTATCGTTGTGTCGGGTCCAGTGTCTTCAGGGACCTTGATCTCAGGCGACAAGGGAGAGACATAAACAGACGCACCACCCTCAACAACGTCTGTAACTAATTTCATCCCAACTAGAGTCGATGCATATCGACTCATAGCAATTCCATGCAGCCCATATTCGAAGACATCTTGAACGTTAGCTGGAGCTAAAAACGGCAGACCGAGCGACGCAAAGTTCATATCAGAATAACAGGCTAATGTTGACGATTTTGCTCCATGATCATCGCCCACTAACAACAAGCTGCCACCCAAAACGTTGGTGCCAGCGAGATTCGCATGACGTATCGCATCCATAGAACGGTCAAGCCCTGGGGCTTTGCCGTACCATATAGAAAACACCCCATCAACGTTGGCACCCGGGAAAAGTCCAACCATTTGCGAACCCCAGGTAGCGGTTGCGGCAAGGTCTTCGTTTAATCCAGGATGAAAGTAAACATTATGCGCTTTTAAGTCTTTGTCGGATTGCTTGAGCGCCATATCGTAAGCACCCAAGGGAGAACCGCGGTAGCCGGAGATGTAACCGCCCGTATTCAGGCCAGCAGCCATGTCACGCTTGCGCTGCTGAATAGGCAAACGAACGAGCGCCTGCATTCCGGTCATATACACCCAGCCTTCGTCTTGAGTGATCCGATCTTGAAGCGTCATATCAAACCGTGGCGTTCTTGGAGGCGAAATCATGGGTAATATCCTTAAAGGAGGTGACTATTTATTATTGCTAATAAACTAAACCGTGATTAGAATTCAATCCAATTCAATTTATTGAATAATTTAATATTTTTTATGAATACTAAGCGATAGAACAACAATCCGTCTCCCTAGGAGGGCATATGCTCAACCTAACCCAGCTGAACTATTTCAAGCTCGTTGCTCAAACCAAAAACTTTGCCGCTGCAGCAAAAATGGCCCACATCACACAGCCTGCATTAAGTAACTCAATTCGTACCCTCGAAGAAAAAATAGGTCTTCAGCTATTTGATCGCAATGAGCGACCCGTCCGAGTTACGTCTTCAGGTAAAAACTTACTCCGACGGATAGACTCATTAATAATGGAAGCTCGGCAATTAGAAAAAGAAATTGGATTCATTTCACAAGGAATGTCCGGCACGTTAAAGATAGGTATGACAGCCCATTCTTCAGCAAGTATCGGCGGTAGAATTTTGGGGGATTGGCTCACAGAAAATAGGCGAATGAGTGCTGATATCACGATAGCAGACACCTTAGTCCTAGTAGAAAAATTACGGCAAGAAGAGCTCGACCTGATAATAGGTGACTCGCGCGATATCTCTGAAAAGTCATTGCAGCTAGAAATAATGACACTGCCAACGCAACAGGGCCAAGCATATTGTCGTCGCGGGCATCCAGCATTAGCAATAGAAAACCTAACCTTTACAGATTTACTTCCCTATCGCTTTGCAGGGTCACATTTCACCAAAACCTTGCTCGATCATCTTGCACAAGCCTTAAACCTGCAAGATGGAGATAGTTTTCAATTGGCGATCGAAAGTGACAACATCTCACTGGTAAGAGATGCAACCATCAATAGCGACCTTATCATGCTAGCGACAGACAAATGCCTTAGAGCTGAAGTGGATGTTGAAATGATTGCTGAGCTGCGCGTTGATCTTAAAACACCCACGACATGGCAATGCGTAACACTGAAAAACTCCATTGCTCATCCCGCGTTAGCAAGCTTAAAAAAAGCCATACTTTGCAGCCTAACTTAATGAGAAAGTTACCCACTCAAAACTATTATTTTTTTGGCACTCCCTACATTTAAGGAACCATTTACTATGCTCAGAGCGCTCATCCTTATCGTTACGGTTGCAACTATCAACGTCTCTGCGGCAGCTGATTACGATGTACTTATTCGCAATGGCAGTATCTATGATGGAACTGGGGCTCCTCCATACATCGCTGATCTCGCCATCAACGGTGACCGCATAAGTGCTATCGGTCAATCTATTCCAGGGTCGGCTCATCTTGAGATTGACGCATCAGGCCTCGCCGTTGCGCCGGGCTTTTTCAATCTTCTCAGCCACGCCCATCTCTCCCTCACCACGGATGGCAGGGCTATGAGTGACATCATGCAAGGAGTTACTTTTGAAGTTCTCAGTGAAATCTCACTGAGCCCTCTAACCGATAAAACGGCTGTATATCTCGGCGAAATGTTTAACGCCGATGGTGCCGAGTTAAGCTGGCGAGGCCTTGGCGAATATCTCGAACATGTCGAAAAAAAAGGTGTTGCGCCAAATTTTGCGACCTTTGTATCTGCCGCCACCATTCGTATGAATGTTCTTGGTCTCGATGATGTTGACCCAACGTCAGAACAACTCAAACTAATGCGGGAACAAGTCGGGGAGGCCATGCAGGACGGTGCTCTAGGTTTGACCAGTGCACTAATCTATGCCCCTGGCACCTACGCACAAACCGAGGAACTCATAGCGCTGGCAAAGGTTGCAGGCCAACACGGAGGCATATTTACGGCCCATATTCGGAGTGAAGCCAATCAATTCATTGAAGCTCTTGACGAAATCCTAAGAATCGGTCGGGAAGGCAATTTACCGGTCAAGATTCACCATTTGAAAGCAGCAGGTCGGTCAAACTGGGACAAAATGGATATTGCCATTGCCAAGATAGAGGCACTTCGAAACGAGGGCATTCCAGTCACAGCCGATATGTACACCTACACGGCTGGGGCAACAGGTTTGGACGCATCAATGCCGACATGGGTTCAGGCTGGCGGATATACAAAATGGGTTGAGAGACTCAGGAATCCTGATATTCGCGCGCAAGTGAAAGCTGAGATGCAAATCAATGGAGCCGAGTGGGAAAACCTCGGATATCTCGCTGGTCCCGAAGGTTCAATCTTGGTCGAGTTTAAGAACGAGGCGCTTAAGAAATACATGGGCAAATCGGTTGCCGAGGTCGCAGCTGAGCGTGGACAGGATTACCGGGATACCATCATCGACTTGGTGATAGAGGATGGCTCTCGTGTTGGCACGGTTTATTTCCTGATGTCCGAAGAAAATTTAAAAAAGCAAATCCGCCAACCATGGGTCATGTTCGGCTCTGATGCTACTGCGCCAGCAGCGGAAGGTGAAACACTCAAAGACGGCGCGCATCCGCGCACCTACGGAAACATCTCTAGGTTACTGGGCAAATATGTGCGAGAGGAACAAATAATAACACTGGAGGAAGCTATCCGCCGATTGACCTCGCTGCCCGCACGAACTCTGAGCATCAGCGCTCGTGGACGGCTCGCTCCAAGTTATTTTGCGGATATCGCTATTTTTGATCCCGACTCAATTGCCGACAAAGCCACTTATGACAACCCCCACCAATATTCGGTTGGCATGAAACACGTGATAGTGAACGGACTACCAGTTGTTTTAGACGGCAAGCACACTGGTGCGACACCTGGCCGCGCCATTCGTGGCCCAGGCTGGGTACATTAAAAAGGAATTCGGTGAGCTAATACTGTGTGGTTTATTCATGTGCAGTGAAGATCGCCACACAGCGCAATGTAACTTAGTGAAAAAAGTTACTTAACCAGCGCTATTAATAGCACACTCTGTTTTGGGATCACCCGCGATTCGTGAATGTAGCATGACACGAGGCTCACGAAAGTTCCAATCGCACGCTTTGTGCATGAGGCTGCGGTTATCCCAAACCACTACGTCTCCTTTTGACCATTGGTGTTGGTAGACACGTTGATCATCACTTACGGCAAATTCAATAAGATCATCTAGTAACTCTGCGGAATCTTGCGGGGACAATCCGGGAATACCATAGGCATGGCGCCCTATCGATAAACTCTTACGGCCCGTTTCAGGGTGTATCTTAAGCAGCGGACGCAATGGGATATCTTGGACGTCTAGCCCGTAGCCTATGTATTCACTGCCACTATCTTTTGTAGCCTCACCCAGCTTGCGCTGGCTATGCGCCAGCGAGTGGAATGCAGACAGTGTTGAAACGCGCTTAGCGAGATCACCCTCGAGCGCATCCCAAGCCGCCCGCATATCCGCAAACGCCGTATCGCCGAGATCTTTTGGAACCACTTTGGCGCTAAACACCGCGCCTTTAGCCTGAACAGGCATGTAGGTACTGTCTTGGTGCCAATGCATATTGCCACGAATCACTTTCATCATGTCATCATCGGGGGCATCTCGGAGAGAACCATCAGGTTTGAGATTACTGATTTCAATCGCTTCCAGCCCCGCAACCAACTCACCGAATCGCTCTGCAAATAAACGTTGATCGTCATCACTAAGGTGTTGATCCGGGATAATTAATAACCCGTGATCAATCCAAACTTGGTACAGCTGATTGAATTGGTCTTCATCAAGAGCATTTAAACGGATATTGCCAATAATCGCCCCGAAGGTTTTAGGTAATAGCTGTACCGAAAAAGAGGTTGCGCTCTGACTCATGAAGTGAGCTCCAAGTAGTTTAGACCAATTGTTAACCGATATTATCCATCTCAGATAAAGTATAACGACCTTACAATTTGTTCCAATTGGATTAGTTAATCTTTTTGATAGGCTTTATGAATATCAAGCAAGACATTCATTTGCCAATAATTGGCATTCGAAAGAAAGGAGTGTGTTGCAAACATTTCGATTTCGAAACATACTCAAACCAACATCCCAAACAGCGTGAGTTAGGCGCCAAGAAGGAATAACATGCTCGAGTTTTATCTAAGTAATGAATATTGGTTCGCCGCTACGCAACTTATCCTAGCCATGTTTGGCATGGGTGCCACACTCACTCCCAAAGATTTTAAAGACGTCTTTGTTGAGCCTTTAGCAGTCACTTCAGGTACCGTCATTCAACTTGCCGCCGTTCCACTGGCGACATTTGTTTTTCTGTCAGCATTCGACATAAATGCCGGAGTTGCAGTCGGTATAGCGCTAATAGCAGCCATACCGGGAGGTACTGCGTCTAATATTTTCACCTTTTTTGCACGAGGTAATGCAGCCTTGTCAATCTCTATCACAGCCATTACAACATTGCTGTGCATACTGACAACGCCTTTTATTTTAGGCATCCTTATTAACCAATACCTACCTGCTGATTTTGTCATGCCAAGCGCAAAAATCATGCGAGAAATATCACTAACGCTGCTAGTGCCTCTCACCGCGGGAATGATCTTTTATTATTTTCAACCAAAACTTGCGGAAATACTCTCTAAAATAAGCATTAGAATTTCATTAATTATCATTCTTGCTATCGTCATCGGCTCAGCAATGGCAGGCCGCTTGGACTTAGAAGCCTTCGGTTACAACAATGTTGGAATCATTTTTTGCTTTACACTTTTGCTCGCCATTGTCGCCTACACTGCGCCAAGAATTATTGGACTTAACAGAGCTAATTGTGGCGCTATTGAGTTTGAGGTAGTTGTAAGAAACATCAACCTCGGGGTATTGATTAACGCATCAATTTTTCCCTTGGCTGATCCGTCAACAGCAGCTCTTGGTACATTAGTGCTTGTGAGTTTACTTTTGTATGGCGGCATCATGCTGCTGATGTCGGCTGTGCTAATCGCCTTCTATAGATTTAGAGTTTAACGAGTTCTCTTACTTCACAGCTGTGCACTACGCAGCTAAGTCCCGTTACAAAAAAGTGTGAGTTTTGTCTACAGAGGGATCGATGGAGACAAACGGGTATTCAGTTTAGGCGCCATGCGCCTCTGCGAAGCGGGCGCACCGCGTGCGAATCGGTTTGAAGCACACACTGCCTCCAGCAAGATCCTCGGCTAGTTAGTGCCATATTGTTTTACCTATGACTCTTATTGCCTATTGGCATTTAGTATGTCATTATTTTCTATAATGACCAAGATTCAATAACACGCGGAAGTTTAGTTATCTAACCTGT
>Ga0209137_1003840_pt1 | contig 12296 bp, 2 predicted proteins | sample SaaInl5LU_22_DNA_FD_184642 | JGI IMG/M metagenome (GOLD analysis project Ga0209137, IMG submission 184642) | Marine microbial communities from expanding oxygen minimum zones in the Saanich Inlet - ESP_105LU_22_DNA (SPAdes) (version 2) | ecosystem: Environmental > Aquatic > Marine > Intertidal... | reverse complement strand
TTGTAAGATTTTAAAATAAATAGTACATTTGCACCCAATAATTTTGGTCCCATAGCTCAGTTGGTTAGAGCACCTGACTCATAATCAGGTGGTCCATGGTTCGAGTCCATGTGGGACCACGTTATTATTTAAGAGGGTTACAGACAATTTTAAGTTTGTAGCCCTTTTTTTATTCTGCAAGGTTTTTGCAAGGTTTTTTAATAAAATGTAAATATTCCACTTTATTTTTTATTTTAAAGGAGTTTAAAAAACCAATAATTCATGGATTACGAAGAGGCGAGTTACCTATTAATCATGTGTTCTTCCTTTGATCGATTCCAAACTTTTTTGAAGATCAAGGATGAACTTAACGACATAGATTATTGGCGGATTTTAGTTACGAGTAACGTTATTAAATTTCTCTAAAACCTCTGAAAAATCCAATTATAAAATCTACAATCCATTTCATACTTTAGAAACCGAACCATAAAATGGAAATAGAAGTATACCAAAGAAACTTGATGAAATTAACAAATAGAATGACCAACATGTAGATTATTTGAAAGGTAGCAGCGTTTTTACCTCTAACTTGTATACCACCTAACTTAAAATTTGAGTAATTGGGTTTAAAGATGTTAAAGGAACCTGGTTTGTTTTTGAGGGAAGTACAAACCAAATTGAAAAATATTTTTTTGACTTTAACCCTTTGTAAAAAAGGGTAGTCTTCAAGGACTCTATGAAGTGCCTCAATTATTTCAGTTCGTTTACGATTATTCCAGAAAAAGATAAATATCGAAATACTTTCAAAAAAAATTAAATTGGCGACTATTATCGTAAAAGAAATTCATATCCATGTATCAAAAATTATTATTTTTGTTTAATTAATTCGGTAAAATAAATGGTCCTTATTTAATCATCAGAAAAATTATTTTGAAAACCAGAAAAATTTTTATTAAACAATACCCGTTGTGCATTATGATTTACAAGAAAAAAGTTGTTCATCTTACTGATAATCAGTAGATTGTTTTAATCAAAAAACATTAACAATGAACAACTTAAATGCAATTTACGAAAGAATATTGAAAGTTTTATCACAAATATCAGAACAACAATTATTGCCTTACCAAAGGCGTCAGCCTAGATTTAGCGATTTGGAATTGATATGTCTTAACCTTACGCCAGAATATTTGGGTATGGATAGTGAAAATGATCTGTTTAGAAAGTTGCCCAAAACATTGTTTTCAAAAATAGAGCGTAGTGTTTATAACATAATGCGTCGAAGGTTAGCAAGCCATATTGATGCCATAAGATTACAATTAGCGTCCTGTTTTAATGAATTTGAAGATTGCTTCATTGTAGATAGTATGCCATTGGAAGTATGCAAACTCTCTCGAAGCAGTCGCTCAAAAATTTGTAAGGAAAACAACTATGCTTATCCTGATAAAGGTTATTGTGCTGCACAGAACTCAACTTACTATGGTTATAAATTACACGCCGTTTGTTCTGTAAAGGGTGTTTTCCAAGCCATTGATTTGTCACCAGCATCGGTACACGATATACACTATTTAAAAGATATCAGAACCCAAATTAAAGATTGTAATTTAATTGTTGATAAAGGCTATCTATCTGCAAAGGTTCCACTTAATCTTTTTGAGAGTTGAAACATACGATTAAATACACCTATGAGAACTAACCAAAATAATTACATAAAGCAACCTTATGTATTCAGAAAATCAAGGAAGCGAATAGAAACATTGTTCTCGCAGTTGTGTGACCAATTTATGATAAGACGCAACTATGCTAAGTCATTTGAGGGATTTAAAACAAGAATATTATCTAAGATAACTGCTCTAACTGTAGTACAATACATTAACAAGTTTGTCTTTGATAGAAACATAAACAACATTAAAATCAAAATTATTTAAAATGCACAACGGGTTAAACAATATAAAAATGAAATTTTTTAGTATTCTTTTTTGTCTATCATTAACATTTATTACATTTAATTCTTTTTCACAAGAAATTGTTGATTTAAGCACCTGGGAGCAAAGAGGGGATCTTAATAATGGTAATTGGGTTTATGACAGCAATGCAAATAGTGTTAAACAAACCACCAATAGTAATCCAACTTTTTATGTAAGTGATCAAAATTTCATAAATAAAACAATCACTGGTGAGATTTATGTTAATACAAGTAGTGATGATGATTTTATAGGTTTTGTTCTTGGATTTGAAGAGCCGACAGCTAGTCTGTTGAATCGCTACAAATTTTTGTTGGTTGATTGGAAACAGCTAGATCAGGATCCTAGTAATAATACTCTTGCCAAGGCAGAGATCAGATTAATTTATTATGATAAAGCAGCAAATGATCCTGGTAATATTTTTTGGTCAACACCTACTCAAACTTCAACTTGGGGAGTAATTGACACTTATGATCCATCTCCAAGTTTTCCTGATGTTAACTCACAAGGTGGCTGGGAAGAGTTTAAAACTATTGAATTTAAAACAGTCTATTCTGAAAATAATGTCAAGATTTTCTTTGATTTTGGAGACGGAAACTTTACGAAGGTTTTTGACGTTGATGCCTCCAGTGTTCCTTTTTTCGAATCGTTTCCTGAGGGTAGAGTAAGGTTTTATAATTACTCACAGAATGAAGTGATTTATAAAAACTTTACTGTACCTAATGGGAATTTTGAAATTGTGTCAACTGGTGGAGGAATTGAAGGTGTTGATTGGATGCTTTCAGGAAGTACATTAATCCCACTTTCGAGTAATGCAAAAATTAATTCGTCTGATTTTGAAAGCTTGCAAACAGGCGTTTCTACTATTAAAATTTCTGCAGAAAGTGCTTTTACTTTATCCGATGAAATTGACATTACCATCCCGCTAACCATTGAAAGTGAGACAATTACTTTAAATTCCGATATTATTTCTTCTGTTGATATTGGAGAGGCATTGGCTTTAAAATCAGAGAAGTCTATTTCCACAAACACTTCAGGCGTAACAATAATTACCCAAGGGGGTAATGTATTACTAAATTCCAATACAGATGATTCTGAGGGTGGTTCGATTGCTATGGATATTGCAACCATCAATACAAATGGAGGGAATATTACTTTATCAGGCGGTTCAGACCCTTTTACGGGTTATGCGGAAGGTTTAAACGAGCCTAGCATCACAGGATATTCGCTTCAGACTCCATTTAAAGGAATTTTCTTGAATGGAACTACCCTAAATGCTGCAGGAGGAGATATCATACTCCGTGGAAAAGGTGGTGACGTAACTGGTGTTGCCGGTAGTTATTTTGCAATTGGTATTGATATGGTGGGTTATCAGTCAGATGCGCAAGGGAACGCCAATACTCTTGGCACTATTATTACTACTTCGGGGAGCGGTTCAATTTCATTGAATGGTCTAGGAGGAGTGAATAATAATGCTAACACTCATGCAGTAGGAATTAATTTCTTCGAGAATAACGGAGGAGTTAATTCGATTAGTACCACAGATGGTTCTATTAGTCTTCATGGATCTGATGGTTCAGGTAATGCGATTGAGCACGTTGGGGTTCTGAACGATGGAGGAGATGTATCGATATATTCTAATTCAGGCTCAATTAAGATTTCTGGTGCGGGAGATACCGCAGCATATGGTTTTAAAGTAGATGGTTCGACAAATATTGGATGGGACGGCGCTAATGCATTTACAACAGGAGATATTGCTATAGATGTTGATAATTTTAGTTTTACATCTTCAGCCAACTTCAAAACTGCAGGTGGCCTTAGCTTTCAACCATATGGAAATTCATTTGTTAGTGGAGGGATCAGTTTCCCTACTTCAAATGGCACTCTTGCAAATACGATTTCGTCACTCACAATAGGGAAATCTACAAACACTGAAAATATTTCCATCGATTCTAACATCACTATTAATGGATCTATTAATATTTACGGAGGCAATATTAGTGTGAACAATAATCTCGATACAAGCTCAGCAAGTAATACTGGAGATATACTATTAAAATCATCATCTGACATTGTTTTATCACCTGGAAAATCAATTACTACTAATGGTAGTAATGTCATTCTGTGGGCTAACAGTGATGGAGAGCAAACTAACGGCTCTGTTTTATTAAGAAATGGCTCTTCAGTCTCTACAAACAGTGGAAATGTTTGGATAGGAGGTGGCTCTGGGACTTCCACTTGGAAAGGTCTGACTGTTGGTGATGGCTACGCTGTGGCAGGAACTTGGTTTACACCATCTCATGGTGGTGGTGATGCGAATGCGGGAGTGTATTTGGAAAATACTACTGTACAAACAAGCGGGGGAAACCTGCTTCTTAAAGGGGATGGTAGTAGTAATATATGGGGTATTGTCACCTATGGTTCAAACACCTTAGATTCGGGAAGTGGTACAATTGAGTGGGAAGGTATTAATTCATCTACAACAAACCATGCGGGAATTCTCTTTGGGTTTCATGATGTAAGAAAAGCAGGAAATACTGTTTTCAGATCTTCTGCTTCCAATGATGCTATAAAATTAATGGGTATTGGTAAGGGTTCCGGTGATGGTGTGTCTATTGATGGTATAGTTACAATGGAGTCGACAGGAGCGGGTTCTATTAAGGTTCTTGGAACAGGAGGTAGCTCAGGTTATGGTGTGGAAGTTGCCAACTATTATAATGGGAGTAAGCTTAATGCATACGCAGCCTCAGGTGATATTATAATTGATGGTGGCTCTCGAGGAATTTCTGTAAATCAAACAAGTAATATAGGAATTGTCACAGGAAGCTCAGCATTAAATGTTGGTCAAGGAGGTAATGTCGTTACTTCAACTAGTGATATTAAACTATTAGGGGATTCTATAACTTTAGATTCAACAACTAGTCTGTCAGTAAACACCTCAGGCACATTTGCCTTAGAACCCTTCTCTGATAGCTTTAACAGCGATCTTACTTACCCTATCTCTAACCTTTCTTTAGCCTCATCTGTATCTGGTTTAACGATAGGTAAATCAACAAATTCTGCAAACATCTCTATTAACACTTCAGTCTCCGTTGCCGGACCGATTAACATTTATGGGGATGACATTTGGCTTAATTCAGGTGCAGACATTTCTTCAACCTTATCAGGATCGAAGGTTTTACTTAGAGGAAAAGGCCATATAGTTATTGAATCAAATTCTGATTTAATCACAAACAACGGTGATCTAATTTTGTGGTCGAATTACGAGAATATAACCTCTGGTACAGCGAATAACGAAGTTGACCTTAGAGGAAATAATATAATAAGCACATCGGGAGGCGATATTTTTATTGCAGGAGGTGAAGCAGACTCTAATGATTTGCCATCTGGATACGCCTATCGAAGTTATGATGACACCACAAGATCTGCAGATTTAGGACAGGATGTAACTGTCGATTCCGGTAGCGGAAATATTCTAATTAAAGGACAAGGTGGAGGTATAGGTGTAGGATTTAGCGGTAGTGGTACTTCCCTAAATAGTGACGGAGGTAGTATTACTATTAATGGAAAAAGTACTTTGAATCATGGTGTATGGGTTAGTAATAATCTATTGGTAAATACTTCTGGAGGTAATTTGACTATTACTGGCGAAGCCGATGCCCATCAGGGGATTGATTTTGAAGGAAATGGTATAAAATTATTAAGTGGTGCAGGGGATGTTCGTATAGAAGGAACTAGCGTTTCATCCTATGGAGTTTTGGTCAATGATAATTTTGCTTTAAGCTCTAGCAGCACATCTGATACTGCCATTACTTTGAAAGGAAGCTCATCAAGTAGTTTCGGAATAAATCTTGGTACAAACGTTAGTAATAAAAATGCATTAATTCAATCCACCTCAACCACTGACAACAAAGGTAATATACTAATTGAAGGATCTACTGTAACTGGTGAAATAGGGATAAGTCTTGACTTTTGGGGTAGCGGATCTAAAATTCAAATTTTAGCAGGAAGAGGAGATATTGCGTTAAACGCTAAAGGCCACGAATCTAGAACCTTTTACACCAGCACAGATCTATATATAGGTCAAAGAGCCAATGATACAGCTATTAATGGTATCATTCCAACCCAGGAAATATTTGACGGAGACATTAATATTTTATCTGAAGGTGGTATATACACCAATACAGGGTCTACTGGTTTATGGACTCTTAAGACAGGAAACTCCAATAATTCAGGAGGAAACATTACTATCGCTGCGGACACCAATAATGCAGATGGAGGATTTGTTTATTTCAGTTCAGGATTGGAGGCAAGATCTTTTGGTGGGGATATAAACATTGGAGGTGGAGATTCGTTAGCCTCAGGTTTTGCTGTTGGAACAACATTTAATACAAGTACAGGGAATGGTGTAAGGATCGATGGAAACTTAATACTAGATAGTTCGGGAAATACCTTAGATACTGGGGGCGATATTTCAATTAGGGGAAAAGGATACGCTTCTAATTGGGGTGCATATCAATTAAATGGAGTATTCAAAAATCTAGGTAGCACCGATATAAATAGTGGTACAGGAAAAATTAATATTCATGGTATCGCACCTACTACTCAAACAGATGCAACTTCAGTAGGTGTTTACGTAACTGGCGGTACTAATCATTATTTCACTTCATCGAATACAAATTCTAATGCAATTACTATTATTGGTGATTCATCCCAGTCCCAGTCTACAGCCTCTGAAGGAGTTATCTTGAGAGAATCGTCTGGTCAATTTGAGATTGTTGCTGCCGGAAGTGGCGGAGGAGTTTCAATTATAGCAAAAGGTGGAGCAAATGATGATGCTGTCATTCAGTTGAATGATCCAGTTTACGTATTGGCAAAAGATGGGGATGTTGAGATAAAGGCAGAATCCTCAAATGAGTTCGGAAGATTATATAGTGACTCGGGTGGCAGTCTTACTCTTGGTTATACAGCGGCCGAAAACACTCATTACGATGTAACAAGCTCTTCGTCAAATATTAGGATTACTTCGTCAGGCAGTATCTATAAAGAAGGACTATTGACTGCAAAAACGGATGGTGGTAACTTTACAATAGCATCAGACTTAGGTTCAAATGATTCGGGGACCATTAATCTCCGTGGGGGTTTAGATGTTAGTACAAATGGAGGTAATATAACTTTGGGAGGTGGTGATTTGTTGGCGAGTGGTTATGCTTTAGGAGAAAGTACCTCAACGCTTACAGAAGGGGTTCGAATAGATAAAAAATTAAATTTAAACTCATCCAATGGAGATATCATAATAAGGGGTAGTTCTTCAGATGTTAGTCTTAGCACTTATGGTTATGGAAATTCAGGATTTGGAGTTTATGGTTTAACGTCTGCAGGTCAAATGAATAGTGGCACGGGAACCATTCAGATTGAAGGTTTAAACTTGAACCCTAGTTATACCGACTATAGCTCTGGCGTCATATTTGCTTTAAATGGGGGGAATTTAATAACGATTACTTCTGCAAATACCACAGCAAATGCGATTAATATTTTAGGGTATGCTACCGGACCGAATACAGAAAACTATGGTATTGAGGTTGAAGCTTCTTCTCCGTTAAGTATCGAGGCAACAGGAGACGGAGGGGGAATTACAGTGAAGACCTCTCAAAAAACTACCGCCACTAATAAATATGATTTAGTACTACGATCTAATACCAATATATTAGCTAAAGGAGGCCCAATTAAATTGTTGGGCGGTAATAACAATGGAGCCTCTGGAGGTTTATTTTATACACCTGATAACACCTATTTATACCTAGGCTCGAAAGCTAACAGTACGGTAACAGAAAGCTCGAGTGATATTACAATCGAAGCTGATGAGTTTTTTTGGGGGAACTCATGGCCACAAATTGGAACCTCTGGTTACGTAACGGTTCGATCATATTCTCCTTCATTCGCATCACAATATAGCATGCGAATGGGTTGGAATAGCAATAACCAGACCATGTCTGGGCTAACTATTGGTCAAATCACAAACACAGAGGATATTACAATTGGTTCTGCAACTACTATTGCCGGCCCAATTAACGTGTATGGTGGTACTATTGCCGTTAATGCAAACCTTAATACCACCACTGGTGGTACAGCGGGTGATGTTTTGTTCAAGGCTAGTGGCAACATTACCCAAGGGAACAGTGTAGATATTACCACCGATGGCGGGGATGTCATCTACTGGGCGGACAGCGATCAAAATGATGATGGATATATTTCATTTAGTAACAGTGGCGGCCAAGACATCGTAACAAACAGCGGGGATGTGTACCTGGCCGGAGGTGCAGGTACAACGGTACCACAAGGCTATGCACACGGTAATTCTGCTGCAAGGGGGGTGAGTCTACCAATGGGCTCAACACGTGGCCTAATCAATACCAGCAATGGAGGTGGTAAGGCCGGAGATATCATTATACGTGGAAAGTCAACTGGTAGTTATGACGGTATTTATTTTGAGAATTTCCAGCTTTTTGGTCATAACCTTACGCTGGATGGTGAAACTGGAAATGCTACAAATTATGGTGTGCGCCTTGGGTCTACTAATGTCTATAATGATATACCAGGCGGTAATAAAAGCCAGGTCATAGATGCAGATAATGACCTAACCATAACTGCTGTGAACACCGCAGCAAGCTACGCTGGTAATGCGCTCCGTACGGGTGTGAATCCAAGGCTTTATGCAGACGGTAATTTTACACTCAATACAAGTGGGAAGTTAGACTACACGTCAAATCAATCATTCATTAATATTAATCCAACAAAAACACTGTCTGTAAATTTTGATGGAACTGCGACCTTCACAACCTCCTTGGGAGATCCTGATGCTGCCTCACAAGGCGCTTTAGTAATTCAACCTAACCAACAAAATAGTTTTACATCCGCTTTCGACTCTTCGAATTGGACTTTAAACAGCAATTTAAGTGCTTTAACCATTGGTAAATCAACGAATACAGGTAACATCAATATTGGTTCTGCCACTACTATTGCGGGCCCAATTACTGTTTACGGAGGAGATCTTGCGATCAATGCTGCCTTAACCGCTACCAGTTCTGACATCAATTTACATGCGAGTGGTGCGGTGACTCAGACTGCTGCGGTTACTGCTGACAAGTTGGGCTTACACGGTACGGGAACCTTTACCTTGACCAATACCTCAAATAATGTAGCTACGATAGCAGGAGGGGATGCTACCACTAAGCTAGGTAGCCTAGATTTTGTAGATACCGCTGATGGATTAACTATAGGAACGGTAAACCCAACAGGTATTTCTTCAACAGGGCCGATTACGATAAAGACACTTTCAGGAGATTTAACGATCACTGAGCCGATTGTTTCCACCTTATCAACGGGTGATGCGGTAAAGTTGTATGCGGATAAGGATGTCACAGTAGGTAATGCAGGCGATGGGAACATCAAGATTACCGATAACGGTTCGGTTACTGTAGAGTCTGGCTCAAGAGCCTTATTGTATTCGGGTAAGGAATCAGAGAGTACGGGAGTTCAGACAGAGGTAGGCGGAGAGAGCAATACACGTACAAGTGTTGATGCGACTACAGATTTAAGTGCAGTTGATCCGGTATTGTCAGCGACAGGCAAGTATGGATTATTCCGCATGGAAAATATGAATGACAATGCCAATCTTTTGAGCTTAACGACCTCTTCAGGCACGTTAAGTCCAGTGTTTGCTTCAGCGACTACGGATTATACGGTAGTTCTTCCACAGGGAACTACGAGTGTTAATTTTACACCGATAACTGACGATGCTTCAGCGACGCTAAAGATCAATGATGCTGCTCATACCAGTGGTATGGCATATACTGCTAGTAACTTAAAGGCTTATCAGCTCTATGAGATAGAGGTAACCGCAAGTGATGGTGCAGCAAAGAAGACTTACAGGTTAACGGTATTAGTTACTCAATCTAGTGTTCCTTCTGCCACTGGAGTATGGCGTAATTTATTTGCTGTTGATAATTTTGATCCAAACGATGATCAGCAGGCGACTGCGGACACGGATTTGGTTGGTAATTCGACCGATGCGATGATGCAGGCACAGCAAGGGGTGTATAGTTTTTCAGATGGTCAGGACAAGGTTTATTACTTCCGTGTTCGATTAGGTAATAAGAATGCACCTAATACGAGTTTTTACTATGGTATGGATATAGACTCTGATTACAAGATAGACTTTGTGATAGAGGCGAACCTAAAAGACCAGACGCCTTATGTTGCTTATCACGCCCATGATCCATCAAAAGACGGTAGTGGGCCTTCACAGACAGCATGGTTAAACAGTAATAACAACAATAACATAGAGCGTGAGATGAGCTCAAGGGATGCACGCATTGTGAGTTATGTTACCTTGAACCAATCCACGACAAATGTAGATATTGACGGACCAGTAGGAGGTCAGAACAATGGAGATGATACTTGGTTGGAGTTTGCCTTTACCGAGTCGAGTTTTAAGTCATGGACTAGAGATTACTTAGGCAATGAATTAACTGGTTCAGATGTAAACGGTTTAGTAGCTTTTACATCTACATCCCAGACGCCCAATGGAGATATTGGAGGGATTAATGATAAGACAGCAGATTTGAGCAAAACTTGGCGAGAGTTGGGTAACTTTATAGAGTCTAATCTTGAAGATGTGACGACATATTTATTGTTTACCCCGACTGTAGCAAGCCAATTATCAAGAACAGCAACACCTATAGTAACTGGTAGTTGGGGAGGTTCAAATGAAGGCGATGATACACTTACAGTAAGCATTGACGGAGTTACCTACACGGTAGGTAATGGTTTAACAATAGATGGTTCATCATGGTCAGTAGAGGTAAGTACACCACTAGCAGAAGGTATTTATGATGTAACAGCTATAGCGAGCAGGGCATCAGATGGATCTAGTAAGACAGACAGCACGACAGAAGAGCTAGAGATTAAATTGACTATCCCATTAACAAGTGAGACGATTACAGTTGCTTCTATATCCAATTTAGTATATACAGGTTTAGCTCAAACTCCAAGTCCAGAGGTAAAGGATGGAGAAACAGTACTTGTGAAAGACACGGATTACACACTGTCTTACCAGGACAACATTAATGTGGGCACGGCGACGATTACCATTACAGGGATGAATGCCTATGAGGGAAGTAGAACGACAACTTTTGCAATCACTCCAGCGCCACTAACTATTACAGCAGAAGATAAGAGTAAGGTATTCGGAGAGTCAGATCCTGAGTTAACGGTAAGTTATACAGGTTTTGTAAGTGGCGAGGATAAGGACGACTTAACAGGAACCTTATCAATAAGCAGAGCATCTGGAGAGGCGGTATCAACATATGCTATTTCAGCTTCAGGATTAACATCGACAAACTATGATATAACGTATACTCCAGGTGCATTTACCATTACAAGTAGACTTATTACTCAATCAGCTATTACGGTATCTCCGATAACGGACTTAGTGTATACAGGCTTAGGTCAAACTCCAAGTCCGTTGGTGAAAGATGGTGCTACAACCTTAGTAGAAGACACGGATTATACGCTGTCTTATCAGGATAATACCAATGTAGGTACAGCAACAGTTACGATTACAGGTAAGGGTAATTACAACGGGACAAGAACAGTAACCTTTAATATTACCACAGCGCCACTGACCATTACGGCAGAAGATAAGAGTAAGGTATTTGGAGAGTCAGATCCTGACTTAACGGTAAGTTATGCAGGATTTGTAAATGGTGAGGATCAGAATGATCTATCGGGGACTTTATCTATCAGTAGAGCATCTGGAGAGTCGGTATCAACTTATGCAATTACAGCTTCAGGATTAACGTCAACCAATTATGTGATTACTTACGAAACAGGAGAGTTTACTATTGGTAGTAAGTCTATAACAGATACAGATATTACAGTTGCTTCTATATCCGATTTAGTGTATTCAGGCTTAGGTCAAACTCCAAGCCCAGAGGTTAAGGATGGCACTACGGTTCTTGTAGAAGACACGGATTATACGCTGTCTTATCAGGATAATACCAATGTAGGTACAGCAACAGTTACGGTTACAGGTAAGGGTAATTATAATGGAACAAAAGATGTAACTTTTGCAATCACTCCAGCACCACTGACCATTACAGCAGAAGATAAGAGTAAGGTATTTGGAGAGGTAGATCCTGAGTTAACGGTAAGTTATGCAGGTTTTGTAAATGGTGAGGATCAGAATGATCTATCGGGGACTTTATCTATCAGTAGAGCATCTGGAGAGTCGGTATCAACTTATGCAATTACAGCTTCAGGATTAACATCGACAAACTACGATATAACCTATAC
>Ga0209137_1003838_pt1 | contig 12298 bp, 10 predicted proteins | sample SaaInl5LU_22_DNA_FD_184642 | JGI IMG/M metagenome (GOLD analysis project Ga0209137, IMG submission 184642) | Marine microbial communities from expanding oxygen minimum zones in the Saanich Inlet - ESP_105LU_22_DNA (SPAdes) (version 2) | ecosystem: Environmental > Aquatic > Marine > Intertidal... | reverse complement strand
TATGTGAGATTTAACTCGTGCTGCAGATCTTGCAGAAGATTGAGGATTTGCGCTTGCACCGAAACGTCAAGTGCGGATGTTGGCTCATCACAAATCACGACCGCTGGTTTCAAAATCAGTGCCCTTGCTATCGCAACGCGTTGACGTTGTCCTCCGGATAATTGGTTGGGATATCTATCGTAAAAGCGAGCCGGCAAACCAACTCGCTCCATAATCTCAAGAACCGCCCCCCGAACATCTAGAGGGTGTTGAGAACGATGTACATGCAACGGAAGACCTATGATCTCACCCACAGTTTTCCTTGGATTTAGGGACGAGTAAGGGTCTTGAAAGATCGCTTGCAAGTTCGCTGCGCGGGATGCGGGCGAGAATGAAGACAAGGGTCGACCCTGGAATTGAACTTCACCTGACGTTGGCTCAATGACATGCATCAAAATTTTCGCAAGTGTGGTCTTGCCACATCCCGATTCACCAACGATCGCCAGTACTTCACCCGGATTAATCTGCAACGAGATACCACGCACGGCGTGGAGTAATTGTGGCTTTTTGAAAAGCCCACCACCGATGCGAAACCGATGGGCAACATCAGACATTGAAAGAATGGGTATTGTACTTCCCGTGCTCATGTTAGTGATCCGCCAATATCAATGAAGATTTTGGCATCAGACAGCGCACGTATTGATTGCCTACAACACGAGGCTCAGGATTTTGTCCCTGGGTGCACTCAGCCACGGCATTAGGACACCGATTACTAAACGCACATCCGGAGGCCACGCCAATCAGTGAAGGAACTGCCCCTGAAATTGTTCCGAGTTTGCCGTCACGACTACGTGTTGAAAATCCGGGAATGCAGTCGAGTAGACCTCGCGTATATGGATGTTGCGGTGTGTCGAGCACTGCTTGGGCTGACCCAATTTCGACAAAAGTCCCGGCGTACATTACAGCAATCTGGTCAGCAATTCGTGAGACCACTCCCAAATCATGCGTAATGAATAGCATGGTTAAGCCCAGTTCATGTTGCAGGGAAGAGAGAACATGCAACACTTGCGCTTGGATCGTGACATCTAGAGCAGTTGTCGGTTCATCAGCGATGATAAGCTCGGGCTCGCACATCAACATCATTGCAATCATGACGCGTTGACGTAACCCTCCAGATAGTTGGTGGGGATATTGTTTTAATCGTTCAGAGGATGCGGGAATTCCAACTTTCTCGAGCCACATTCGAGCACAATCTTGTGCGTCAGTGACACCCATCTGTAGATGTCGTACTGCCATCTCAATCATTTGATCGCCGATTGTGTAGCAGGGGTTCAATGACGTCATGGGCTCTTGAAAAATCATCGCAACGCGACGACCACGGATCATCGAGAGCTCGGACCTTGAGAGGTTCTGTAAATCGACTCCACCAAATGAAATCTCGGAAGCAACTCGAGTTGCGCGATGAGGAAGCAATCCAATGATGCCAAGAGCCAACATCGACTTACCAGATCCAGATTCACCCACGATGCAAAGGGTTTGTCCTTTTTGGATCTCAAATGAGACATCACGAACGGCGTGGAGGACCCCATTTGCAACTGGGATATCTATCGAAAGATCGTGCACACGGACAAAGGGATCATTTTCAACCGACATTAGCTGCGTCCTTGCGGAACAGTGACATCACGAATGCCATCACCGAGCAAATTAATCCCAAGGACCAATGTCAAAAGGGCGACGCCTGGAATAATCACCAACCAAGGACGAAAGAAAATATGTTCTTTGCCCTCAGCTATCATGATTCCCCATGAGGGAAGTGGCGGTTGCACGCCGACTCCTAAGAATGATAGTGCTGCTTCAATGACAATCGCTGAGGCCATCGTCAAGGTCAGGACAACGATGATCTGATTTGTGATGTTGGGCAGTATCTCGGTTAATAGAAGCCGTGTCGTCGATAGCCCGATGGTCCTGGCTGAGGTCACGTAGTCCATATCCCGAATTTGCATCGTTACTGAGCGCGTTACCACAGTGAACTGATGCCATAGCAAGAGTCCCAAGACGACAATCACTACCTGCAGCGATCCTCCGACCAATTGCACCACTGCGAGGGCAACGAGAATCGTGGGGACGCTTAACTTCACAGTCACCAAAAACATGACGAGCTGATCCACTCGACCACCAAAGTAGCCTGCGATCAATCCAAGACCAACACCAATCACTCCGGAGATCGCCGCAGTCGCAAAACCAATCAGAAGCGAAATCTGCGCTCCGTACATCAGGCGACTCAAATAATCACGACCCAGGTGGTCGGTGCCCAATGGGTGCACCCAAGTCCCCCCACTCATCCAAACAGGTGGCTTGAGTCGACTTAACAGGACTTGCTGATAAGGATCATGCGGCGCCAGGATTGGCGCTAATGCCGCCATTAAAATAATGAAGATGAGCAAAAGACAGCCGAGGATAATCCCGTGGTGGCTACGTATTCGCCGACGCAATAACTGCCCAGGCGTCAGCTCTTCAGTAGGATTCTCGGTGAAGATTGAGGAGATCTCAGACATCTATTGCACCCGAATACGTGGATCAAAGTATGCATTTAAGACATCAGAGAGAGCAGAGAATCCAATAAAAAACGCTGAAAAGATTAAAATAACCGCCTGCATCGTTGGGATATCCGAGCGTAAGATCGATTCGTACGCGAGCATACCCAGGCCGTGCAGTGCAAAAACACTTTCCACCACAATCGAGCCACCCAACAGATGTGCCGCCTGAATCGAGACGACTGCAACGACAGGAATAATGGCGTTACGTAATGCATGCTTAAAATATACAACGTGGGGCGGAAGGCCTTTCGCCCATGCTGTACGAATGTAATCTGCAGACAAGGTATCCAGCATCCCAGTGCGAGTCAGACGCATGATGGGTGGGATCGCATTTGTCCCCAATACGATCGTGGGCAGCACATACGACCACATCGACTCGGACCCGGATACGGGCAACCACTGCAAGTTAACAGCGAAGATAATCATCAATAATAAACTGAACCAAAAGTTGGGAATTGCTTGTCCAAATACTGCGATTGAAAGCGAGAGTCGATCGATCCACGTGTTTGGGAAAATCGCTGCAACCACACCCAGTGGGATACCAAAACCAAGCGCAAATGCGATAGACAAAGCACCCAAGGTGAAAGTCACCGGCATCCTATCTAAAATTAGATCCTGAACTGGTAAGCCAAAATACGGACTGATACCAAAATCGCCCTTCAACGCGCTAAAGAGCCATTCTCCAAATTGGATCCAAATCGGACGGTCATACCCATAGGCGATGCGAATTAATTCAATATCTTCCGAGGTCGCATCCTCACCCGCCATGGCAATCGCAGGATCGATGGAGAAATGTAACAAGGCAAAAGTCAGGATCGAGACGCATAAAGCGACCCAGCAGGCCAACCCGAACCGCCGAAAGAGGTAGCTCAGCATGGATGCACAACTCTAAACCAGAGAGACAGTATTACCATTGGTATATCCTTGCTGTCGCGACACTTATTTAGCCTTAACGGGGAAAATAAAAGCCATTCGTTAAAGTAACGAACAATTAAGATCAAAAAAATTAGAATTATCTGTGTGCATCATCGAATTTATCGATAAGCAGGCCCCACTCGCACCTGCTTATCGATCAGTGTAGGGATGCTGATCTACCAATGCTCACCACTTACCGCAATGAGGCAATCCTGAAAGGCTGCAACACTCGGGTGTAACTCCGTGTTGTGTCCTAGGCAGAAACCCACTCGAATCTGCGTCAATGGGAGCCAAGGTCTGAGCGTAATCTGCTCAGATAAATCGCGGTCGAACATCACCTGATCAGTCAACGTAATCCCAAGTCCATTACGAACTAATCCAAGTGCAGCCGATGCACTGGATACCTCATAGGTTGGCCGTAACAGCTTTCCACTCTTCGCCATCTCAAGATCAGTCAACTGCCGCAGTAGCGTAGTTTCATCTAGAGCAATATAGCGCTCGCTTCGCACAAGATCTGGGGTCAGGACTGAATGGACTTCCAAAGCATGTCCTTTCGGCAACACAACTTTGATCTCAGAGGTCGCAAGGGTCTCAACACTCAGATTTTCCACGGGTAGGGGGAGGTTGGAGACCGCAATATCGTATGTATCATGCATCAACTGCTGTCCAAAATAGCGCCTTGGATGGACTTCGAGATTGACTTTGATATCTGGCTCTTGCGCGGCAAAACGTGTGATTGCAGGCACCACTAATCCACTGATTAAGCGCGGGTGACAGATAATTTTCAAAGGCGCAGCGGATTCAGATTTGATTTGCTCAAAGTACGCAGGAATTGCCTGAATACTCGATAGGATTCGAAGAGCTTCCGGATAAAATCGCTCTCCACATGGCGTCGGGATGAGTCGCTTTTTGTCCCGGATAAACAGCTGTGTTTGAAACTCATCCTCAAGGATCTGTATCAATCGACTCGCGGCAGACTGACTCAGAAACATTTTGTCTGCAGCACGGCCTAATGTGCCTTCTTCGAGAATATTGACGAACACGCGGAGTGACTTCAGATTCACGATACCGTCCCTAGATCAGATCTATCCCTCCGAGTGTCGCCGAACCCATGGCTGAAGTCACCGAAAATTCTCAATAACTCAAGTGATCTTGTTCACTCTGGATGGCGGACAAAAATGGGGCTCGTCCAAGCCATATGCCCATCCTCAAAAACCACTTTCAGATAGAGCTGGCGTTCTGCGTGGTGATGTAACTTGATCGAACGTGTTTCGCTAAAAAAAGCAGGCAGCGGATCATCGGGGAGCCGGAAGATACGCACAGCTTTGTCAAGTCCGCCACAATCCACACGATAGTCCTGGGTTCCCAAACTACGCAATGGCACTGTAAACGTCGCCACTTGACTCGAAAATGTGAGGTCTCCCTCGGTTGGATCGTTCAGCCAAAAATCCACGCAGTGCGTGCCACCGGTCGTCACATTCGACCAGTGCGCGATTGAGCTTTGCGCGTCCACTGGTTTGTCAGGATTCCAAAAGTTATAGGCGCTTGTTCGTTCGATTGTCGCATCAGAAAACTCAACTGATACGTCCCAACTCACCAAACGACCACGCCCCCGATACTCAGCCCCCTCGCACTGCACGCGAACCCGTCGACCAGAGTCTCGCGACGACTCATGAGGGCGGATACAATCCAGCAGAGACGATCCATCGCGAATCTCAATTCGCTCGACTCCTGACTGCGCCGCGATCTCAAATTGAAGGGTCAATTCAGTGTTTTCGCAGACAATAATATCGCCCATCAATGCCTCTTCGACGCGCTCAACCCCAGTGGGTATTTCACGTGTCGCGTTTTGCAGGCCGATGAGACGGATATCAAGATAAGGCCGACATCCTGTGGTTGCGTAATGATGCCTTTGACGAAATTCAGCAAATAACGCATCTCGAGACAGCTCTGGCAACAAATGACAAGTCAATCCACCATAGGATCCAAACTTCGATGCCCCCGGATAACTGGCCCCAGGTCGCCCTTTGTGACCATCGGATGCTGCAACAATTCCGACTCGATATCCCGAGCTCAGCGCTTCCTCAACAATCCACTCGAATGTTCCCCACGCCGAATGTACCTCCACTGAGGGTTCAAGCTTTGCACTATGTGCATACTTAACGTCTGCATAACGGCCACCCACGTGGGCAACGATCAGGGCATCCTCATCAGCCAACTGCGAAAACAATGCATTCGCATCCAAACAGTCGTGCTGAGGTTGGCTGTCTTCCATCACCAATGCTCGATGTGCGCGGTAAATCGGACGCCCTTCTGTGCGATACCAAACATTGTGGTCACCGCCAACCGATGTATTACCTGACCACTCATATCCGGGAATCGCAAGAAAGCGACCTGGCTGATCGAATTCAGCAGTTAGTCGATTCAGTTCATCCCAAAACGCATCGGTAATTTGGAAATCATTGCCCTGGTGACCAATGATATCCACCAACCCCTTGTCACGAGCGAATGTAAAATATTCTCGTGCGGAATTGGTTCCCACGGTCTCTTCACTCTGGCCGTGCATGTCTGACCAATAATGACGATAAGGATGAGACTGTGAACTGACCAGCACATTCGAATGAGCCAAAATTTCACCGTCGTGAGCCACGTCGATCCACAGTTGGCCAGCCTCCGCTACACGCAGATTTGGGATTTTCAGAACCCCATCGCATTGCCGCATTTTCACCGAATCAGGCAAGCCCGCAACTGGACGGGATGGTTTCAACATTAATTCCACATCTACAAGGCTGGTGGGATTACCCCAGCGATCTTCCGCTTTAATCGCAAACTCAAAGGAATCGTCAACAAATCGTAGTGTCGGCAAGATCGCTCGAAACCGCGCTGCGGGTCCGGGCACTAATTTCATGGTCGGCTGCTGATCGGCGGGGAGCATGACGTAGTCATAGGTCGCGAAGGCGTCGACATGCACACGGAACTCAAAGCTTGTCTCCGCAAATGTTTGCGTCCGAAATCCAGGACCACCTTGGGTTTGATCGCCAAATATGACACGAATCTGATCGCCTTTTGAGAGGAATCGTCCGCATTGAATGTAGAGCGTGTGGTGCCATGGACGGATATTGCGGTTGCTTTCAAACCACGTTTTTACTGGCGCCCCGTTGGATGTCTGAATCGCCACAAATCCGGCAGCAGTTGGCTGAGTCATTTGAAAACGCGTTTGATCCGACGCGGATCTAAAGCAGATCTTAATACTCCCGCTATCATCGATACCAAAATGACCAGCGGTATAGACAAGTTCAATGGATTGCCATGAGCCACATACTACGGGATCAGACACATTGATATATGCAGATCCCATCAAATCGGGACGGTACGTATTCAACGGCATTTAGGTTCCTCATGCGAAGCAATATGCGTTGAAGCCTTGCCATCGTGGAAACGCACAAGTGTGATTAGTATTCTCAGATCTCCTCGTATATGCCTAACGGGACGTCGGCATTTAAGAGGTTCTCAAACAGGCTCGTAGTTAACCTAACAGCCATAAGAGGGCTCCGAAATCAGAATTATTCGATCATTTGATTCGCTAAATCGAAGATTCCCTGTCGCTGTCTGAGGGTGTTTCAAGCAATGTTCTGAAGTTCTCGTTTGAACTATCGTAACAACGAATCGTGTTTGAGAGCCAAAAGAGCGGATACTTCTCTGCTAATTCCATGTGTCAGCTGTCCCTCGATATCTACATGGCCGTAGAGCTCAAGGATGCGTCAAGTCATTCGGGACGCAAGACCTACATCTCAATAACACAACGCTGCTATATCGAGGTAAACGCTGAGCGGCTGAGCACGGCGATCGAGCGACTGTGACACGGTTATCTCAGGGACCTAGATGGCGCGGCACATCCATTGTTTCATGCAATATCCGGACGACCCGAATTTGGTCATTGGTCTGCTCGAAAATAATTAAATGCCGATTTACACGGCATTTGAACATTCCAGCCCGGGCCACCTGCAAAGATTGGGCGATCACATCCCCATTCGCAATGCCTGCGATCTGAGTGCGAATTTCTCGTATGTATTTTTTCGCCTGCTGTGCGCCCCAAGTGCAGGCGGTGTAATCCGTAATATCTTCTAAGTCAGCGTTGGCTCGCCGAGCATAGCTAATTGACTTCACTCACCAGTCGCCGCTTGATCTGCCCGTCGGTCCAGCGCATCCCAATCAAGCTCATCGACGAAGCCGCTCACGTAGCCTTCTTCGATTGCATCGTTCAGCCGCTTGATCGCTGTTTGCTGCTGCTCAAACATGCGCAGCGCATCGCGCACAACCTCGCTTGCTGTGCCGTAGCGCCCAGTTTGAACCTGCTGAGCAATCAGTTCATCAAAATGCTCGCCCAGTATGATTGATGTGGCTCTGCCCATAACAACCTCCATATATTATTTAATAATATTTTTGTTACCCCCTGCAGGTCAAGCCGTGTGAGGTGGTTCACTAAATCTGGATAGGCCGTTCACGGATTTTTGGACTAAAGGATTCCCCTGATTTGATGACTCCATCTTCTTAAGAAATAAAGGCTCCTGAAAAATTGGCGCGATTCAATTATTAGACTCGTTCAAACATGGGGAGATTACGCACGTCTATCGGACCGCTAAAGTGGCTAATCCAGTTTGTCGGCGGACATCATTTTATGTATTCCAGTTGGCTTTTGAACAGGCGAGCAATGCATCCCAATCATCAGGAGGGTGCCCAGATTTGAGCATTTTTTGAAAGACCATGTAAGGGTCGGTTTTGGCGCCGGATGAGCGCAAGGTGTTCTCGTCATTGACCCAAGCAAAGATGATGATCCGAGTCTTGGAATCAAAGCGAAAAAACAATCGAAAACGTCGACCGATCTTGGCTCGACGCCAATGGCGAAACGTAGGTCCCATGGTGGTGCCTTGGCGGTATTCATCGCGATTAGGGTTGCGAGGTACCACTTCGAGAATCAGTGTCGCAAGCGTATTAAACAGTTTGACATTGGCATTGGATTCGAAGGCCCTTGGATCTTGAGCCCTTGCACGCTGTACTGCTGCCGTCAATTTCTGTAGCTGCTCGATCAGGCAATCATGGAAAAGCAGAGTCCACCCGTGACGTTGAATCAAAGCACGACGTCGCCATCAATATCCGCGCTGAGCTCTACGCGCTTTCCAAGCGCTGCGAGCATGGAGCGTGCTAAGTCATCGGGCAGTGTGGTGATGTGTTGGCCGGCGCTAATATCTTTTTCCAGCAGGGCCAGAAAGCCTGTAATGGCCGGATCTTCGTGGTATTCCTCGTTTACGCGGGTGACGATGATGCTATCCCCTGTGAAATCAAAGGCGAGCTTTCCACCAGCATCCACGCCCAAAGCTTGACGGATGGATTTGGGTATCGTGATCTGCCCCTTCGATGTCAGGGTCGCTATTTCGTGAATGGTGTGCATGACGGCTTCCTTAAAATTTAGGTCGAATGAAATGTAAGGAATAATCCTTACTACGTCAAGACGCAGTTACAATGGTACCTATGTATTGGTCAATAAAAACTGGACACCATTTTGAGTTGTTGTTCAGCTCATGCGAGAGCTAAACCCTATTGGCCTGATGCGGTCGCGTTCAATGGTAGTGCCCCAAAAGATAGCGACCGAGATCTTCCCGAGCTACCGGAACGCTCTCGTGATCGAGTGATAGCTGCGTTCTGGGCTGGCTCGCCCAAGCTTTCTCATCAGAAATCGATCGCTCATCTGGTCGAGAGGCAATCACACATCCTAACAATTTGTCGTCTCCTGATGTCTGGAGCCCGCTCGTTAAGGGGCAAAACGGCCACTAATTTTTGGGAATTGGTTTTACCAACAATTTTGCCCAAAACTTGCACGACTGGAATTTTTAAAATATTGATAAGATTGACATAAATGGCGCGCCCGAGAGGATTCGAACCTCTGACCTTTGCCTCCGGAGACCATGGCTCAAATCAGTTAGCATATTTTTTATGATCAATAGTTTTTAAAAAATATTTTTGCGAAAAGTTATGGGCATAAAAAAATCTCTCTAAAACCGTGATGTCGAGAATTTAAGACAGTGTAAGTTCTCCGCCAAGCGCCAAGCGCCAAGCGCCAAGCGCCAAGCGCCAAGCGCCAAGCGCCAAGCGCCAAGCGCCAAGCGCCAAGCGCCAAGCGCCAAGCGCCAAGCTAAAGTTCCCTGTGCCCGGACTTACTCGGCTGACGTGATGGGGATATAAAGATCGCCCGTTTCCCGAAATTTTGATGCCATTTTTGTCATGCCATCTCGCGTCGCTTCTGCACGAATATCGTGAGAGAGGCGCATGGAGCAGAATTTTGGGCCACACATGGAACAGAAGTGGGCAACTTTATGGGCTTCTTTGGGCATCGTTTGATCATGAAACCCGCGTGCGGTATCTGGGTCGAGCGATAAATTAAACTGATCCTCCCACCGAAACTCGAACCGTGCTCGTGATAGCGCATTGTCACGCTGTTGTGCGCCAGGGAGCCCTTTCGCTAGGTCTGCAGCGTGCGCGGCGATTTTATAGGTAATGACGCCTGTTTTGACATCATTGCGATCAGGTAATCCGAGGTGCTCTTTTGGCGTGACATAGCAAAGCATCGCGCACCCAAACCAGCCAATCATGGCTGCTCCGATTCCGCTTGTGATGTGATCGTATCCAGGGGCGATATCCGTTGTGAGGGGGCCGAGCGTATAAAATGGTGCCTCATGACAGCAGGCTAATTGTTTATCCATATTTTCTTTGATCTTATGCATGGCAACGTGGCCAGGCCCTTCAATCATGACTTGGCAATCTTTGGCCCAAGCTATTTTTGTCAGTAATCCCAGTGTCTCAAGTTCGGCGAACTGTGCTTGATCGTTTGCGTCGGCAATTGATCCGGGTCTTAACCCGTCTCCAAGCGAGAGTGAAACATCGTATGCTCGACAGATATCGCAGATCTCATCGAAATGCTCATATAGAAAGCTTTCTCTGTGGTGGTACAAACACCATTTGGCAATAATTGAACCACCACGGCTGACGATTCCTGTGACTCGATCGATGGTCATCGGAATCATGTGTAATCGCACTCCGGCATGAATCGTAAAATAATCGACTCCTTGCTCTGCTTGCTCAATTAAGGTGTCCCTAAACACGTCCCATGTGAGATTTTCGGCAACTCCGAGCACTTTCTCGAGTGCTTGATAAATAGGGACGGTACCGATTGGCACTGGACTATTCCGTAGGATCCACTCGCGAGTGTTATGGATGTTTCGCCCGGTGGAGAGATCCATGACCGTATCCGCCCCCCAACGTATGGCCCAAACCAGCTTGTCAACTTCCTCTTCTTGGGATGAGCTCACAGCCGAAGTTCCCATGTTTGCATTGATCTTGACCAAAAAGTTTCGTCCGATAATCATCGGCTCGAGTTCTGGGTGGTTGATATTTGCTGGAAGGATCGCTCGACCGGCAGCGATTTCTGATCGCACAAACTCTGGGGTTACCGTATTAGGTATCGAGGCCCCCCAATCCTCCCCGTCACGCGCAGACTCCTTATTTTCACGGAGCTGATTTTCACGAATCGCAACAAACTCCATTTCTGGCGTGATGACTCCAGAGCGGGCATAAGCCAGTTGAGTGACTGCTTGTCCTTGCTTCGCAATCAGCTTGCACTGGTGGTTGAGTGGAAATGTGGCTGTCATTTGTTCTGGTTTCACGAATCCGTTATCGGCATCGTTGACCGCTCGACCGTGGTAGCTTTGGACATCCCCTCTATTTTTAATCCAAGTTCCACGGATGTCTGGCAATCCCTTTGTGATATCCACAGACGCATCCGAATCTGTGTACAGTCCTGACGTGTCATAGACCACAACGGGTTTCTCATCAGACGTTGGGTGCAGCGCAATCTCGCGCATTGGCACTCTTATGTCGGGATACATTTCCCCGGCGATATAGATTTTCCGCGAAGCAGGTAACGCTCCAATAGTGATTTCATGGGTTTTTGTTTTCATCTCGGTCATCTCTAAGTGTTCCACTTACGAAGACGCCAATTGTTGGAAGAGATAAAGAGGGCAGATACACCTCAATTATGCGTGCACGTTACGTACATTTGCAGCGAGACGATCCGATCGCTTCCTCCGCCAGTATCAACTGGGTCAGGTTCAAAGGGTCGCGTCACTAGCAATTGCTATGTCAGCCTCTCAGTCTCCGAAGCGAGACTCCCCTGCGTTCATTCAACCTAGACTAGGGACCCGGCCTCGTCAAGCGAATCTACTTCAAATGCAAAATCACCATTTAGTGGAATGTCCAAATTTAGCGAACCACTACAATCCAGCTTAATGGTCAGCGTGAAGTTGAACCGCCCCGGTTTTCAGGAGGCCTCATTTCTAGAGAAGATGGAGTCCTGAAAACAGGATAACGCGTTAGTCCCGAGATCCGTGAATGGTTAGCGGACGCTGACCTTCATGTCTGGCGCCCGCTCGTTAAGGGGCAAAACAGCTACTAATTTTTGGGAATTTTTTGGGAATTGTTTTTACCGACAATTTCGCCCAAAACTTGCACGACTGGAATTTTTAAAATATTGATAAGATTGACATAAATGGCGCGCCCGAGAGGATTCGAACCTCTGACCTTTGCCTCCGGAGGGCAACGCTCTATCCAGCTGAGCTACGGGCGCGTGGGACCCGGAATTTTACACGCTTTAAGTCCCAGACAAAGCGGTTTCCGTTGATTTGCCCGGAATTTGTGCAGCAAGTGGTGGATGAGGATCTCCATACCCGAGCGCCAGCCCCGGTCTCGCTCCTGTT
>Ga0209137_1003837_pt1 | contig 12298 bp, 23 predicted proteins | sample SaaInl5LU_22_DNA_FD_184642 | JGI IMG/M metagenome (GOLD analysis project Ga0209137, IMG submission 184642) | Marine microbial communities from expanding oxygen minimum zones in the Saanich Inlet - ESP_105LU_22_DNA (SPAdes) (version 2) | ecosystem: Environmental > Aquatic > Marine > Intertidal... | reverse complement strand
CTGCATATCAGTCTAGGCGATTAGTTCAAACGGAAGCGACAAACGCCGCTAACTTTGCAACAATGGAATCAGCAACAACTATATTTCCAGGCGCTCAAATGCAAAAAGAATGGATTGCAAGTTTTGACGATAGGACTAGAAGTTCACACGCTGAAGCTGGAGCAAGTGAGCCAATACCTTACAATGAAGCTTTTATGGTAGGAGGTTCTTTATTAATGTATCCTGGTGATCCAAGCGGCCCAGCTGCTGAAGTAGTTAATTGTAGATGTAGCGTTGCACCTTTTCCAAAACAAGAAGCGCAAACAGTTGGCGAATTATCAGGATTTAATTTTGGTTTAGCTAGTGCTGAATCTACTGGATTTGGTTTAACTGATATTGTTACTAATTTAAGCGCAAAAGAATTGATGCGTCCAGATAATTGGAATAATGTAATTCCAAATAATGTAAAAATAAATGACGATTATTTAAGTTTATTAAAACAAAAACCTGAATTAGTAATTTCAGAATCAACAAATCAGTTCGGGAATACTGTATCTATAAATATAAATAAATACAAAAAAACTTTAAATGGTGTTTTAGCGCACGAGTTTGGTCATTTAATACACGAGTCAAGAGGGTGGTTAACCGATAAAATTACAAATAAAATAATTCAAGATATTTTTAAAAAACATCGTAAAATTTTAAATCAAAATTTATCGAGAATAATGAGTCAAAGAGCAAATAAAGAACTTATTGAAAAATGGGGTTTTCAAAACAAAGATGCTTTAAACTCACTATATTCAAAAATGAAATACAAAGAATGGAGATCAACACAAAGAAAACTATTTAAAAATTTATCTGATGCCGAATTTGAATTTCAATTTGACGCGGTTCGTGATTATTTAGGTGCATTGACTAAAAACCAAATTGGTGGAGGGCATTCTTTAAATTATTATACAAATCAGCAATGGCAAAAATTTGAAATGGTTGCGCATTGGTTTGAAAATAAATACAACGGAAATTTAGTTTTTAAGAAATATTTTCCTGAAATGTATGAAGATTCTATAAAAGCCATAAACGATTTAATAAAATTACAATAATGGAACAAAAACTTTTTAATTTATTAGAAGAATATTTTATTCAATATAACGATCCTATTGAGTTATTGGATATTGATAAAAATTTAACAATAAAAGATTCAATTGATTTTTTAGAAAAACGAAACCAAAGAAAAATAATATTTTTTAAATTAAACAAAAACGAAAAAGATGGAGGAAGTTTCAAATATTTATAAAATCGTATATTTACAAAAATTTTATTAAATGAATACAATTTTATATAAAGCTGCGGCAATGGGCGAATTGTTAGACGCTGACGAAAACGCTGGAATTATTAAAGGTTATGGATCATATTTTGGAAACAAAGATTCAGACAATGACGTAATTGCAAAAGGCGCTTATAAAAAGACAATCGAAGAGAACGGCAATCGTGTTAAATATTTATACCAGCACGATATGAATCAGCCAATTGGAAAAATGACTGAATTATATGAAGATGATAAAGGACTTGTATTCGTTGCTGAAATTGCAAAAACACAACTTGGAAAAGATGTTGTTGAATTAATGAAATCAGGCGTAATTACAGAAAATAGCGTTGGTATTATGCCAATTCAAAAACAAAATAAAGGCGATTATAGAGAGATAACAGAAGTTAAACTTTATGAAATTAGCGCCGTTACATTAGCAGCAAATGATCAGGCTAAAATATTAGACGTAAAAGGAAATGTTGATGTGGAAAAATTGTCAAAGCGTTATGATAATTTATCTAAACTATTAAGAAAAGGACAGATTTCGGACGAAATGGGATTTGCTATTGAAGCTGAAATTTTAAAATTAAAATCATTATTTATTGAGTTCACGAAGCCGACTGAAATTATCACTTCGCCGAATGTTGAAGTAAAAAACAATGATTCAGAAGTGTATAACTATTTAATTAATTCGTTAAAAAAATAAAAAAATGGACGAAAATTTAAAAAACCAATTGGATCAATTCAATGAAGCTATTGATTCAAAAATCGAAAAATCAAACAACAACGCAATTGATGCAGTTGTAGTTAAAGCAAATGAAATCGTTAAAAATGAAGTTAGCGAATTGTCTAACAAATTAAACGAGCGTTTAGATGCTATGGAAGTATCAAACAAAAAAGCATTTAGCGCAACTAAAAGAATGACTTTTAAAAGTGCATTAAACGAGGCTATCGAGGGCGGTGCTATCGAAGCAATGTCAAAAGGTCATTCAAGATCTGCATCTTTTGAGATTAAAGCAGATATGACTGTTGCAGCTGACTTTACAGGTGAAGTTATTCCAGCGGACAGAGTTCCAGGATATAAGTTTGATCCTACAAGACCAGTTCACATTAGACAATTATTGGCGCAAGGTTCAACTCAATCTGATGTTGTTCGTTTCGTAAAAGAAAGCGGATATTCAAACGGTGCTGCTGCAACTGCTGAAGGTGCAACATTAACACAGTCTGATTTTGATATGACTGCAAGCGATGCTAACGTTAGAAAAATTGGAACTTATTTCCGTATTTCTGAAGAGATGCTAGCAGATACGCCACAATTGACTTCTTACATTTCAACTAGAGCGCCTGAGAAACTTTTAGAAGTAGAAGATGCTCAAATCTTAAGCGGTGCTGGAACAGGTGCGCAATTAAGCGGAATCATTGGAGATGCTGCTGACTTTGCTGCTGGTTCTTTAGCTGGAACTGTTGAGTCTGCAAACGAATTTGACGTAATTGTAGCTTCTTTAAATCAATTAGCTTTAGCTAATTATAATGCAGATACTATTTTATTAAATCCAAGTGATTTCCATAAAATACTATTGTTAAAAGATACTCAAAACAACTATTTAAAAGACCAAGTATATAACGGATTACAACCAGTATTTATGGGCGTAAAAGTTGTATTAAATACTGCAATCGCTGCTGGAACTTTCTTAATTGGAAACTTTAGCGTTGGAACACAGTTATGGGTTAGAGATGGTTTAAATGTTGAGTTCTTCAGAGAAGATGGAACTAACGTAAGAGATGGATTTGTTACTGTTAGAGTAAGCGAAAGAGTTGCTTTAACTAACTATTTACCAAATGCATTTGTTAATGGATCATTTGCAACTGCAAAAGCAGCTTTAGAAACTGCATAGTAAGTAAATTTTTATATTTAGAAGGGCCTGGATTAATTTCTAGGCCTTTTTTTGTTGCTGATTTTCAAGTAGTTAAAAATAAAATGAAAAAAAACTTTAAAAAAAAACTGAAAATATTTTTTTAATTCGGAAAAAAGAATTAATTTTACGTCGTACAATAATTAAAAACATCATTATGGAAGCATTAATTGAAACACTAAAACAAATTGACAACGATTTTTACAAAGGTATTTATACAACAGGGGAAAGATACGATTTAGTAAAAGAGTTGAATGAAGTTTTAAAAAGAAAACATTTTATTAACCAATAAACCAAACGGCGGTGTAAAAACCGCCAATATAAAACAAACAAAAACAAATATTATAAATTATGTCAGTAGAAAACAAATTAAATTACCTAGTAAAAAAATTAAAAGAGTCAGGAAATAAATTACCTGATTCAGAAATTCTATTAATTGCAAGCCAGTTAATACAAGTTTGTAAAAGAGAAAACAAATCAATTTACGATTTAGAAATAATATAAATCAAACGGCGGTTTAAAAGCCGCCATTAATTTAAACATTATGAAAACAATCAAAAGAATTATTAAAGAGTACAAAGAAAAAAGGAATTTAGTGCCATTTAAGACAATTATTTTAAATACTGGTGTTATATGTCAACATTATAGAAACGGTAAAATAGAAGTAAAGTAATGGAATTTACATTGCAGGATGTACGTAAGTTGAGCCTTGTATATAAACCACGTTTTAAAGTGGTTGTATAAAAAACAATAATTAAATAATTACGATATGATTAGCGAACCTTTAAAAATAACACTAAAAGAATTTAAACAGACTTTTGATTTATTATACCCTGATGATGTATATTTAAAATCAATGATAGAATTATTAGAAAACCAAATAGAATTAGAAATAACAAAAGCAGAAATAAAACAAATCGAAAAAATTACTAAAAAATGGTTGAAGCTATAAAATACCTAAACAAAGAATGTTTTAAATATGAATTTTCTATTGTTTTAAAAAGGACTGGAATAATTGAATTGGATAATAAAACTTTTTACAAAAATTTTAGAGTTCCAAAAGAGCAAATAAATAAAGTTTTTAAAGATCAGTACATTTTTGGCACAACTAAAAAAGTAAATCTTTTACATTTAGACTATTTAGAGCAAGTTTTTAAACATCAAATCATTGATAAAATCGAAAACGAATATGTTTTAAAAGACTTTGAACCATCTGTTTTTATAGATAAACAAATAGTCTTTGAAGATTGGTTAAAAAGCGCTAAAATAACAATTAAAGAAATATAAAATGTCTTTTAATTCTGAAAAATTATATATTATTAAGAATAAAAAAAAGATATTTGTAAAAAATATTTATCATTTACAAAAACTACAAAAACAAACAATTCTTAAAAGGTTTAAAAGAGCCGTTTTAAGACTACTAAATTTAAATTTATGAAGAGTATACCTAAACACTATGAAAATGGCAAAGATTACGATTTAATCGATGTTATAAAGGATTATGATTTATCTTTTAACCTTGGTAATGTAATTAAATATGTTTGTCGTGCTGGTAAAAAAGAAAACGAGTTAAAAGACTTGGAAAAGGCGGTCGATTATATAGAGCGTGAAATTTACTATATGGAAGAGGATTTACAAATAAAAATTTAATATTATGAATTATTACGAATATTGCCCAGATGATGAAAAAGAATTTAATTGTACGGTTTGCGACAAAGCTATTGACTGGGAAGGCGTTTGTTCACAAACTTGTTTTAATACTGATATGATGTAATATGGAAAAAAAAATAAAATACAGTCTAATTTTATTATTTGGATTTTCAGCAATCAGGCAGATAATATTATTTAATGATTATATATGCGCATTTTTTTTAGCAGTTGTATTTTTATCATTAGTATTGAATAAAGAATAAAAACAATCAATAGGTAAGCACTTCAATAGATCGCTTACCTTTTTTTTATGTATATTTGGAATATGGATCTAAATTCAATAGGATGCATAGCTGAATATCAATTTGCAGTTGAGGCAATGAAAAGAGGCTTCCTTGTTTCATTCCCTTTATTAGATGCATCGCCTTATGATTGCATAATTGATAATGGTAAAGATTTAAAAAAAATACAAATTAAATCAGTAACAAAAGACAAAGAAATCATTCGTTCTTTTATAAAGAAAAAAAATAATATAACTTATAGTAAAAAAGAAGTTGATTACTTTGCCGTATACGTTCAACATCATAACGGCTTTTATATTTTTAAAAATAATGGTAAAATAAAAAGTATAAGTTTAGGCAAAAATATAGATACTAAAATATATTTTAATAACTTTGTATTTATATAGTGTTTTCATATTTGTTTTTGTTAAAACCGTTGCTATTTAATAGTGGCGGTTTTTTTGTATTTTTACAAAAATTTAGATTATGAAGCTAAAAATAAAACAACCAATTTTAAGAAAAGGCATACGATTGAATGAAGGCGATACTATAAATTTGCCTGATAACATTGCTAAAGTTTGGATAAAAAAAGGATTTGCTACTAAAAAGAATAAAGCTAAATTTGAAACAAAAGAATTAAAAGTTGAATATATAGAAATCAAAGACGATGCGACAAATTAAAATCAATTCACAACAAGGCAATGAAATTTTAACTGCTCAAGACGTTAAAGATTACGTTCGTATTGATACGGCTTCAGATGACAATCTAATTGCAACAATGATTATTCAGGCAAGAATTTGGTGCGAAAATTACATTTCCAGGGATATAGTTCCAAAAAATAGAACGTACTATTTAGATTCAACAAACGGTTTATTTGATTTGCCATTTGGACCAGTTTCAAGTATTGAAGAGATTACAATCAGCGGAACAATTACAACTAATTATGAAGTTTTAGGATTGGACAATGAAACGATTGAACTAGATCAAGGGCCTGGCGATCGTGTTAAAGTTACATATATAACAACTGGAATAAATGACGCTTTAGTTAAGCAAGCAATGCTTCAACTTATTTCAACTTATTATGATAATAGAGCAGACTTTGATTCAGGCGATTTAAAAGGAGTTGAAAGTATACCAACATCGTCAAAAAATATTCTTAATTCTTATAAAGCAATGTTCTTATAATGCAAAGCGGAAAACTAAATAAAAAGATAACAATAAAAAGGCTAGTTAAAACTGAAGATGAATTTGGAGGCTTTAATTCTACTTTGTTAGATGTTGCAACGGTTTGGTGCGATTTAAAAGAAGTTAGCGGCAATATAGACGACTCTTTTGGTAAAAGATTACATTCATTGCAAATTGAGTTAATAATGCGTAAAAGAACGGCAGATTTAATTCAAATCGGCGATATATTTACTATTGAAAATAAAAGCCAGGAATTTAGAATAAACGAAAAATTCGATTACAGTTTAGACTATGGCACAAAGTTAATTGCAACGAGATCTGAATAATGCAAACCAATTATATTAAAATAAACCAATCCGATTTAAGATCTTTAAAAAAGAAGATGGATAATTTACGAGTGTTTGATAAACAAGTTTTGTCGAATGAGATTGGAAAATCTGCATTAGAAATTTCAAAAATTGCTAAACAAAATGTTGTTGTTGATAAAGGTAATTTAAAACAGTCTATAAAAGCCGAACGAAAAGGTAAAACTGCGGAGGTTGTTGCTGGTGCAAAATATGCGCCTTATGTAGAATTTGGAACTGGTAGAAGTGTTGATTTGACTGATATGTTGGAACTTGGTATTCCAACAAGTTATGCAGCACAATTTAAAGGTAAAGGAATTAAAAACGTTAATTTACCAGCAAGGCCATTCTTTTTTAATGCAGCACGAATAGGTTTAAAAAATTTATTAGTTCGTTTAAATGGCGAAATAAAAAAAGCAATTAAATAATATATGAAAGGAGCAATACATTTATTAAGAAGAGGAATAATAAATAAGTTAAAAAACAATATTTTTTTAAACAATGTTGTTGTTCCTGTTTACAATAGAATACCAACAGACGCAACTTATCCAATCATTAGAGTTTACGGCGTATTTACTGACGAAACAGATAACAATCAAACATCTTTTATAACAGAAACAATTACACGAATTGAATGTATAACAAGATTTTATTCAGACGATGGCGGAGAATTGGACGTTGATTTATTAGTTTCTCAAGTGCTGGATTTGATTCGTACAAGATCAAATGATTATATAGATTTAACGGCAAGCGGTTTTAAAATTTACACAACGGTAAATCAAGGCGTTACTTATTTACAAGATGACTTAAAAGATTACACCTATTTTAGAGCCATTATTGAAATATCGAATAAAATTCAACAAATAAACTCAATAGGTGGCTTACAAGTTGAATTACAAAATGAATTACAATCTTAAAATTTAATAATATGGCTAAAATTATTTATACAAATAAAATTGATAATAAGGTTTCACCTTTGCCCGATATTAATAAAATAACCGCTTCAGACGTTAACCAAATAAAAGAATCAGTAAATAGTTTGTACGATTCAAAGGGCGGATGGGCCGATTATGCCGATGCATCAACTTTAGTAACTCCAATAAATTTAACGCAAAACGTTTGGACTGATTTAACAAACGATAAGGCCGGGGCCGGCACAATAACAACATACAAACCGCCATTTGTTACGGGTGATTTATGGAATTCAACAAGTAATTCAGTTGATTTTTCAGAAATTGGAGTTGGAAAAGTTTTAATGATAAGAAATGATTTTGATGTTACTGCGGGCGCATCAAACACGCGCTTAGATGCACGTTTATATTTTCCTGATAGTAGTAAATCAATTGAATTTATGCACGATAATATTGCCCATAATAATGATCTTGTAAGGTATTCGAGAACCACACAAATTTTTATAAAACAAAGTGAATTGGCAAGTGGTTGCAAAATTCAAGTTAAAGTAGATAAAGCCGGATGCACTGCAACGGTTGAAAATATTTTAATAACTGTTTTATCACTATTTTAAAACACTAAAAATGAATAATAACGATTTGAAACTTGCCTTTATAAATGCCTTAACTTTTGGAATAAGTTTTTCCGCAGTTGAAAACAGTTTAAAGATTATTTTACTTATTGCCTCAATTATATATACAATACAGAAAATAATAGAAACGAAAAAAAACAAAAAAAATAAAAAATGAAATTAACGGCAAATTTTTCTTTATCGGAATTTGAATGCAAATGCGGTTGCGAAATGCCTGACAATTTTTTAGAAAACGTAAAACTATTGGCGGAAAATTTACAGATGTTAAGAATGTTTATAAAACAACCAATCAAAGTAAATAGCGCTTATAGGTGTTTGCATTACAATCAAAATATTGGTTCAAAAAATACTTCACAACATACTTTAGGAAAAGCTGCTGATATTGTAGTTAAAGAATTAAAGCCAAACGAGGTTGCAGATATTGCCGAGCAATTAATGGATAAAGGACTTTTTAAAATGGGCGGAGTTGGCAGATATAATACATTTACTCACGTTGATATTAGAGGCAAAAAAGCAAGATGGTAAACGTTACACTTATAATTTAAACGAAGGTAAAAAATGGCAAAACAATCATATAAAGATAAAAACGGAACTACAAGGGTTGGAGATGCTTTGCGCTGGTTATTAAAACAAGGAAAAAACATTGCGCCTGAAATTATAGAGTTAGCTGGAAACGTTACCGGAATAGAGGGTTTAAAATTACTATCTAAAAAAATAAAAGACAATCCAAATATTGATCCAAAAGACAAAGAAATTTTATTAAAGGAGTTGGAATATGATATGCTGGAAATGTCTGAAATAACAAAAAGGTGGGAATCGGATAATAAAACAGATAGCTTTTTAACTCAAAATATAAGGCCTTTAGTACTTGCTTTTTTAACTTTGACACTATTTATTTATATTATATTAGATAGTTCTTTAGAAAGCTTTAAAATAGATTCTAAATGGATTGATTTATTAAGTTCGTTATTGCTTTTGGTTTATGGTGGTTATTTTGGAGCAAGGTCTGCTGAAAAAATTGTGAAGCATTGGAAAGGTAAGTAATAGGTAAAATTTTGTATTTTTGTTAAAATTATATTTTTTATGGCATTAACAAAAAACCCTAAATTAGCCTTAATTCCAAGTGGATACAAAGCAAGTAAAGTTTATTCTGTATTACCTTCAGATGGTGTAGGAGATTTTGACTTTAGTAGAAGTGGACAAGCTACAAGGGTAAACAAAGATGGCTTAATAGAAACAGTAGATAGTAATGTACCAAGACTAAACTATCCTATGATTGATGGTGTTGTTAGTGGTTGTCCGAGTTTGTTGTTAGAACCACAGAGAACTAATATAGTGGAATATTCTGAAGATGTAACTCAATGGAATGATCTTAGCTGTACTGTTTCATTAACTACTGACAGTACCTCTCCAAGCGGTCAATCTTCTGTTTACAAGGTAAATGACAATGCTAATGATGCTCAGCACAGAGTTGATGTTAGGCCATCTGTAACAAGTGGAACAGAATATACCTTTTCTGTATTTGTAAAAAAACCAAGCGATTCTGATATTGATTTTGCTTATTTATTATTTGCTTCAAAATTTTCTACAACCAGATTTTATTTTAACATTGCTGAAGGCACATCATTAGATACTGGTGGGACTATTATAGATTATGGCAATGGATGGTATCGTTTAAGTGCATCGGCTACCGCTAATTCAAGTGGAAATGGAACTTTTGGCGTTAATTTAACAGATGCGTATGGCAATAATACTTATTCAGGTACTGGCAATGGTTCTATGTATTTTTGGGGAGGACAAGCAGAACCAAACTCAAGTTACCCTACATCTTACATACCAACAAGCGGAAGTTCAGTTACAAGAGTAGCAGAAACTGCTAACGGAGCAGGAGATGCAAATACTTTTAACGATAGTGAAGGTGTTTTGTATGCGGAGATAAGTGCTTTGGCTGATGATGGAACAAGCAGAAGAATTAGTTTAAGCCACGCAAACGCTGATACTGATAACAGAGTTACAATAGAGGTAGATGAAACTGCTCGTAGGATAAAAGCTTTTATGAGTAGTGGAGGCACTACTGTTGGTAGTTTAACCGCTATTGTAGACAGTCAAACACATAACAATAAGGTTGCATTAATTTATAAAGAAAACACTTTTAATATTTATGTAAATGGATTTTTATTAGATACAAACCCTTCAATAGCATCATTACCTATTGGTTTATCAAGGTTACAATTTGAGGGTGCAAATGGTTCAAATCCTTTTTACGGAAAAGCAAAACAAATACAATACTTTGATTCAGCATTAAACGATTCAGATTTAGAAACATTAACATCTTGGACTTCATTTAACGAAATGGCAACAAGTCAATTATATACAATACAATAAGATATGAGCGAAACATTAAAATTCGGTAACGGACAATGGGCAACAAAAGAAGGCTCAACATTAGCGTACAATTCAGAAAACGGAAATTTCAAACCATTACCTTTTACATTCGATAGAAGCACAAGTGCAACAAGAGTAAATAAAGATGGTTTAATTGAAGTAGTTAGTAACAATGAGCCAAGAATAGATTTTAAAGATAGTGCAGATGGTAGTTTATTGTTAGAGCCAACGAGGAGTAACCTAATAACGTATTCAGAAGATTTTAGCGATGCGAGTTGGACTAAATCAAATGCTGCTGTTACATTGTCAAGTGAATTATCTCCAATGGGTATATTGAATACTTATGATGTTGTTTATACAAGTGGTGGTTTTTTAATAGAAAGTGTATCAACTACAAAAACAATAGGTTCATCAGAAACAATTTCTGTATTTTCAAAATCAGATATAGTGGGAAAATTTTTAAAGTTCGGCGGTGGTACTGCAAGTGGTACAGATGTAGAGAAAAAAGAAGATTATGGTAATGGATGGTTTAGGTATTCTGTAACAAGAACTTTTACCGAAGCAGAAACAGGTAGTACTCAATTAATTATTTCAAGTACTGATATAGGTTTAAATACTACTTTATTCGGTGCACAATTAGAACAAGGAAGCTACGCAACTTCGTACATACCAACACAAGGAAGTGTTGGAACGAGAGTGGCTGAAAGTTGTATTCAAACTAATATAAACACTTCTATAATTAGTTCATCTTACCCTTTTAGTATGTATGTTGAATCTACTTACATAGTTGGTAATGAGCAACCTTTATCTTTTATAAATTCTAATGTTGCAAATAATTATTACGTAATAACAATAAACTCTAATGTAGTCAATCTTGATGCAAGAGCAAATGGTCTTACTGAACTTATTTCGAGTGGGGTGTCTTTAGTTAATGGTCAAAAATTTAAAGCAGCCATTACAATGCAGAGCGCTACAAGTGGTAAAATATGTGTAAATGGAAATACAGTAATAAGTAAAACTAATTTTTCAAACCAATCTGTAAATAGTAATATTAATGATTTACTTTTAGGTCAATTAAGAACATCATTAGATACGGGAAATAGATTGCCAATTACAGATGCAAGATTATACAACCAAGCATTAACAGACCAAGAATTAATTAACCTTACAAAAATATAAGAGTAACATTTACCCTTATGATAAGAACAAGAGTAAATCTTTACATAACAAACACAATAAGATAAGAAAATTAAAAAAAATTAACATATTATGATACGAATAGCCAAATACGAATTTCTTGACAAAGAACAAGCAGAAACTAAAATAAACAGTTTAGGAACTGCAACAGACGAGGATGGAAACGAATATCCAACTCACAAGCATACCATAGTACATTTAGGTAATATCGTTTTACAACAAGGAGAATACGATGAAGAAGGTAACGAAGTAGTTGCCCCAGTATTATCTGACAAATGGCACGTAGATGTTTTATGGAAAGATTTAGAAGCTGATGAAGATGGTACTATTGACCATCCTTATGGTTGGAAATCTTATGCGGTAGATATTGATGGCGATGGAGTACATTCATTTTTAGGATTAAGTTACAACTCACATAAATTCTAGAATAAATTAAATAAATAAATATTTGTATATTTACAAAAAATTAAATAACATTAAAAAATTTATATAAATGGCTAATACAGGAGTATTT
>Ga0209137_1003835_pt1 | contig 12300 bp, 8 predicted proteins | sample SaaInl5LU_22_DNA_FD_184642 | JGI IMG/M metagenome (GOLD analysis project Ga0209137, IMG submission 184642) | Marine microbial communities from expanding oxygen minimum zones in the Saanich Inlet - ESP_105LU_22_DNA (SPAdes) (version 2) | ecosystem: Environmental > Aquatic > Marine > Intertidal... | reverse complement strand
CTTTCCTGTTACCCCTCGACTTGCATGTGTTAGGCCTGCCGCTAGCGTTCATCCTGAGCCAGGATCAAACTCTCCATTGTAATGTGTTGTTTTTTCCTAGCTATTAACTTCAAAGATAATTGACAAGGTTTTTTGCATTCCTTGTTTCTTAAACCAATATGTAAAGAACTTTTCTTCTATTTCCTATCTCTCGATCGGGCGGCAAATGTACAACGAATTGTAACACCCACAACACTCTCGGCGATTTTCTGAAATCTTTTTTCGAACCGGTGTTCCAGCACCTCGCTGGCGTTTCTAAAAAGCCACAACGTTTCTTGTTGCGGACGGCAAATGTACGACAGAAATTCAATCACGCAACTATATTCAAGCTCTAATAATGAACTTTTTCAGCCTGTGATTCAAGGTCACTCTACTCTGTATTGATTTACAGCTACTTATAATATGAACGAGGCCGTGAAAAAAATCAATAAATCTTTATCTCGACGCATTGTTAGCGATGATTGTCCATTAAGAACTTAAGATGGTTTGCAAATCTAGCGGAAGAACATAATCGAAGTTGGACGAAATAGGGCCGATTAACATAAGTTAAGCTCAGGTAATTGGCATAAAAAAACCCCCAGCATTGCTGCTGAGGGTCATTGTAAAAGATATCTGCCTTAAGCTTCACCAGTGGGTCCACCAAAATTTAGTGGGACTTGTGGTGGTTCATGCGTTTGAACGTTACCGAAGTTCTGTTCATATTTGGTCACATTATCACTTAAAGCTCCTAGAAGTCGTTTAGCATGTTCGGGCGTTAGTATCACACGTGATTTAACTTTCGCCTTAGGCACGCCTGGCATCATCTGAATAAAATCCACAACGAATTCCGTAGGACTGTGGTTAATCGCAACTAAGTTGCTGTATACCCCACCCGCCATATCTTCGCTCAACTCTATGTTGATTTGTGGTTCTTTCTGATCGTCAGCCATAACTCTTCTAATCTATTGGATTATTTTTCTACGTCTACGCTTAGAGTAGTCTGCATCATCTCGTACTCTTCTTTTGAACCTACCACAGTAGAGCGGTATTTCTTCAGACCCGTACCAGCTGGGATGAGATGACCTACGATAACGTTTTCTTTCAATCCTTCTAATGTATCCTCCTTCGCATTTACAGATGCCTCGTTCAAGACTTTGGTCGTCTCTTGGAACGAAGCCGCTGAAATGAACGATTTCGTCTGTAATGAAGCTCTTGTAATACCCTGAAGAACTGGGGCTGCTGTAGCTGGACTTGCATCACGAGCGGTAACAAGTGCCTTGTCTTCACGAGTGAGGATGCTATTTTCATCACGTAATTCACGTGTAGAGATAATCTGACCCTCTTTCAAGTTCGCACTATCTCCTGCATCTTCTACAACCTTCATTCCGAAGATTCTGTCGTTCTCCTCTATGAAATCGATGGCATGAACCAAGTTTCCTTCCAAGAACAAGGTATCACCTGTATCTTGAATCTTTACTTTACGCATCATTTGACGAACGATAACCTCGAAGTGCTTATCATTGATTTTCACACCCTGTAAACGGTATACCTCTTGAATTTCATTCACCAAGTAAGACTGTACAGCAGTAGGTCCTTTGATCGAAAGAATATCATTTGGAGTGATTGCACCATCAGATAATGGCGTACCAGCTTTGACAAAATCGTTCTCTTGAACAAGAATCTGCTTGCTCAAATTGATCAAATATTTCTTTACCTCACCTGTACGGCTCTCGATGATGATCTCACGGTTACCACGTTTGATCTTACCATAGCTTACAATACCATCAATTGCAGCTACAACAGCTGGGTTTGAAGGATTACGCGCTTCGAAAAGTTCCGTTACACGAGGAAGACCACCGGTAATATCACCTGCTTTCGCACTCTTACGAGCAATTTTAACAAGAATCTTACCTGCTGGAATTTCTTCACCCTCTTCTACCATTAGGTGTGCACCGACTGGTAGAGTGTAGTGCTTAAGTTCCGTACCACTGCCGTCAAGAACTTGAATCGTAGGAATCAATTTACGGTTGCGGTTATCAGAAATTACTTTGTCCTGGAAACCTGTCTGCTCATCAATCTCAACTTTGTAAGTAGTTCCTTGGATGATGTCCTTGTAACCAATCTTACCAGGAGCCTCTGAAATGATTACCGCATTATACGGATCCCATTGAACGATTTCATCTCCTTGCTTCAGTTTTTGACCGTCTTTAACTTTCAAGATACCTCCGTAAGGAATCACTGTGGTCATAACTGTACGTCCAGTTTTCACGTCAACAATACGCATCTCACCAGTACGGCCGATCACGATATTATCGCCATTTTCACCTTCTACAGTACGAACGTCCTCAAGTTCAACTTTACCGTCAAATTTAGCTGTGATTTTGTTTTCCTCACTAACGTTACCCGCTGTACCCCCTACGTGGAAAGTACGTAGCGTCAACTGTGTACCTGGTTCACCAATAGATTGTGCAGCAATAACACCTACAGAATCCCCCTGTTGTGCACCTTTGTTTGTTGCAAGGTTAGTACCGTAACACTTCTCACAAATTCCACGCTTGGTAGAACATGTAAGTGGTGAACGAACTTCTACAGTTTCGATAGGTGAAGCGTCAATTCTATTTGCGATTTCCTCGGAAATCAATTCTCCGCTTTCAATGTAAACTTCATCAGTCAACGGATCGACAACATCTACAAGAGCAACACGACCGATAATACGCTCTGCAAGCGTTTCAACGATATCTTCACTCTTTTTCAATGCACTAACTTCTAATCCGCGAAGTGTACCACAATCTACCTCATTTACTACAACATCTTGTGCAACATCGTGTAGACGACGAGTCAAGTAACCCGCATCCGCCGTTTTCAATGCTGTATCGGCAAGACCCTTACGAGCACCGTGAGTAGAAATAAAGTACTCAAGGATGGAAAGACCTTCCTTAAAGTTAGAAATAATTGGGTTTTCAATGATTTCTCCACCAGCAGAACCTGATTTTTGTGGCTTAGCCATCAAACCGCGCATCCCTGAAAGCTGACGAATCTGCTCTTTAGAACCACGTGCTCCTGAATCAAGCATCATGTAGATTGGGTTGAAACCTTGACGATCATTGATCAAAGTACTCATTGCCGCTTGTGTTAAACGAGCATTGGTGTTCGTCCAAACGTCAATTACTTGATTGTAACGTTCGTTGTTCGTGATCAGACCCATGTTATATGAAGCAAAGATGCCTTCAACTTCTTCCGAAGCTTCAGCAATCATATTTGCTTTTTCATCTGGAATACGGATATCATTCAAAGAGAAAGAGAGACCACCGCGAAATGCACGGCCATATCCCATATCCTTGATGTCATCCAAGAATTTCGCAGTTGCAGGTACGTCTGTTTTCTTCAGAACGTTCGCAATAATTCCACGCAATGCTTTCTTCGTCAATACTTGGTTGATGAATGGTACACGCTCAGGAACCGCTTGATTGAACAAAACACGTCCAACTGTAGTCTCGATAAATTCCATTTTCATAGAACCATCTGCTTGCTCAACGCGACCCTTTATTTTGATCTGTGCGTGCAAATCAACTGCACCTTCATTTAGTGCAATCTCAACTTCGCGCGGTGCGTAGAATACCATGCCCTCACCACGTACTGGCATCTCTTTGGTATTCTTCATGGATTTGGTCATGTAGTATAGACCCAATACCATATCCTGAGAAGGTACAGCAATCGGCGAACCATTTGCTGGGTTCAAGATGTTGTGTGACGCAAGCATCAATACCTGTGCTTCCAAAATAGCCGCAGGGCCTAACGGAAGGTGAACAGCCATTTGATCACCATCGAAATCCGCGTTAAATGCGGTACACGCTAGTGGGTGTAGCTGGATAGCTTTCCCTTCAATCAATTTTGGCTGGAATGCCTGGATTCCAAGACGGTGTAGTGTTGGTGCACGGTTCAACAGTACCGGATGACCTTTCATCACGTTTTCTAGGATATCCCAAACAACTGGGTCGCGACGATCGATGATCTTCTTACCAGACTTCACAGTCTTGACAATACCACGCTCGATCAACTTACGTACGATAAACGGCTTGTAAAGTTCTGCAGCCATGTTCTTAGGAAGACCACATTCGTGTAGTTTCAATTCTGGACCAACGACGATTACCGAACGAGCCGAGTAATCTACACGTTTACCCAAAAGGTTTTGACGGAAACGACCTTGCTTACCTTTCAAAGAATCTGAAAGTGATTTCAAAGGACGGTTGCTTTCCGTTTTAACAGCAGATGATTTACGGGTGTTATCGAATAAACTGTCTACAGATTCTTGAAGCATACGCTTCTCATTTCTCAAGATCACCTCTGGTGCCTTGATTTCAAGAAGACGCTTTAAGCGGTTATTACGGATAATCACACGACGGTAAAGATCATTCAAATCTGATGTAGCGAAACGACCACCATCTAGCGGTACTAGCGGACGTAATTCTGGTGGAATAACCGGAACGACGCTCATGACCATCCACTCAGGGTTGTTTTCAATACGAGTATTCGCATCACGAAGACTTTCGACAACCTGCAAACGTTTCAACGCTTCTTGCTTACGTTGCTGAGAAGTTTCAGTGTTTGCTTTGTGACGAAGGTCGAATGATAACGTATCAAGCTCTAGAGTTCCAAGTAATGCTTGAATCGCTTCAGCACCCATCTTCGCAACGAATTTTGTAGGATCAGAATCATCTAGATATTGGTTTTCAATAGGAAGACGCTCCATGGCATCGAGGTACTCATCCTCGGTCAAGAACATCATTCGCTCTAATGGATTACCCTCATTATCTACTGCGTTACCAGGCTGAATAACCACGTAGCGCTCGTAATAGATAATCATGTCTAGTTTCTTCGAAGGAAGTCCTAGTAAGTAACCAATTTTGTTTGGTAAAGAGCGGAAGTACCAGATGTGTACCACGGGTACAACCAAAGAAATGTGTCCAACGCGGTCACGACGAACTTTCTTCTCTGTCACTTCTACTCCACAACGATCACAAACAATCCCTTTATAACGGATACGCTTGTACTTTCCACAAGCACACTCGTAATCCTTTACAGGACCGAAAATACGCTCACAGAACAAACCATCACGCTCAGGTTTGTGCGTACGGTAGTTGATCGTTTCTGGTTTCAAGACTTCTCCATGGCTTTGCTCAAGGATCGTCTCAGGCGCTGTTAACGAGATAGTAATCTTGCTAAATGCGCTGTTTTGGTTTTTATCGCTTTTTCTAAGAGCCATAATGCGATTTTTATAGATACCCACTGTGCTCGTAAGAACACAGTGGGAATTATTCAATTATTAGTCCAACGTTACTTTCAATCCTAAACCTTTCAATTCATGTAGCAATACATTGAATGATTCTGGAATACCTGGAGCTGGCATACGCTCACCTTTCACAATAGCCTCGTAAGTCTTCGCACGACCAACAACGTCATCCGATTTAACCGTAAGGATCTCACGTAAGATGTTCGCGGCACCGAATGCCTCTAGTGCCCATACCTCCATCTCACCGAAGCGCTGACCACCAAATTGGGCTTTACCACCCAATGGCTGCTGCGTAATCAACGAGTAAGGACCAATCGAACGAGCATGCATCTTATCATCAACCATGTGACCTAGTTTCAACATGTAGATGATACCTACTGTTGCTTTTTGATCAAACGGCTGACCCGTACCACCATCATACAACTGCGTGTGACCAAACTCAGGTAGACCTGCGTCAGTTACATAGCTTGAAATGTCGTCCAATGAAGCACCATCAAAAATTGGCGTCGCAAAGTTCTTACCCAACTTACGACCAGCCCATCCAAGTACTGTCTCGTAAATCTGACCAATGTTCATACGAGAAGGTACACCCAGTGGATTCAATACGATATCTACAGGAGTACCGTCTTCCAAGAACGGCATGTCTTCATCGCGAACTATACGAGCTACGATACCCTTGTTACCGTGACGGCCTGCCATTTTATCCCCTACTTTCAGCTTACGCTTCTTAGCAATGTATACTTTGGCTAGCTTCACAATACCTGAAGGAAGTTCATCACCAACAGTAATCGCGAAACGCTTACGGCGGTAGATACCTTGGATATCGTTAACCTTAATTTTATAGTTATGAATAACAGTATCGATTTTGTCATTACGGTCTTCGTCAGTAGTCCATTTACCCCCTACGATACGGCTGTAATCCTCGATCGCGTTCAATGCCTTTAACGTGAACTTAGTTCCCTTAGGAATTACGTCTTCGTTTAAGTCGTTAATCACACCTTGAGAGGTCTTTCCTTGAACAAGAACAGAAAGCTTTTGAACGAAGACTGACTTCAATTCCGCTATCTCTGCAGCCATTTCAAGGTCTAATTGACCAATCTCTTCTTTATCTTCAGCGCGCTGACGCTTGTCTTTGACCAAACGCGTGAACAATTTCTTATCGATAACTACACCATTCAATGACGGAGAAGCCTTCAAAGAAGCATCTTTTACGTCACCTGCTTTATCTCCAAAGATTGCACGGAGTAGCTTTTCTTCCGGAGAAGGATCACTCTCGCCCTTAGGTGTAATCTTACCAATTAAGATATCGCCTGGCTTGATCTCGGCACCGACACGGATGATACCGTTCTCGTCAAGATCCTTTGTAGCTTCTTCACTTACGTTAGGTATATCAGCTGTGAGCTCTTCTGCTCCCAATTTAGTATCACGAACCTCCAAAGAATACTCATCGATGTGGATCGATGTGAAGATGTCTTCGCGTACAACACGCTCAGAAATTACAATCGCATCCTCAAAGTTGTAACCTTTCCAAGGCATGAAGGATACAAGCATGTTACGACCCAAAGCTAATTCGCCTTTCTGAGTAGCGTAACCTTCACAAAGAACCTGACCAAACTCAACACGATCGCCTTTTCTGACGATTGGCTTAAGGTTGATAGTAGTTCCTTGGTTGGTCTTTTGGAATTTAACCAAGTGATATGTCTTGATGTCCTCTTCGAAGCTAACTGAGCGCTCATCTTCGGTACGATCGTAACGAATCTGGATTTGCTTAGAATCTACGTACTCTACAGTACCAGCTCCTTCCGAATTAATCAATACACGTGAATCAGTCGCAACTTGACGTTCTAAACCAGTTCCAACGATTGGAGCCTCAGGACGTAACAAAGGAACAGCCTGACGCATCATGTTTGATCCCATCAATGCACGGTTCGCATCATCATGCTCCAAGAAAGGAATCAACGATGCAGAAATTGATGCAATTTGGTTAGGTGCAACATCCATGAAGTCAATCGTCTCCGGCTCAACTACTGGGAAATCACCCTCTTCACGAACTTTCACCTTCTCATTGATAAACGTTCCGTCTGGGCTAATAGGAGCGTTTGCCTGAGCGATTACTTTCGCTTCTTCTTCCTCTGCACTCAAGTAAGTCGGTGTAGAATCTACAACAACCTTACCCTCAGCTACGGCACGGTATGGTGTTTCGATGAAACCCATTCCGTTTACTTTGGCGTACACACAAAGCGACGAAATCAAACCAATGTTTGGTCCCTCTGGAGTCTCAATTGGACAAAGACGTCCGTAGTGTGTATAGTGAACATCACGAACCTCAAAACCAGCACGCTCACGAGAAAGACCACCAGGTCCTAAGGCTGAGAGACGACGCTTGTGCGTAATCTCAGAAAGCGGATTAGTTTGGTCCATAAACTGCGAAAGCTGATTGGTACCAAAGAAAGAGTTGATAACAGAAGACAATGTCTTCGCATTAATCAAATCGATCGGAGTAAATACTTCATTATCGCGAACGTTCATACGTTCACGTATCGTACGAGCCATACGAGCAAGTCCTACACCAAACTGGTTGGCCATTTGCTCACCTACTGTACGTACACGACGGTTACTCAAGTGATCGATATCATCAATCTCTGCTTTAGAGTTGATCAACTCGATAAGGCGCTTGATGATCTCGATGATATCGCCTTTCGTCAATACCTGCGAATCCTCATCACTACCATTGTATAATTTCTTATTTAGACGGTAACGACCTACCTCACCTAAAGAGTAGCGTTGTTCAGAGAAGAATAACTTATCAATGATACCACGAGCAGTTTCCTCATCTGGTGGTTCAGCGTTACGAAGTTGACGGTAGATATGCTCTACAGCTTCCTTCTCCGAGTTCGTAGGGTCTTTTTGAAGTGTATTGTGGATGATCGCAAAATCCGAAGACTCAATGTCTTCTTTGTGCAACAAAATTGTCGCAACTTCTGCGTCCAGAATTTCTTCTGTATGTTCTTTATCTAGAATAGTATCACGATCAAGTATAACCTCGTTACGCTCGATAGATACAACTTCACCTGTATCTTCATCAACGAAATCCTCAATCCATGTCTTTAACACACGTGCAGCAAGCTTACGTCCAATAGAGCGCTTAAGTGCAGCTTTGCTCACCTTAACTTCTTCTGCAAGGTCAAAGATCTCAAGAATGTCCTTATCACGCTCGTAGCCAATGGCTCTAAGCAGAGTGGTTACAGGAAGCTTTTTCTTACGATCAATGTACGCGTACATCACTTGGTTGATATCCGTAGCGAATTCAATCCAAGATCCCTTAAACGGAATAATTCGGGCTGAATAAAGTTTTGTTCCGTTCGCGTGGTACGACTGAGAGAAGAATACACCAGGTGAACGGTGTAATTGTGAAACTATAATTCTTTCGGCACCATTCACAATGAACGTACCTCTTGGAGTCATATATGGGATGGTACCGAGATACACGTCCTGTACTATCGTCTCAAAATCCTCATGTTCAGGATCCGTACAATACAGCTTCAAACGTGCTTTCAATGGCACACAGAAGGTCAGACCGCGCTCAATACATTCGCGCTCTGAATAACGTGGTGGATCTACAAAGTAGTCCAGGAATTCAAGAACAAAATTGTTTCTTGAATCCGAAATAGGGAAGTTCTCCGCAAAAACACGGTAAAGACCTTCCGCAGATCTTTCTGATGGCTTCGTTTCAATCTGAAAGAAGTCCATAAAGCTCTTCAACTGAATGTCAAGAAAATCCGGGAATGCCGTCTTAATTGCAGTTGATGAGAAGTTGATTCGCTCCTGTGGAGCGGTAATTTGGTTTACCATTTCAGCCCAAAATGTTAATTAAACACAAAAAGGTTTAGGTCTAAGGGGAGTTCCCCAAAGACCTAAACCGGATAACCTAGCAGTGGACCAATTACTTGACCTCTACTTCAGCACCAGCTTCTTCAAGCTGTGCTTTCAAAGCTTCTGCTTCGTCTTTTGATACGCCTTCCTTCAATGCTGCAGGTGCGCCATCTACTTTTTCTTTAGCTTCTTTCAAGCCTAGTCCAGTCATTTCCTTAACAAGCTTAACTACAGCTAGTTTAGAACCACCAGCAGCTTTCAAGATTACGTCGAACTCAGTCTGCTCCTCTGCACCAGCGTCTCCGCCTGCAGCAGGACCAGCAACAGCTACTGCAGCAGCAGCTGGCTCGATGCCGTATTCTTCTTTCATGTAATCTGCTAATTCAGATACTTCTTTTACTGTCAAGTTTACTAGAGCATCGCCCAATTCTTTGATATCAGCCATTTTTAGTAAAAAATTAAATTGGTTGTTTCTTAATTAAAATTTCGTGGTAGGAATTACGCGTTGCGCTCTTCCAAAGTTTTGAGGAGACCAGCAATATTGCCACCTGCACTCTGGAGTGCAGAAATAACATTTTTCGCAGGGCTCTGAAGCAATGTCAATACATCTCCAATCAATTCCTCTTTAGACTTGATTGCAGTCAACATATCTAATGATTCGTCGCCTACATAAACGCTCTCTTCAATCCATGCACCCTTTAAAACTGGCTTGTCGCTTTTCTTACGGAACTCCTTGATGAGTTTCGCTGGCGCATTACCTGCTTCTGAGAGCATGATACTGGTATTTCCTTTAAGCACATCGTACAGTCCGTCGAAGTCTTTTTCCGACGCGTCCATGGCCTTTTTGAGCAATGTATTCTTAACAACATTCAACTTGATACCTTTACCAAAGCTCGCACGACGCAAGTTTGATGTAGTAGTCGCATCTAAAGCAGCGATATCCGCTAAATAGATAGTTGGAGTTTCATTAAGGATAGCTGTTAGCTCTTCAATCTGAGTAAGTTTATCTTCTCTTGTCATGATGCTTTTCGGTTAAGATTATGAAACTGATTTAGCATCTACAGCAATACCCGGAGACATTGTAGAAGAGATATAGACAGACTTCATGTACGTACCCTTTGCCGCAGACGGCTTGAGTTTGTTTAGAGTTCTTACTAATTCTTCAGCGTTCTCTTGGATCTTAGCTGCATCAAAAGATACTTTACCGATTGCCGCGTGAACGATACCGTAACGATCAACTTTAAAGTCAATCTTACCAGCTTTCACTTCACTCACAGCTTTTGCTACGTCCATTGTAACAGTACCCGACTTTGGATTCGGCATCAAGCCACGAGGCCCCAATACACGACCCAAAGGACCGATTTTACCCATTACAGAAGGCATGGTTACGATGACATCAATGTCAGTCCAACCGCCTTTAATTTTCTCGATGTATTCATCAAGGCCCGCGTAATCTGCACCTGCTGCTTTCGCTTCGTCAACCTTGTCAGGTGTAACCAAAGCTAAAACACGTACGCTCTTACCAGTACCGTGTGGAAGACTTACCACGCCACGAACCATTTGGTTTGCTTTACGTGGGTCTACACCCAAACGAACTGCTAAGTTCACTGATGCATCAAACTTAGTACAGTTTACCTCTTTTACTAAGGCCGCTGCTTCGCTAACAGAGTATACTTTACCCTTTTCGAGTTTAGCGAGCGCGTTTTTCATGTTCTTAGTCAATTTTGCCATTGCTTCAAACTTTTAATTAAAACGGCTTCTCGCCAGTAACAGTTATACCCATGCTTCTCGCAGTACCAGCAATCATACTCATTGCTGATTCAACAGTAAAACAGTTTAAATCAACCATCTTATCTTCTGCGATCTTGCGAACAGCATCCCAAGTAACTTTGGCAACTTTACTACGGTTAGGCTCTGATGATCCCTTCTTAATCTTAGCAGCTTCCATTAATTGAACTGCTGCAGGAGGAGTCTTGATGATGAAGTCGAATGATTTGTCTGAATAGACCGTAATCACTACAGGTAACACCTGTCCCATTTTGTCTTGGGAACGAGCGTTAAACTGCTTACAGAACTCCATGATGTTGACACCCGCAGCACCCAAAGCTGGACCTACCGGAGGAGAAGGGTTAGCTTGGCCACCACGGACCTGAAGCTTTACTACTTTACTAACCTCTTTTGCCATTTCTTGTTTCTACTTGTTTAGAGTTGTTCGTTCGGTTTCTTTTCTTGTTGGAAGCGCGAAAAGAATCCTATATATAGCTCACACCTATATCAATTATAATTTCTCCACTTCCGTGAAGCCTAATTCAACTGGAGTCTTACGACCAAAGATCTTTACAGTGACCTCAAGCTTTTGCTTCTCCTCGTTGATCTTCTCAATAGTCGCATCAAAAGTGCTAAATGGACCATTGATTACTTTGACAGTCTCACCCACTGTAAACGGAATGAGAAGCATTGCTGCATTTTCTGCCTCTTTATCCACCTCACCTAACAAACGGCTCACTTCTGATGCGCGCATTGGAGATGGATCGCCACCTTTAATATTTGACAAGAAACCTACCACATTCGGCAAATTCTTTATCATGTGACTAACCTCACCGGTTAATGTAGCCTCGACATACATGTAACCTGGAGTTTTCGTTTTTTCCTTAATGACTTTTTTGCCGTTGCGTACTTGCACGACTTTTTCCATAGGAATAACTACACGTCCAACGAGATCACTCATGCCTGCATGAGCCATATCCTTTTCTATGTAGGTCTTTGTCTTATGCTCCTGACCACTTACTGTGCGAAGCACGTACCATTTCATTCCAGTATCTGACATGATTATCCGAAGATTGAATATACAAACTCAAGCACCGTTGAGATTGCTTTGTCCATACCAAATACTACAAGTGAAAAGATGACAGTTCCAACAATCACCAATGTGGTGCTTTTTTGAAGCTCACTTAAAGTTGGCCAAGTTGCTTTAACAGCAAACTCATTCCAAGAGTCTTGTAGTGAAGTAATTAATTTGCTCATCTTTCTTCTTCTTAGCACGGGCACAAGGATTCGAACCCTGATCAACGGTTTTGGAGACCGCTATTCTACCATTGAACTATGCCCGTATGTAGGCA
>Ga0209137_1003831_pt1 | contig 12312 bp, 14 predicted proteins | sample SaaInl5LU_22_DNA_FD_184642 | JGI IMG/M metagenome (GOLD analysis project Ga0209137, IMG submission 184642) | Marine microbial communities from expanding oxygen minimum zones in the Saanich Inlet - ESP_105LU_22_DNA (SPAdes) (version 2) | ecosystem: Environmental > Aquatic > Marine > Intertidal... | reverse complement strand
GAAGTCCACTTGCGCTTCCGCTACCGGGAACGTGGAGAACGCTTGAGTGCGCCCACGGCTAATGTCAATGTTACGCACATAACTTGTCACATCATAGAAAATCGTTCCACCGAGCCGGTACTCTGTGTTATCCAGTCGCCCCTGGACCGAATCGTCAAGTTTGAAAAGAGGCGCAATAGGGTTGCTCGAAAGGTCAAACCCAATTTCTACTTTCGGCGTTGGGGCGGTCACGCTAAGTTTCGCTTACTTTGAGAACCGAAACTGAAACCAGTATTCGTATTCGCGTATCGGGTAATTGCGTTGGCGGTTGCTTGCGGTGCGGACGACGTGTAAATGTTTACATAGGTACTGTTGCCAGCGAACACACCCGTACCTTGTGCGGGAATGCCACGAGAAGCTGTCCCAAACATTTCTTTTGCAGCAGATAGACCCGCAAAACCGGTCCCAGAGAACGCAGATGTCGTTTGTGATGCTGCTGCCATGTTCTTGAACAAAGCATTTTCTTGCGCTTCAGTGCGGGACAAATATGATCCTGTCGTTGCGGAGATGCCCGACCCATTCCCACCACCAGCGCCACCGCTAGGCGTGTAATCAAACCCTGGAGCCTGTGGCATACGGGCCAAAGCCGCCTCAGCAGCCGCAATAGCCTTCTCAATGCCTGCAATCAGGACTTCCTCAAACGTAGTCGTGAATGACTCTGCAAGGCTGTTAGCCATCGCCTCAAGCTCGCCAAGTTGCGAATCCAAGCCCTCGACAATGCCATTGACAAAGTTCTCACCCTGTCCATACATCACCTGAGCGGTGTTCTCGCCAAGCTCAGCGCCCAAAGCATCCAGCTCGCCAAACAACGAGTTGATTTCTGTAACAGTCTTAGAACCGCCATCAACAAGCGCCTGGGCGGTCTCCCCGCCAGCCTCCACGCCAGCCTGCACAAGCTGGTTGAACAGTTGCGGGTCAAGACCCAAAGCCTTCAGAGCCTTGAGGTTCTCCACAAACTCTCTCGTGCGATCTACAACACTCCGATACCCCGCGACAAGCAGATCCGCTTTGCTGCGGGCTGTCTCAATCGGGTCAGCAAAGTTAGTGATCAGAGCCGTCGAGAACTCTTTAAGGCTCTGCCCCGAGTGAACAACTCTTTTCGCAAACTGGACAGCATCAACACCGTCAGCGGCGTCCTGCACGTTGCCAAGAATTGACGCAATTTTGGCGGATTCCCTGACAGACTTTTGAACCGAATTTATTAGTGCCGAAGCAGCGTCACGGCGAGCCAACAACTCGTCACGTTGGCGTTCAATGTCGCGCAGAACAGCAAGCTCCGTACGAGAGTAGTTCAAAAGGTTCTGGTAAGACTCGTCAAGCAGTTGCCCGTTGTCGAAAGCTTCCTTGAGTTTTTGTTCAATAGATGACAGGTGGTTTACAGCGGACCGCTCAAACGTGCCAATCTCTTGCGCGATAGAAGGAAGAACCTCAAACTCTCGCGCAAACTCCACAAAAGCGGCCATAGACTCTTCGGCTGCCTCTTTGAAGTCAGTGAAAGCGTCAAACTCTGCCTGCCAAGCGTCCATAGCCTCATCGAAGCCTGAAGCGGTCTGCAAGAACATTGCCTGCACTTCTTGAACCGAAGCCATACCGTTACGGGTGACTTCCTCAAAAACCTTGTACCATTCGTCGCCAGAGCCAAGAATCTTCTCAATAAGGCCCTCGGAAGCCCCAAGTGTTTCCAGTTGCAACTTGGCGGACAGCTTCGCGGCGTCGTCAGCGAGTCCACGGAAGAAGTCCCCCACCGCGTCTTTTGCTTTCCCGGCAGAAGCGCCAACATCATCTAAACCTTGACTCATGTCCGCAAGGGTCGCCGTAGCGCCCAGGGCGTTAGCCTCAAGATTCAGCGTTGATTTGGCGGCCTCGTCAAGATACTTTTGAATGTCGGCAGAGCCGTCTTCCGCCTCGTCGCCAGTCGTCATAAACATTGCGGCCAGAGAGCCCAATCCGACAACAAGTGCGCCGATACCCGTAGCAATCAGGCGAGCCTTCATAAGCAAAAGTTGTTTGTTCAAAGCAACAGCCGCGCCTGCGCTCCGTGCGATAGCGCCGGTCAGGAAGTCGAAAGCGGTCCGCAAGCCACCAGCAATGGCGATTCCAATTTGAAGACCTATAAAACCAATGGCAAGGTTTTTGAACAATGTAATGTTGTTGAAGACGACAGTGGCAACAGCGCCCATGATCTTCACTAAACCAAACAGCACCTCCAGTGCGCCCAGGACAGTCCTTACGAACTGCTCTTTGTTGGCGGTCAAAGATTCAATGACGGGGACAAGAGCTTTGAAAGTCGCAACCAACACTGGGGCGAGCTCCACAACCAGTGGTCTCAGCGCTAACGCAAGCTCAGCAAAAGCAGGGGTAAGCGCATAACCAACAATCGCCTCAAGGTTGGCAAACTCGGCGCGCAAAGTTTCCTGAGCTGCAAACAAAGTGCCAGCCTGTTTCGCATACTGACCCACAGCGTCAGAGGCGCGATCAAATAACAGCTCTACACGAATCTGTTGCTCAGCCAAACGCCGAGAAGCACCCGTCAAGCCATCCAGTTCTCGGGCTGCCAACTCAGCGTTGATTTCAGACTGCTTCATGGCGACACCGAACTTCTCAATCGGGTCATACTCACCACGGAACAGGGCTGTCATACCCAGCAACGCCTCTTGAACGTCATAACCATAAGTAATGGCCAAGTCGGTACCCAAACCAACCAAACGCTCTGTCAAGTCAGCGGTCTGCTCAATCGAGAAACCAGACTGCTTCAAAACCGAACCAATAAACGTAGAAGCCTTCGCCGCCTGATTCATGGACAGACCCATGTTGGAGGCGTTCTTCGCAAAGTCCACCATTTGAGGCGTAGTGCCCTCAAAAACGGTCTGCAAACCGTTTAGGTTTCGTGTCAAATCACGAGCTTGCTCTACCGAATCGCCAATGAAACGTGCGCCAGCTTGTCCAACCTTCAAAGCCGCGAAAGAAGCCCCAAGCTTCAAAGCGTTCGCATTTAGCTTCTCGAACTGGCTACCAAGCTTCTTGAAGTCCTTAGTGGCTTCCTCAATGCCCTTACCTTTGAGCTTTGAGACAAGAGTTAGAAAAACGCTTTTACCGGCCATTTATTTTCCGTTCAATAGTGTCCATAGCGTCGCCAACGACATCCAAAAACTTTTGTGCAGCCTCGTCGCCCCTGCTCTCCGCCCCAGGGTAAATGTAACGTGACGGACTCTCGCCAAGCGCCCTAATCAAAGCTTTGCCCTGACCATTGACTTTATGCTTCCGCGTTGTCTTTACGCCCTTGATGTGATACTCGTAAGGTTGCGTCATTTGACCGTCAATGCTGGAACTGCCACGACCAGCCATGTCAGCAATTACCGCCGCCGGTGAGACGACCCGTAAGGAAACTATGCCCAACGCCTTAGTAAGACTGGTTTTAGGGGCGCGGAACTTGATCAGAACGGTTCGTGCGTTACGAGTGGTGTTCCATGTTTTGCCTGTAGCAGACCGAACTCTTCTCATTCCGCGAACGGGAGGCTGAGAAGGGATGCTGTCCCTTATGCCGTCGCGAACGGGCTCCGCAATGCTCTTGAAGTTCTTTTTGAAAGATCTAGACAAAGTGGGCTCGATTTTATTCAGCTCACGAATGATCATTCTGTAATCAGTCACAGCCAGCTGCGACTCATACTCGAAAGCCATCTAACACCACCAATCTCTCTACTATTCTACCTAATAAGAAAACCGCCCCACAGTGGGGGCGGTCTCCTCATCTTGGCAGATTTTTTGCTACTAGCCACCTGTGCATGGTCCATAGCATCCTTGGATCAAGCTCCAATAACTCTCTAGGACTAATACCTGACTCTACGGCTAGACCGGCTATAAACCAGTGGGCTGAGCTCTCGCCTAGCCCTTGGATTTTGGGTCTTCGTCTGACTCACCTACCGTTTCAACCTTTTCCAGCCACTTCTCGTAGCTTTCCTTGGTCGAACCAGTACGCTTCTCAGAGTGCCAAGCCAGGTACAACAACCATCCGACGCGAGGGTCATCCCCGAGCTTCGCAACCGAAACGTCGTACTCTCTCTCGAAAGCAACCAGATCGGCAGCGTTGCATTTTACGTCCTTAGATGTACCGTCCTCGAACTGAATGTGTAGGTTGATTTTCATTTATGTTGCTCCTAGTTAGGATGTTGCTTTGGTGATTGCTCCCGAGGTGGGGAACGAAACGCTGAAGGTAGCGAGGTCGCCCACTGCACCAGCCACGGGGGTGAAGCTGTTGATCAAAACCGATCCCGAGAAAGAGGGTGTGTCGGTTCCAACGGAGGTTCCTCCGGCGATAAGTACGAATGGTACTACGGTTCCCACGAGGGGCTCCAGGGTTTCGGAAGCTCCGCCGCTAGCGTAGTCAGCGTGGAAGTCGAGGTTCAAAACCCCACTCTTTAGCCCACCCTGAAGCTCTACGAAGCCACCGCTTGAAAAGTCCGTCGTCTCTACGTCGGCAGAGTTGATAACCAATTCGGCTCTAGCGCAGTCAGCGGACAGGTCTACAGCGTTGATTGTTACGCTCTGTGATGTCACGACATATTTTGCCAATTTATTTCTCCTTATACATATACTGCTACAGAAAATTCTATAGCGCTATATTCCGTGTTATTCAGTTCCAGAGAGCCGACGCTGGTTAGGCTTTGAACTCTACAGTCCATCGCGTTGCCATTTAGACTCCTATCCGATTCTACCGCAATCTTGATACTGCGAGCACCGTTCTGTGAAGCGTAGTCGTTCAAGGATCTTTGCGAGACCCTATCTGATTGCCTGGAAACGATCACAATGATTTTGAACATCAAAGTGGTCAGGCCTTGTTGCATTGCGCCGTCGTAGTCAATGCCCTCTAGCTGCACAATCGCAACTGGCGGGTTAGGGTTATCCGGTACCTCGGAATCAGTCCTTAGCCCGGGAATCGTCGCAAGGTTCGTTGCAATCGCTTGCCGGAGAGCTGTAATGTCCGTCATTACGCCATCCGAATTTTGCAGAACGGTTCAATCAAGGTGGCAATGTCCGGGTCAATCCTTGACAGCCGAACCACGCCCATAGCGTCAAACCCAGCAACCCCCATAGGGCTGTCAGCTCTCTTGTAGTAACGAGACGCCTGAAGAATACAAGCCTGTGTGATCGCAGTCGGGATTGAAGCCCAACCGAAAGTTCCGACAATCTGCACAGTGGCTTCGCCGCCGGAAATTGGGAATAGGTAGTCGCCCACAGCTCTAATGCTTGTGATGGGCGAAGCAATGCCACCAGCAATGCCATTCAAGGGCTCCGTCTGCATATCCGCAGCGGTCCAAGTCTCATCAAATACACCGTCAGCCGCAGTAGAAGTCTTCAATGTTGTGATCGAGTAAATGTCGTCAGTTTCGACAACGTAAGAATCTCTGGGCGTGTAAACACGGGTTGCGCTTACTTGAGTGAAGATACGTTCCGTGAACTGTTCGATTTGACGTGAAGCCGACTCAATGCACAGTTCCAGCATTGTGTCATCAACCGAATCGGTAAGATCCAGGTTAGTTTTCACTTGTACGAGAGTAGCTAAGCCATCGGTAATTGCCATCTAAAAAACCTCCTCATCTAGTCTATCGCTTGTGAGGCACAAAAGAAGAAGGGCCGGAGCAACCTACGACTCCGACCCTCCCATCTTTTACTTCGTTATTAGCTTGCGCCTCCAACGAAGTGGCGGACGTGACCGGCGTGGGTCAGGTCTCCATCAACACGCATCGTGAACCGGTAGGTCACGGTGTCGGTGTTGAAAGCGTAGTCCGAGGAGGAAGCGACCTGGAGGCCACCAGCCATACGAACCTTGTAGCTGGGGAGGTGTCCGAACAATACGCTGACTGCATCAACAGCAGGTGCAGCAATGTTTGGGTTCTCCACAACATCGAAACCAGCAAACTGGTCGGGCTGTCCAACGCCAACCTGGAACAGGTAGTTCCCGGCGGTGTCTTTCAGTTTCCGCATTGCGCCGATAGCAGCACCGGAGGCCATGTAGGCGGTTCCGGGCAGACGGCGAACGAGTCCATCAACACCGGCGTAAGCCAGGTCAATCAGCTCGTCAGCGGTAAACGCACCAGTTACACCAGTTCCACCAGTCACACCGAGCGAGGAGGCGGTCACGATGCCGTTAGGCTTCGAGGATCCGTCACCAGTGGTGAGAGCGGAGTTCACGGCGGTACCGATTCCGTTACCAGCCTGCTGCGCGAGGTGCGCCTCAATGTTGAAGCCTGCATCGGTTACGAGCTCAGCTGCAACGGGGATGAGCAGACCGTACTTGTAAGCACCAAGGGTGATGCTGGAGTAGGTGGGCTCTGACTCGTCGATTGCAGTGCCAGCACCCTTGAGGGTTGCTGCGCTGTAAGCGGTGAGAGTCGGGATCGTCAGGTCTTCACCAGAGGTGGTGTTGATGACATCGGAGACCTCAAGCATGGGGCCAACCAGACGTGCAACATCCATGACCTCAGCGAAGAAGGACTTGGGGACAGTGTTCGCGGAAGGAACCAGCGTCGCGCGCTGTTCAAACTCGTGTCCACGGATTTCACCAGAAGCGATGCCACGGAGGATGTCTCCAGCGGAGCGCTCTTCACGAGCCTCTGCGGGAACAAAACCGCGAGCAGCTTCGGCTGCTTCGTTCTTACGCTCTTCCTGACGCTGTGCGACAGCGATAGCGTCATCCGCAGAACGGATTTCAGCCTCGATAGCGTTTACCTTGTTAAGTGTCTCTGCATCAAGTCCACCGCGCTCCTCAGCCGAATCCAGGGTCTCCTGAATCTGCGCCGTGAGGTTGGCACGGAGTTCTTGCTGAGACTTTACAAACTCAGACAATTTATCTCCTTGTTATGGGTTATTTTTACCAGTCGCGCTAACGCAGACTCTAATGCAGACGTGCTGACACTGCCCACGCATCTATTCTACCTAATAACGTGCGCGGAGGAAGAAAAGACCCCCCAGCGAAGGGGGGAGCTGGGGGGGAAACCCTTTCAGCGCGTCTCTGCGGCTGACAGAACCCGGGTTTCTTTGGCTGGTTCCATATCTTCACGCTGAGTCTCAGGCGGTCCGACAGGGTGATCTAACTCAAAAATGGCATTCACCAGAGAAGGCACAGAGTAGCCGATTGCCTTCTTCACAACACGGTCTATATCCGCCTTGGTCGCCATGATCAAATGTTGTTCATAAGTTGCTCTAGCTTTTTCTTCTTCAAAGCCAGCATTTCCGCGCTGACCGAATCTTCGGCGGGAGCTTCTTCTGTTTCTTCTTCAACGTTCTCGGCTTGAGGTGACAGTTCTTGGACAACCTTGTTGATAATGCCAACTTCTTCGTCTGTCAAATCTGCGCCAGACTCGATTTTCAACATTGCGTCAGCAAGCGCGTCGCTATCCACAAGAGCTCTTTGTGCAATTTTGTCAAGACCGCGAACCATAGTTGTGCCGGTGGTCGCCTCGTAGGCCGGAGCGCCAACGATTGAAACCTCGAAAAGTCGTACCGACTTCAACACGCGCTCATTAGCGGAAACCCATTCGTCTCCGCCTTTAGGCACAGAAAATCCGAAGGACATCGACTGCACATCGGCTCTTTTCAAAAGGTACGCTGTGTCGCGCCCGAGCTGAGTGTCAGGTAAATCAGCGGTCACGCGAAGACCATAAGAATCTTCTTCCAGCCGAAGAGTGCCTGCGCGAGTAGAGCCAAGGATAGAACCTGACTCGTGGTTCCAAAGCATTTTGATTTCATTGCGGGCAGCCAGTGAACGCTTGAAAGCGCCTCGCTCGATACGCTCAGTAAACGGCAGGGGTTGGCTAGGTGAATCAAACACCGCAGCGTAACCCGTAAAGGTCATGCCGTTTCCATCTTCGGCTTCGCGCACCTCAAACTCGGTGTTGTTAGTTCGCGTCTCAATTTTTGCCATGTCTTTAGCCTCCACGCTGATAAGCGTTCTGTTCTCTTCTTCTAGTTTAGCGACAACTCTTTCCGCAAACGCCATTGCGCGTTGCGCGCCACGCTTTGATGGCCCTGATCCCCAAAGAAGGTGGGCCACCACCCCCGGAGAGGGGTATTTTTCGTCATCGGGTTTTGCGGCAGGGGCGTCAAGATCGGGCATATGGCGTGCGATCCAAGCTGCTATACGAACCCATTTCCCGCTACTAACGTTTCCCGCTACCATCGCTCGCGCTTCACGAACGGTTGCTTCTGTTAGCCCGTCGCCAGCGAAGCCTTCTTCGTAATACTTCAAACCTTGACGCGCTGCCGCTTTCATGTAACTGGGCGGTGACAAATCAACTTGTCGTTGCTCGCCATCTTCGCTAGGTTCCCAAGCGTTGCAATACTGCCCGCCTTCAACATAGTCATCCCAGCGCTCACAAAATGCGCGACCCTCGGCGTCCAAGTTCTCCTCGTTGAAGAAAATGCAATTACCGCACGCGCGGCCTTCGGGAACATCGTCGCTTGTCGCGGGACGATAGTTGTCGGGAAGGGCTCTTGATTCAGTCATTGTTTTGTATTTGTAGAACGTGAACCACGGGAGCCCCTTGTGTTGAATAAGCGTAAAGCTCGTCACCAGGACGCAGAGTTAGTTGTAAAGTTTCGCCGTTATGAATGTGCAAACCAGTTGTACCCGTCACCGCGCTATCGCCTATAAAAGTTGTAGTGCTAGATGAGTGATCAGCCTCGTGGACAATTACTTGCTGTGGCATATTGTCAGCCGAAGCAATCTTGACACGAGTGTCCTGCGCGATTGTGTATTGTGCGTTAGTTATCGGCATTAGCTAACCTCGTCCTTATACACAGACTCAGGGTTCTCAAGGTCAATCTGGCTGACTGGTTGCAACTGCACAGAAGGCAAGCCAGTGTGTGTCATTTCGGGCAATCCGAGACGGTCAAGAACATCTGCCGGATCGAAACCGACCTGAATTAGCCTTTGAGCCATGTCTACACGCTCAGTCTGCTCTTTCAAGTTCGCAGCAGACACGTTTACGTTAGCCAGAGGCACTCTTACCGTCGAAGCAGAGTCGTCTTGGATGTCAGGGAGGTCTTCAAGCCGTCGCACATCGTTGATTGTCATAAATCCAGACAACAAAGCAGTGCTGTAAGCCGTATAGCGACTTTGTATGTCGGCGCGAAGCAAACCATTGAGCGAGAACTTCACAAAAGCCGTGTCGCCACCGGCGGAACGTGCCATGAGAGGCGACAGGGCGCCCTCTAGCTTCTGCACAATAGGTCGCAGGCAGTGAGTTACCCAAGCAAGATTATTTTGCTCCACAGAGGCATATGAGTTCGTGCCAGGAAGACCAAGAAGATGCGGTGGCACGTTGAAAGCGCGTGCAACATCCTCGATTGCCATGCGGCGCGAGTCCAAAAACTGTGCTTGATCGTTTTGAACCGAAGTTGGCTTGTAGGTTGCCCCGGCGGACAAGATTCCAGTCTTGTGAGAGCGTCTCCAACCCTTGTGGCGCGCATCGAAGCCCTCTTGGAGCTGTTTTGCTTGCTCCGCTGTAAGTTTTCCGGGATATTCAATGATTCCTTGCGTAGAAGCACCTTGCGAAAAGAACTTTGAGGCAAATTTCTCCAAACTAAGGGCTAAACCGAAGTTTTCCTTAAGAGCATTTACCCTTGAGACGCCTCTCATGTTGCCAGGGCGCACAACGTCGGCAATGTGGATACATTCTTCAGAAGAAAGCAGTTTTTTCTCGCCTTCGACCTCAAACATGACCCTTCCGACGCCATTACGCTTGATTTCTACGCTTTGAGGGTTCAAAACCACTAAGTTTGTGATTTCACCCTTGCGAGAGGCGTAAACGCGGATAAAAGCATTGCCATCGAGAAGCATTGACACAATGACCGAACCATAGAAGGCTTCTTTGGTTGTATCTACATCTGGTTTTTGAATCCAGGCTGGTCGAGGCCGGAAAGCGGTGCGCTGCCCATCAAGACGAATAAAAGAATCTACCGGCAGAGTAGAGATAGTGTCGCTAATCAGGCTTACGGCTGAGAAGATCGCATTTACCTGAAAAGCAGTCTCGTTGTTGATGACTGTTCCGGCTGTGGTTTCTACATCTGCGATGTCACCAGAGCCCCAGATTGTTTGGAACGATACGGCACGCTCCTCGCCGAATAAATTACCAAGCATTACTTACGCTCCAAACTGAGACCGAACAATATAGCGAAGGCTCCTGCTGTAATCATGCCAGCGGGAAGAAAAATAATAGAAAAACCGACGGAGACTAGAACCGCCCCACATATCTGCAACAAGTTTACTAACATCATGTCCTTAGAAGAAAAACTCGGGAACTCCATCATCTATTCTACCTGCCGTCGCTCTATCGTATGCGATAATAAACGCAATCGCAGCGTCTATCTTCTTTTTCGAGTTTGACGACTCTTTTGTCACCCTCTGGCCTCGATGGTCCATTTTGATAACACAGTTGTTTATGTGGCGTGACAATATCGGATTGCCGTCATGCACAAACCGTTTTTCCGTAACCGCTTCAAAGACTTTTTGAGTAGCGGGGATCATCAAATTCAATAAGTTCGTCTTATACTCGACAATCGGCAAATCCATCTCGTCAAGCTCTTGCATCATTGAAGCCCACCTAAAAGGGTCGCAAGCAATCTCCCTGCACTTCGGGAACTCCTGCACATAGTCAATGATCGTTTGCTTCACGTCGTCAATAGAGACACGCCAAGAGTCATCGTCTTTGTCGAAGTCTTTTTCCCACACCTTGATCAGTTTGACCTTCGGGACCGAATCATCGTTTGGCAACGTGACTGCACAAATCGCTGTCGAGTCATTAGCGTAAGAACCGTCAAAGCCGAGCACATAGTCTTCGTCCGGTGATATTTCGACACCCGCGCCCAGCTCATCCCAAGAGCCAGTAGGCAGCCAAGCCTGTTGTGACGAAACCCACTGATTACATCGTTTTGTACGAAACTCCGCTTCGGGTGTACGTTTCACTGCGCTCTCGAAGTCGCTTTTCGCCACAATGTCATCAAAACCAGGGTTGGCTGTGCGCCAAGTGCTCTCAAGATGATGGTCCGCCTCCGCTGGAGCTTCCCACCATGCCATGAAGAAAGTTTCGTCTTCTAGTTCTTTTTGGGAAATTTTTTTCCCATAGTTGTAAAGCGTGTAGGCGATTGAGTCCTTGCCCGTCTGCGATTCTGTTTTTACCCCCGCCGTCGTGATCGCTATAAGGGTTGCCTGCTTACCGCGAGCACCCTGAGCCAACGACATAACATCAAAAAGTTTTCTATTGGGCTGAGCGTGAAGCTCGTCGAAGAGGACGAGTGTCGGCGAGAGGCCCTCGTGCCTAGGGGCGTCAGCCGATAGCACGCGGTACACATTGTTCGTCGCGGGAACCATAATGCTGTCCCTGTAAATCTTGACGTGCTCAGACAGCTCGCTGCCCTGAATCATTCGCTTCGTATCCTCAAACACAATGCGAGCCTGGTTGCGGTCAGCGGCAACCGAGTAGATCTCCGCACCCCGCGTTTTCACATCCATCAAAGCAAAAGCGCAAATAAGAGAACCAAGCGCCGACTTGCCTTGTTTTCTCGGAAGCCCCAACAGGGAAATGCGGTGTCGGAGCCCGCCGTCATCATCACGGGCAAACACCTGACCGAGCAACTCCTTCTGCCAATCCCGCAAAACCATTTTGGTACCAGCACGCCCAGCAACCGAGTCTTTAGTGATCGTTGCAAACGCATCTGCGAAACGCGCAATAAAATCACCGTCACCCCTTTCAACGGACTCAGCCGGAACTGGCGTCAGCCATGCCGGAGAAGTCATTGCGCTCTTTCGGCCATCAAAGTCTCAAAAGCAGACTTAGCCTTTATCTCCGCCAAACCCAAACGAGAACGAGCATCAACCGTGAAACCAAGCAAACCCAGGTTAGACATGATCGCCTTCTCCAGTTCCAACAACTGACGCAACAAATGAAAGTCGTCCGGCGCGGACTCTACCTGCTGCTCCAGCATCACCTGACGGTCAAGTTGCTTACACACCATCAACAAAGCTTCAACATCTGTCTGCCGAGAAACCCACGTCTTGCCATGAGCAAAGACACGATCCCACAACAACTGACCCGCAGGACCAAGCGGACGGTGCGGTTCGACATAACCGCTCTCAAGCTCAAACGTCTCGGACAGGGCGGGCAACTTCCTCTGACCGGGATTCCCTAAAAGTCTCTTCTGTTCTAAAGGCACTGACGGGTTAGGCATTTCTCTACCCTAGCATTTTTGTTTCAAGTGCAGGAAACTACGTCAGCC
>Ga0209137_1003829_pt1 | contig 12314 bp, 13 predicted proteins | sample SaaInl5LU_22_DNA_FD_184642 | JGI IMG/M metagenome (GOLD analysis project Ga0209137, IMG submission 184642) | Marine microbial communities from expanding oxygen minimum zones in the Saanich Inlet - ESP_105LU_22_DNA (SPAdes) (version 2) | ecosystem: Environmental > Aquatic > Marine > Intertidal... | reverse complement strand
GTTGAGTGGCGGCGTCGAGGGTGCCTGTGTCTGGCACATCGCTGTCGGTCCCTAGCAGTTCAAGCAAGCGCTCTGCGGCACCGGCGGCGCGCTGCAAATCACCCCAGACTTCCGACAGTGTCGCAAACGCCGCCCCCACCATCACCGCATAAAAGATAAACGCACCGAGCTCGCCGGGGCTCATTCGTCCGCTGATAACATCGGTGCCCCCTGACCACAGCATGCCGGTCATGCCGACCGCTAAGAAAAAGATCGCGCCGGCCATTAATATGGCGCGTTGCTTAATTCGGCGGCGAGCCACTTCAAAGGCGTTATCAACTTCACGGTTGAACGCCACCATCTCCCGGGCTTCTTGGTTGTAACTCTGTACCACCTTAATACTTTGCAGAATCTCACCTGCATAGCTGCCCACTGATGCGATGCTCTCTTGGCTCTGGTTCGATAGGTGACGCACACGACGGCCGTAATAGACGATGGGTAGCAGGGTCAGCGGGACGACCACCAATATAATGAGGCTGAGTTTGAGATTGGTAATGAGCATCAGGATGAGTGCGCCAATGAGCGCCAAACTATTACGTGCCGCTAAACTTACCGAAGAGCCAATCAAGGTCTGGAGCAGGGTGGTATCTGTCGTCAGTCGAGACATGATTTCACCCGCTTGATTCTGCTCATAGAACCCCGGATGCAAGCGTACAAGGTTGCGAAACACGGCGCTCCTGAGATCGGCGCTCACCCGCTCGCCGAGCCAGGACACCAAGTAAAAGCGCACAAAAACGCCAATGGCCATCAACAGGCTGATACCAACGAGTAGCAGTACTGCACTGCGAAGCCCAGAATCGTCTGACCCCCCGAGTCCGGTGTCGATGAGCACCCGGATACCGACACCAATTGACAAATTAATGCCCGCCGTCACCACCAGCGCAACGCTCGCGCCAATTAGGCGAAGCTTGTGTGGCCAGAGAAACTGCAGGACGCCGCGCAGTGGTGCAAGCGATGTGGACTTACTCATAGTGACTCACTTGTGTATGGGGTACTGGATTAGGCAAAACGCCAATTGTGCGGGCCTAGGTTGTCGATACTAACGCAATTGATCTTATCAAAGCCGCCTTGCGACGACCGCAGTGCCGCAAGTAGGCCATGTGCCGAGGATGCCCGCCCTATTGACGCGCTAAATGGTTAGGCGCCCTGTAAGCGGCCTACTATTTGGCTCGACATTCTGGTGTTCACTGCGGCGTCAGTCTTGCGTGCTATTGGGTGTGGGGTTATTACGGCTGATGAAGCGACCGAAGAAAATACCGAGCTCGAACAGCATCCACATGGGCAGCGCAAGCAGTGACTGAGAAATGACGTCGGGGGGCGTCAATAGCATGCCGAAAACGAAGCAGCCGACAATGATGTAAGGACGCTTTTTACCCAGCTGCTCGGCGGTGGTGAGTCCGCTCCAAATTAAGATGACCGCGGCAATCGGGATTTCAAAGGCGATGCCAAAAGCAAAGAACAGCTTCAGCACAAAATCGAGATAGCTATTGATGTCGGTCATCACCGCCACATCCGTCGGGCCGACGCTGGTAAAAAAAGCAAAGATCAGCGGGAACACGACGAAGTACGCAAAAGCCGCGCCGGCATAAAATAGCAGCACGCTAGAGGCGAGCAGCGGAAAGGCGATGCGCTTCTCTTTTTGGTACATGCCCGGAGCAATAAATGCCCAGATTTGATAAAGAATCACGGGTATAGCGACAAAAATCGCCAGCACTAAGGTCAGTTTAAACGGCGTTAAAAAGGGCGATGCGACTTCGGTTGCGATCATGCTGGAGCCCGGGGGTAGCAGTGATCGCAGCGGTGCAGATATAAACGTGTAAATTTCATTGGCGAAGGGGAATAAGCCAATAAAGGCGATCAGTACCGCGAGTATTGCGCGTAACAAGCGATCGCGCAGCTCGGTGAGGTGCGCGACTAAAGGCTGAGGTGTGTCCTGCTCGGCGTTGCTCATGGCGTCGTGGCGGTATCGCGCGCCTGGGGTGTGGCGGCAAGGGGCGCGCCATCCGAGGCGGCTGTATCGAGTGGGGCCGGGTCAAAGAGGCGGGTCTCGGCATCGAGCGAGGCATCCTCGCGTTTGTGCTCGAGGGTTTGTGCTGGAGCTGTGTCTGCTAATGCAGCGGCGTTATGGCTCAATGTCTCGCCGTCTAACATGGCCTTGGCTGAAGCCAGCGGTTCGCTGAACCCTTGGCTCGCACTCGCAACGTCATGTCTAATCTGCTGGGTGGCGTGCCCGAGATCGCGTTTGATACTGTCGCTGCTTTCTTTTAGCTCGCGCATCACCGCGTCGTTATGGAGCTCGCGCTGCACTTCCGCGCGCACTTCATCGAACCCGCGCCGAAACCGCGAGACCCAAGCACTCGTTGTGCGAATGGCACCGGGTAGTCGCTCAGGGCCAATAACTAGCAGCCCGACGACACCCACCAATAAAATTTCGGCGAAGCCGATGTCGAACATACGCCGCTTACCTCAGGGCTTATCTTCGGGATCTTGCGTGTCTTTGCCGCTGTCTTTTTTCTCTTCGTCGGACATGCTCTTCTTGAAGCCCTTAATGGCGCCGCCCAAGTCACTGCCGATGTTGCGCAGCCTGCCTGTGCCGAACAGCAGCGCGACGATGGCGAGGATAATGAGGAGTTGCCAAATACTGATTCCACCGAGACCCATGTTGTTACTCGCTATTAATTGCTTGTTGATGAAGGAGGGGCATTATGACCTGTTCGGCCTGCTTTTTCCTCTAGTCCGGAAACATTGAAACGCTCGCCCAATTTGTCGAGCACATCTTGATGACTCAAGTTTAAATGACTGAGCATGACCATACTGTGAAACCACAGGTCCGCCACTTCGCCGATGACTGCGTCTCGTTGCCGATCATCGGCGCTGCAATCTTTCGCCGCCAAGATGACTTCGGTGGCTTCCTCGCCGACTTTTTCGAGAATTTTATTCAGCCCTTTAGCGTACAAGCTGGCCACATAGGAACTGTCGGCACTGGCTGTTTTGCGGGCTTCTAGGGTCGCTTCGAGTGCGGCTAATACGTCGCTCACTGGAGGTTCTCCGCTGGTGTAGGTGCGCTAGTGGCCGGCTCTTCCATGCGCCATTGCCCGTCGCTGGGCCGGTAAAAGAAGCAGTGCCGGCGGCCGGTATGACAGGCGCGGCCACCGATTTGATGCACTTTTAATAAAAAGGTATCGCCGTCGCAATCGAGGGCGATGTCTACCAATTCCTGCACATTCCCCGACGATTCCCCTTTGCGCCAGAGGCACTGCCGCGAACGCGACCAGTAGACCGCGCGCCGCTCACGCAATGTCGCTGCCAGTGCATCGGCGTTCATCCACGCCATCATGAGCACGTCACCGGTAGCGGCATCTTGGGCGATCGCGGGTATTAGCCCGTCGGCATTCCAGTTGGGCTGCATGCTGGGTTCGGCGGCTGTGTAAGGAGAGTCATTCATAAGCGAAGTATGCCAGAGCTAGCGGCGCAAACCGCTGATACCAATAATCATTAAGCCAGCCGCGCCGAGTAACCCCAGCTGCGTGTCGGACGCCAAGGCTAACGTCTTCGCGGCCAAAAGCGTACCCGCCAGTAGGGCAATTGCTGCGGGCAGACGACTGCCCGACTTGGTGGTAGCGGGCGCTGGTGGCTGCGCATTGCGCAGCCGGTTAATCAGTAGGTCGGGCAGCAGCGGTAGCGATTCCAGCCAGCCGGGGGCGTCGTCTTGGATTCGGCGCCACTGGGTTTGCGGCGCATAGCGTGCTTTTAGCCACGTCTCTAGGAACGGTTGCGCGGTGTCCCACAAACTCAACTCGGGATACAGCTGACGGCCCAGGCCCTCGATGTTGAGCAGCGTCTTTTGCAGCAGCACCAGCTGGGGCTGAACTTCCATATCGAAGCGGCCGGCGGTGCGAAATAGACTCACGAGCATGTGCCCGAAAGAAATCTCCCCAAGTGGTCGCTCGAACACGGGCTCGCATAATGTGCGCATCGCAGATTCAAATTCGGCGATGGGTGTGTTGGCGGGCACCCAGCCGCACTCGACGTGTAGCTTGGCGACCAGGCGATAATCCTGCCGAAAAATAGCCAGTAAATTGCGCGCCAGATAATAAAGGTCCGCTTGATCTAACTGACCGACTATCGCGCAGTCAATGGCGATGTAGCGCGGATCCTCTGGGTCGCTGGCGTCGACGAAAATGTTGCCCGGATGCATGTCTGCATGGAAGAAACTGTCGCGAAATACCTGGGTAAAGAAAATTTCGACGCCCCGTTCGGCCAACAGTTTCATATTGACCTGTCGCTCACGCAGGGTCGCGACATCGGTCACCGGTATGCCGGCAATACGCTCGCTCACCATGACCCGCTGAGCCGTTAATGGCCAATGCACTTCGGGGATATACACCAAGGCGCTGTCGGCAAAGTTGCGTCGTAACTGCGAGGCATTGCCGGCTTCCCGGCGTAAATCAAGTTCGTCCAGCAGTGTTCGCTCGTAGTCCGCCGCCACTTCCGCCGGCCGCAATCGCCGGCCGTCCTTGAGTAGCAATCCGACCCAGCGCGCGACCCGTTTGATAATGGCTAAATCTTGACGGATCACCTTATCGATATCGGGCCGCAGTACTTTGACGACCACCGCCTCGCCGGTGGGCAGCACGGCACCGTGTACCTGCGCTACCGATGCAGCGGCAATCGGCTCGCGCTCAAAGGTGCTAAACAGCACATCGACCGGTGCACCCAAAGCGGATTCAATCAATTCAATCGCGGTATCTGTCGCAAAGGGCGGCACGCGGTCTTGCAATAGCGCGAGCTGGTCGGCGACATCGTCGGGTAACAGGTCTCGGCGCGTTGACAACAACTGCCCAAATTTGATGAATACAGGGCCCAGCGTTTCAAGGGCCTGGCGAAGTCGCTGGCCGCGGGCGTCGCTGGCGTGCCGGGGCGCGCTTGGATTTAAGCGCACCAAAATGCGCAGTAGTGGGCCGCGTCGGTCTTCGGGAATAAACGTATCGAGCCGATATCGCCCCGCGACCCGATAAAGTGTCAGCAGTCTTGGCATCATGGTTTGTGCGCTGCCCCGCGCTCAGTAATGCGTTTGGATAAGCGCTGTAGCCGTGATTGCAGCCGCTCCACGCGCAAGTTTAAGGCGTGTACTTCGCTGTAGAAATGCTCGAGCTCTGCCGCTGGTGGCGACAGTTGCCCCTCTTCCAAAATGAACTCGGAAAGCTGCCTGCGCAGGCTGCTGGCCGCATGGCCACCCCAGCTAAAGGCGCCGCGGAGTAGCTGCGCCAGTTGGTGCCCTGCGACATCGCCCAAAACCTCTACCAAGGGCGCTTCCCAATCGATATCCATGCGCGTGACGATTTGCTGCAGGGCTATGAGTGGTGCGCTGTTGCCAATGATCTCGAGGTCGCTATTGATCAGCGTCGCTGCGGGGTCGTCCGCGGTGGCCAATGCGATAAAGTTACTCAATGTCCCGCACACCCGCGTCGCTGGCTGCTGCTCGCTGTAGCCCGAAAGATGTAACAGGCCATCGGGCTCAATAGTGATGAACGCGATTAGCGCGGGCGCGGTGCACTCTATCGCGATCAATGTACCGGCCATCTCCGCTAAGTCTTTTGCGGATGCGGGTGCCAATGTCAGCGCGCGATTTATTGCCGCTTCTAAGCCACCAAAAGCTCCGGCGAGGAGCGCGGGATCGTGAGAGTCATTCATGCTGGCATTAGGCCTTGATACCGCGATGGACCGCGACAATACCACCGGTCATGTTGTGGTATTGGCAGTCCATGAAGCCCGCGTCTTCCATCATGCCCAGCAGTGTTTCTTGGTCCGGGTGTTTGCGGATTGACTCGGCGAGGTAGCGGTAACTTTCGGCATCGTTCGCTACGACACGCCCCATAAACGGCAGCAGTTTGAAAGAGTAGGCGTCGTAGGCCTTGCCCAGTAATTCGTTGGTGGGTTTTGAAAACTCTAAAACCAATAGTCGGCCGCCGGGGCGCAACACGCGTAGCATCGAGCGCAGCGCGAGATCTTTATCGGTCACATTGCGCAGCCCAAAGGCGATGGTGATGCAGTCAATACTGTTGTCGGGGAAGGGCAGATATTGGGCATCGCACTGCACGACTTCGATGTTGCTTAGGGCGCCTCGATCGATCAACCGATCCCGGCCCACTTCGAGCATCGATGCGTTGATGTCCGCCAAAATCACCTGCCCTTGCGGACCCACAAGCCGCGAGAAGCGCTCTGCGAGATCACCGGTACCGCCGGCGATATCGAGTACAGTTTGCCCGGGCCTGACCGCACTCAATTCAATGGTGAAGCGCTTCCACAGCCGGTGTACGCCCGCGGACATCAAGTCGTTCATCAAATCGTAGCGGGCGGCAACCGAGTCAAAAACACCGCGCACTAGCGAGGCTTTTTCCTCACGTTTTACGCGCTGAAAGCCAAAGTCTGTGGTGTCTGCGCCGGTATCCTTGGAGTGGCCCTGATCGGTCATGGTGCTTGCTCAGTATGACAAAGGAGCCTGATTGTACCCGAGAGCAGGCTTTCTATCAGGGCTTGAATTGAATCACTTGTACATCGGGGTCGCGGCTCGCCGCTACGGCGTCGAGCCGGCGTAAATAATCTGCCCATAACGCGTCTTGTTGCTCGATCAGTTCCGCCAAGTACGTCCAGCTGTAAATGCCGCTGTCATGTCCATCACTGAAGACGAGCTGTATCGCATAGTGGCCCACCGGCTTGATATCCACCACGCTGACATCGCGTTTGCCGGTTTGCAGCACTTCCTGGCCGGGGCCGTGGCCGCGAACTTCCGCAGAGGGGGAAAATACCCGCAGTAACTCGGCGCTGAGCTCACCCTTGAGGCCGTGTTCAAAGGTGAGGCAGAGCTGCCGTCGCGCTTTCGCATAGTGAATTTCCGTGGCTTTTAGCACTGTGCGACCCTTAAAGAATAAACCGCGATAAATCTTCGTTTTGCGCCAAATCCGCCAGTCGGTCGTCGACAAACGGCTTGTCTATGACCACGGCTTGATGGGCTAGCCCGGCATCGGCGGCGGTAAAAGACACTTCCTCTAGCAGGCGTTCCATCACTGTGTGCAAACGCCGCGCGCCGATGTTCTCTGCGCGCTCATTCACCTGCCAGGCAATTTCCGCCAAGCGGCTAATGCCTTCGTCAGTAAAGGAAATATTCACGCCCTCGGTGGCGAGCAGCGCGCGGTACTGTTCGGTCAGCGCGGCTTTGGGTTCGGTCAGAATGCGGCGGAAGTCCTCGGGGCTCAAGGGGTTGAGTTCAACGCGAATCGGCAGTCGACCCTGCAGCTCTGGAATGAGGTCTGAGGGCTTCGACAAATGAAAGGCGCCCGATGCAATAAACAGAATGTGGTCAGTTTTTAGGGTGCCGTGTTTGGTTGTGACCGAACAGCCTTCGATCAAGGGCAGTAAATCCCGCTGCACGCCTTCTCGGGAGACATCCGCGCCACCGGTTTCGCCGCGCTTGGCAACCTTGTCGAGCTCATCGATAAAAATAATGCCGTTCTGCTCGGCGGCTTCAAGTGCCTCGGCCTTCAATTCCTCTGGATTAATGAGCTTGCCGGCCTCCTCCTCGGTCAGGAGCTTTAGCGCCTCCTTAACTGAGACCTTGCGCGCTTTGCCGCCGGTCTTCATGTTCGAGAATAAACCTTGCAGTTGCTGGGTCATTTCTTCCATGCCCGGAGGCGCCATGATGTCGACGCTGGCGCTGTGGCTTTTGACCTCGATTTCTACTTCGCGATCGTCCAACTCGCCCTCGCGCAGCTTCTTGCGCAGTACCTGCCGAGTGCCAGCGTTGCTGTCGTCTCTTCCGGGCGGTAGCAGGATATCCAGCAGGCGCTCTTCGCCCGCTTCTTCAGCGCGAAACTGCACCCGCTCAATGGCTTGCTCGCGGTGCATTTTGACCGCGGTCTCGGCCAGATCGCGAATCATTGATTCAACGTCCCGACCGACATAGCCCACCTCGGTGAACTTGGTCGCTTCAACTTTGACAAATGGCGCGCCAGCCAGTTTGGCGAGGCGTCGCGCAATCTCGGTTTTGCCAACACCGGTGGGGCCAATCATCAAAATATTTTTGGGGTGAATCTCAGCGCGCAGCTCGGGTTCGAGCTGCTGTCGGCGCCAGCGATTGCGCAGCGCAATCGCAACGGCGCGCTTGGCCTCCGATTGGCCGACAATGTGTTGATCGAGTGCGTGTACGATCTCGCGCGGGGTCATAGTCGACATAGTGTTAGCCTAGGGTTTCGATAGTGTGATGATGGTTGGTGTAAACGCAAATGTCGGCGGCTATGCACAGCCCTTTGCTGACAATCGCCTCCGCTGACAGCTCGGTTTCATCGAGCAGTGCCCGCGCGGCGGATTGTGCAAAGGGGCCGCCCGAGCCAATAGCAATGAGGTTGTCTTCCGGTTCAATGACATCGCCATTACCGGTGATGATCAGTGAGGTGTGCTTGTCGGCGACCGCGAGCAATGCCTCAAGACGGCGCAGCGAGCGTTCTGACCGCCATAACTTCGCCAGCTCAACCGCGGCGCGGGTCAGCTGACCCTGATATTTTTCAAGCTGTGATTCAAACAGCTCAAACAGCGTAAATGCATCGGCGGTACCGCCGGCAAATCCGGCAATCACTTGGTCTCTAAATAACCGACGTACTTTGCGGGCATTGCCTTTCATGACCGTGTTACCCATGGAGACCTGGCCGTCGCCACCAATGGCGACAACGCCATTGCGCCTGACCGAGAGAATTGTGGTGCCGCGATATTGTTCCATGACCTAAAGCCTGTGTTATGAGACGAGTGGCGTGCAGGGTGTCTTTAACGCAAACCCTAACTGCGCTCCCCAAGCCTACCGATATGGTGGTCTGAGTGTTGCGGTTCAAGGGGTGCGTTAGCGATGCGGGTGACCGCTCCGCGGCTTACTCACCGGCACTGCGTTTGAGTAGTAGTGTATCAATGCTTGCCTGAGCGGTCAGCGAGCGCGCTTTGGCCATTGCCGAGCGACTTTCAAAGGGACCAATAGAGACGCGATACCAACGGCCATTCTCGCCGCGCGTCTCCTCGACTTTGGCTTCTAGGCCGAGCAGCGCCAGCTCGCCTCTACGTCGATCGGCATCATCGGCCGCCCGGAACGACCCCGCTTGCAGGACGTAGGTCGAGCGCGACTGCTGGCTGTTGGGCAGTTCTGCAGGTTCTACCCCCGCGCCTAAATCGAGTTGTTGATTAGGGAGGACGGTGAAAAAATCAAAACGCGGGCCAGTATCTTCGACCGGTGTTTCGTCGGGGGCACTGTCTACCGCCACCGCGCGTTCGGTGTTGCTGGGATTTGTCAGGTACGCATAGCCGCCAACGCCTACAAAAATGCCGACAATTGCACCGACAAAAAAGCCGTTGACGTGGGCGCGGGTCAGTGTGGGTGGGCCGCCGGCATTATTGGCGGGTTTTCGTTGATTACTGCCGGCACGGGTGCTCGGACGCTGGTGAGTTGCGCGTGTTGAGGGCGCGCGGGTGCGCGGCTTCTGGGGGTCCGTCGTCCGTGTGCGCGAGCTCGGGGCTTTGCGGTTGCCGCCGCCGCGTGTGGGGCCGCTTGGGGTCGCCACGATTACATGGTCTCCGGTGCTGATACGCCCAGCAGGTCGAGGCCGTTTGCAATGACCTGGCGTGCCGCCTCTGCCAGTGCAAGACGCGCCAGTGAAACCGCTTGATCATCATCGAGCATTTTGTAGGCGTTATAGAAGCTGTGGAAATCTGCCGCCAGCTCGCGCAAATAGTTGGCAATATCGTGCGGCTCGAGCCGGGTTGCGGCGCCCGCCACTACCTCGGGGAAGCGGCCTAGGGTCAGTGCGAGCGCCAGTGCCTCGGGCTCCGTCAGTGACGACAAATGCGCTAAACCCGCTTTCGGCTGCCAGTTGGGGTTGGCCGCCCGTGCCTTGCGCTGCACGCTGCAGATACGCGCGTGCGCATACTGAATGTAATAAACGGGATTTTCATTGCTCTGCGACAGCGCCAGATCAATATCAAAGGTCAGCTGTGACGTGGCGGCCCGTGCCGACAGAAAGAATCGCGTGGCATCTCTGCCCACCCAGTCGATCAAGTCGCGCAGGGTGACGTAGCTGCCAGCGCGTTTTGAGAGTTTAACCTCTGCGCCGTCGCGCATGACGGTGACCATTTGGTGCAAGACGTATTCAGGCCAGCCCTCTGGAATGCCCTCGTCTAGGCCCTGTAGCCCAGCGCGAACACGGGTGATGGTCGAGTGATGATCTGCGCCTTGCTCGTTGATGACCCGCTGATAACCGCGTTGCCATTTGTTGTGATGGTAGGCCACGTCGGGCACAAAGTAGGTGTAACCCCCCTCGCGTTTGCGCATGACGCGGTCTTTATCGTCTCCGAATTCGGTGCTGCGCAGCCATAAAGCGCCATCTTGCTCGTAGGTTCGGCCATTGGCATTGAGCGTAGCGACCGTGTGTTCTACCGCACCGCTGTCATACAGTGACGACTCTAAAAAGTACTCATCAAATTTGACGGCAAAGGCCTGTAGGTCTGCATCTTGTTCACGGCGTAACCACGCCACGGCAAAGTCGCGAATGGCATCGAGATCATCGGCGTCGCCGGCGGCGGTAATGTCGCGGTCTGCGGCCTGCACTGACTCTTTAGCCAAATACGCCGTGGCGAGATCGAGAATATATTCGCCGCGGTAGCCGTCATCGGGCCAGTTGGCATCATCGGGGGTCAGACCCTTCGCTCTGGCCTGTACCGAGAGCGCCAAATTACTGATTTGCTGGCCCGCATCGTTGTAGTAAAACTCCGCGTGCACCGCCCAGCCGGTCGCTTTTAATAGGCGGCAGAGCGCATCGCCAATAGCGGCGCCGCGACCGTGCCCCACATGCAGCGGGCCTGTGGGGTTGGCCGATACAAACTCAACTTGCACTTTGCGCTCTTGGCCGACATTGCTGTGGCCATAACGGGCGCCGGCATTGAGGACGTCGCTGACCGCTTGAGTGTTTGTTGCCTGGCTGATGAAAAAGTTAATAAAGCCTGGGCCTGCAATTTCGGTTTTGTCGATCAGCGTGTTGTCGGGCAGTGCGGCAATGATTTTATCGGCTAGGGCGCGAGGTGGCATGCCCGCGCGTTTGGCCAGCACCATGGCCAAATTAGTGGCTAAATCACCGTGGCTGGGGTCTTTGGTGTGGTCGAGCTGAGGGCTGACCGCACCGTCCTCGCTGAGCGTGCCATCCGTGATCAGCGTCTGTAGCGCCATTTCTAAAAGCGAAGTAAGCGCTTCCTTCATGAAATCTCCTCAAGCGATATCGAGCGCCGATACGAATTGAGCCGCAGCGGCAAAGGCCGAATTATCCCCGTGATTGCCGCCAAGCTCCAGTGCCTCGCTTTGATCCGTTGATTTATGCCGTTATTTGCACCCAAAAATGGGTTTCGCGGGCTTATTGGGCAAGGTTCTGCTTGGGCAAGGTTCTGCGTTAAAAAGGTTCCGCTGGGTCTATATCGACAAACCAGGCGAGCCCCGCGGGTTTTTTTAACGTATCGGCATAGGCGACCAGTGAGCGGATCGTCTGACCGAGGTCGCCGCGGTTGTCGGCCATGATAATGAGCTGACTGCGGTAGAGTCCCGCCCGTCGCGCCATGGCCGCCGGCAGTGGGCCGATAACGCGGCCTGCGGCGCGGCGCTGCTGGGGCGAGTCTGCGGGATGGGCTGCGCGACTCACCTGCTGTAAAAAATCGAGCCCTTGATTGAGCTGGCGACTGTCGCAGCGGATAGCCGCAACGGCGCCGTGGGGCGGCAGGCCCTGTTGGCGTCGTAGTGTGAGCAACTGCCGCGCTAGGGTTTGATAATCCGTGCGCAGTACTTGCGTCATGAGCGGGTGGTCGGGCTGCCGAGTTTGGATGATGACTTGCCCCGCGTGTTTTGCGCGCCCAGCGCGGCCACCCACTTGCGTGAGCAGCTGTAATAAGCGCTCTTCGCCGCGAAAATCGGGGTTAAAGAGCATGCTGTCGGCATCCAATACGCCCACCAGCGTCACCCGTGGGAAGTCGTGGCCCTTGGACAGCATCTGCGTGCCGACCATGAGCACACCTTGCTCAGTGTCAAGTGCGTCGCGCAGTTGTTGCATGGCGCCGCGTTGCGTCATGGTGTCGCTGTCGACTCGGTAAATGGGCGTGGCGGGGAAGCTTGCCAGCAGCGCTTGCTCCACTTGCTCGGTACCGAGGCCCGCGCTGACCAGGCGTCGACTCTGACAGCTTGGGCACTGCATCGGCAGCGG